>Ga0210401_10002383_pt1 | contig 20845 bp, 14 predicted proteins | sample IncBWH32MmetaG_FD_150866 | JGI IMG/M metagenome (GOLD analysis project Ga0210401, IMG submission 150866) | Forest soil microbial communities from Barre Woods Harvard Forest LTER site, Petersham, Massachusetts, United States - Inc-BW-H-32-M | ecosystem: Environmental > Terrestrial > Soil >... | reverse complement strand
CCGCACCGAGAGACTTCTCGGCAGAATCAAACTCGGCCGATTTCCCGAGCCGGCGGACTTGATTGGTGCCGCCATTTTTCTCGGCAGCCCTGCGTCCGATTTCATTACGGGCCAGACGCTGTTTGTTGACGGCGGTTGGCACGCGGGCCGGTGACGCAGCCGGATTCCATCGCGAGTAGCGCACAATCGTTATGAAAGTCGTAATCACCGACCATCGGTTTCCCAACATTGATCAGGAAACACGCGCCATTAATGAGATGGGGTGGAATCTTGTCGTCGGGCAGGCAACGACGGAGGACGAACTCGTCGCGCTTTGCAAGGATGCGGATGGCGTGCTCGCCGGGCGCGCGCGAATCAACATAAAAGTGATCGCTGAGATGAAGCGCTGCCGTATCATCGTGCGCTATGGAATTGGCGTGGAAACGATTGACATTGCGGCGGCCTCGGCACGCGGAATCATGGTCGCTAACGTGCCAGACTATTGCATTGACGAAGTTTCCGATCATGCGCTGGCCCTCTTGCTGCTGATGAGCCGGCAGTTAATCGCGGCAATGGCGTTGGCCGGCAAGCAGCCGTGGTCAATCGCTAAGATGCCTCCACTTCACCGGCTCCGCGGCCAGGTTTGCGGCTTGTTTGGTTTTGGCCGGATCGGCTCGCTCCTCGCCCGCAAAGTCCTGCCACTGGGGATGCGAGTGGTCGTCCACGATCCTTATTTGCAGAAAAATCGGGCCGCCGATTACGGCACTGAACTGTGTTCGTTCGATGACCTTCTCAAATTGTCTGACTACGTTTCCTTGCATGCCCCTCTCAATAGCGAAACCCACCATCGTTTTGGAGAAGCCGCTTTCGCCAAGATGAAACCCACGGCCGCAATCATCAATGCCGCGCGTGGGGAACTAATTGATCAAGACGCCCTGTTGGCTGCGCTCGATTCCGGAAAAATCTCGGGCGCCGCTCTCGACGTTCTGGATTCCACCACGGCGGCCGCTTCCGCGCTAAATCATCCGAAGATCCTCCTCACACCGCACTCAGCATGGCTCAGTGAAGAGGCGCGGACGACTCTGCAAGCCAGGGCTGTCGCGCAAGTAATCGCCGCCCTCAAAGGCGAGAAGCCGTACGGTCTCATCAACTCAACATGATGGCCTCGGCGCCCGCAGACGGCCAACTTCATTGCAATTTCATCCGCAGGAATTCGCAAAGTACAGTGCCTCGCGCCTCGAAAACTTCTAGGCGAGTCGAACGTAAAAAACGATTTGATTGTCGCTTAACTCTTTCGCTGCGAGAAGTCGCGGTGGTGGGCATTGGAACTAATCTGAAAACGAAGCTCTCTAATCTGTAGGAATGTAAATACAGAAACACCTTAATAAAAATTAATTCTGATTCCATGTCACTTCGAGATTCTAGTGCTAGTCTCGGCGGCGTTTGGTTATCGTTCTGATTTAACTTTCTGATGGATCAGCACGAGAACTACGTCAATGGATCGTCCAAGACGAAAGGAATTTGCGCAAAAAATGGGGGCACAACTATGCGATGTCTAGGCGCCGCACGGGGCAAGTTCCTGGGCCTTCAATTGTTGTTCATTGCATTATGCGGAGCTTCTTTCGCAGCGCCTTCATTTGGACAAGCGGCCGGAGCGACGCTGATGGGTACAGTGAGCGACGCATCAGGCTCTGTTATTCCTAATGTGCAAATCTCGATTAGGAACGTGGCCACTGGAGTGGAGCGAACTGTTGTCGTAGACCAGGCCGGATTCTACAGAGCGCCCAATTTGTTGCCCGGCGATTATGAAGTTACCTCCTCGGCCCCGGGATTTTCCACTTCGGTGCGATCCGGCATCACACTCACAGTTGGTGCTCAGCAGGTACTAAATATCAGCATGAAAGTGGGACAAATCACGCAAAAGATCGAAGTGACTGGCGAGGAGCCAGATGTACAATTAGCGAATTCTACTATTGGAGGGTTTGTTAACCAAGCTGCGATTGTAGAGCTGCCGTTGAATGGGCGGGATTGGACCCAACTCGCGATTCTTCAACCTGGGGTAATCTCGGTCGGGTCCGTCCAGGCCGCTCCTAGCGGCTATGATCGGGCCGGCCGCGGCTACGGAGTTGAATTCGCTATTTCCGGTTCTCGTCCAGTGTTCAACAACTATCGCATCGACGGAATCAGTGTGAACGACTACGCAAACGCCGGTCCCGGCAGCGTGGTGGGCGCGACTTTAGGGGTGGACGCCATTCAGGAGTTTTCCGTTCTGACGAGCAACTATTCCGCGGAGTATGGACGGACGTCGGGTGGCATAGTCAATGCGATTACCCGCTCGGGAACGAATCAGTTTCACGGCGATGCATTTGAGTTCTTGCGCAATAGCGCGCTTGACGGTCGAAATTACTTTGATCCGGCGACGATCCCAGAATTTCGGCGGAACCAATTCGGGGGCTCTATCGGCGGGCCGATCCGAAAGGATCACACGTTCTTTTTCGTGGACTATGAAGGGCTACGCCAGAATCAAGGCGTCAGCACTCTGCTCACCGTTCCTTCGTCAGATGCGCGCAATGGGATCATCCATAACGCCGACGGCACGACGACCCTTGTAACAGTCGACCCTGCGGTCAAACCGTTTCTTACTTTATGGGGGCCCGTGAATGACGGACTCTTTGCTCCGGGAAACACCGGGAAGTTTCTGTTTGGTACGCCCCAAATCACCAGCGAGAATTTCGTGACCGGGCGACTCGACAACCGATTTTCGGACAAGGATACGATGTTTAGTAGTTATGAGTATGACCCTGCGGCGGTTACATTGCCAGATTCCTCAGACCTAGTGCTAGTTGGACATGATACGGGGAGGCAATTCGCGGCGATCGAGGAGACCCATATTTTCAGCCCTCAATTGCTGAATACTGCTCGGTTTGGCTACAGCAGAAGTAGCACCGCTACCAGCGGTGTCAGCGCAATCAATCCGGCGGCGGCGGACCCCAATTTGGGCATCGCTCCAGGACTTAACAATCCTCAGATCTCTGTTTCTGGGCTTGGAACGCTCCAACCGGGTCTGAACGTAGAGCAGGTCGAGGATTATACGTCAAACTCATTTCAGGAGTATGACGATATCTCTCTCACGAAGGGTATTCACAGTTTAAAGTTTGGCGTTTCTTTCGAGCAACTCCAACTGAATGACCTTCAAGATTCCGCACGCCACGGGACTTACTCTTTTGGTTCGTTGACTAATTTCCTTGAAAACCAGCCAACATCACTCAGAGCCGACCTTCCGGGGCAGCTCGTTCGCCCGTTCAATTATCGAACAAACATTTTCGGAATGTACCTTCAGGACGACATCCGCCTCCGGCCGAACCTCACGGTAAACGTGGGATTGCGCTACGAGTTCACGAATGGCATCAACGAAAAGACTGGCAGGTTGTCGACGGTATACAGCCCTGCCGATGAGACAATTCACGTTCAGAGCCCGTTGTTTAACAATAATACGCTCAGGAACTTCGATCCGCGGCTGGGTTTCGCCTGGGACCCGTTCGGAGACGGTAAAACTTCTGTTCGCGTCGGCTTCGGTATTTTTGATGTGCTCCCGCTTCCAAGTTTGATATTTACGTTCGCAACTTCCGATGCTCCGTTCTTTGGTTCAGGGACGATATCGAATTTATCCCAAGGCGACTTTCCAACAGGGGCGTTTATCAAGTTGGCTAACCTGGCGAATCCACCTCTTCAGGTTCCTTACGTTCAGCAAGACCCGAAGCGCTCTTATGTCCAACAGTGGAACTTGAACCTCCAACGCGAAGTTCTGCCCGGCCTGACAGCCATGGTGGCGTACGTGGGCTCGCACGGAGTGCATCTGCCATTTCGAACCGACAACGCCAATACCGTAATACCAACTCTGACTTCTGCAGGCTATTTGTTTCCGGACCCGGTAGGCAGTGGGACCAAAATAGCTCCTATCTACGGTCGCATGCCCGAGGTCGCGTGGATCAATTTCAGCAACTATAACGCTCTCCAATTGCAAGTTACCAAGAAGATGAGCCATGGCTTTCAGGTGCAAGGTAGCTATACGTGGAGCAGGGCCATCGACGAAGGCGACGGTACGGGCCCCAGCGACCCATATCTCAGTTCAATTGCTGACTTGTTCTACTTTGCTCCACAGTACGGTAAGGGGCCAGCCGATTTTAATGTTACCCAAAACCTAACGATCAATTATATCTGGAGCATCCCAACTCCGCACTCACTACAGGGCCCCGAAGCGTGGGCGCTTCGCGGGTGGCAGCTGGGTGGCATCCTTACCGTACGTACAGGACTGCCTTTCACTCCACTTATTGGTGGCGATCCGTTGGGAACAAACGCTGGAACCGACGCGATTGCTTATCCAGACCGGCTAAGGATACCAGGCTGCCAGTCGCTCGTGAACCCAGGGAACATCAACAATTACGTCAAGCTGAACTGTTTTGCCCTACCTTTGGCTACACCGGCCATTATGGCGCAATGCCAACCGTTCGGCATTCAGGATGGCGAAGCGCCAGTACCGGGCACCTGTGCAAATCTTCTCGGCAATGGGGGACGTAATGAAATCAACGGACCCCAGTTCTGGAATTTTGACGCTTCGCTAATCAAGAACAGTCAAGTCAAAGAGCATTTGACGGTTCAGTTCCGCGCAGAGTTTTTTAATATTTTCAACCACAGCACCTTTCAAGCGCCTATCGATAATTCAACGTTTTTCAATCAGGATGGATCGGCAGCGGGCGGTGCTGGCGCGATAGACACGACAGCCAATGCAAACAGGGAGATACAGTTCGGTCTAAAATTGATGTGGTAGTTGCTCCTGTTCCGCGGCGCTGGTCTTCGATTTGGAGTCTCGTTGACTGTCAGGCTTGGGATTTGCGTTCGGCCGCATTTAAAATCACGGAAACCGGAAGGGAACTCTAATGCGAAAGATTGTTTTATCGATGTTTCTGGGAGCTTTGGTCGTTGGCCCCGTTTGCGCTCAGGAGCTTACAGGCGATAAGGCCGAAGCCGCAAAAAAAGAAATACTTAGCCTCGAACATGAAAAAGTCGCTGGCCTTCGAGGAGAAAACTCTGGGCATGCGGACTGGGTTGAGCATTATGACTCGGACAGCATCGTCCAAGTGAATGCAGACGGAAGCACTCGCACTAAAGCTCAGCACTTGTCCGAGCTCCGAGCGGGAGATTCGAAAGTGCTCACCATGAACCAATATCAATATGAAATGCATGTTTATAACGAGGGAAATACAGTCGTTGTCACGAACCGCGCCACTGGAACCCTCCAACAGCACGAGGAAATTATTCCCGTGGAATCTCGCTTTACGGATGTCTGGGTGAAGCAGAATGGACAATGGCGTCGGGTAGTCCACGACATAACGAACGTCAAGCGATGACTCGAACTAACAAAGCGTAATGATTATGGGTGGGAGAAATGTGGCGTATTCCGCTGCGGGCAAATCTCTACGTCACCAAATAATGACACGCTCTATGGTCATCCGGACGTTATGAGCGTAGGAGCGGGTTTGGCTACTAAGACGATAGACTTGCCGCGGGCATCTACGACTTGCGCCGAGGTCGATAAACTGATTCCCATTTCGTGCGATCCGGATTCCAGCACGACTTGAGATGAAGACGCAGAGCAGGGTCATTGCATTATTTTGGACGTTTTAGCACTTGAATCGAGCAGTGCCCCAAGGAGGGAAGCTACGATGAGACAAGTTTGTGTACCAATGGTGCTGATGATTCTCATAGCGGGCGCAGTAAGTGCCCAGCAAACCCCTGCGGATAAAGCAGCCAAGGATCAGCAGGCAATCGAAGAAGTCACCAAAATCGAAAAAGACAAAATCCCATTGCTTGTTAACAGCGGCCCCGCCGCCGCAGATTGGTTTGACAGCCACAATGCCGATGACTTGGCGTATCAGGATCCCGATGCCGGCATCCTCACCAAAGCTGAAGTGTCCGCGCAACTGCGTGCTGGGACTCGCAAGCCATCCTCCATTAAACAATACGGCCATCGCGTCCGTGTCTATGGAGATGGAAATGTGGCGATCGTGACGTACCTGGGAGATGTCACTGGAAAGAAAGACAAGGCCGGCCAAACCCTTACCTTCGTTTCCCACGAAGCGACCACGGACGTATGGGTCAAACAGGATGGCACCTGGAAACGAGTGGTGCACTCCGTCACTCGAATCCCGACGGAGTAGCGTGCATCCCTTCGACGAGCGCCGCCTAGCGAATCGAGCTTGGCAGCGACTCGAGGCGGGCAATGGATGGCGAAGGTGATTTGGCGGAACTTGCACCGCTCGCGGGATCGCCGAATTTCGCGTCTAGGAATTTAATTCCTTCGGCAGAGAGCGGTGCAACGAGATCGGACATCTGTCGCGTTGCGCCTTTTTGTGTTTGAGCGGAGATTTTATGAAACTGTTTTGTCAGGCAGGGATTGTCGCAACGGTGGTGATTGCATTTCTCCAGCAGCCGGTTGCGCATCCGCCAGATGGTGCCTACAAGCTCATCAAGTCGTACGCTCTAAAAGGCGAAGGCGGGTGGGATTCCATTACTCTGGATTCCTCTTCCCGCCGGCTCTACCTTTCGCACACCGCTCAAGTCCATGTTATAGACGCCGACACTGGCGCTTGGATCGCTGATATTGGAGATCTCGAGCTCGCTCACGGAACAGTACTGATCAAGGAGCTCGATCGTGGATTCATTAGCGATGGTGGTGCGGACAAGGTGTTGATTTTTTCGCTGCGTACGTTGCAGACGATTGGAGAAATAAAGACAGGTGGCAACCCGGACTGTATTATTTACGATCCGGGCTCTCAGCATATCTTCACCTTCAACGGGCGAACGCACGACTCTACGGTGATCAACCCCGCCGACGGCAGTGTAGTAGCTACGATTCCTATGGGTGGCCGCCCAGAATTCGCTGTGGCCGATGGCAAGGGAACGATCTACGTCAACATTCGAGACACGAACGAGGTTGCGGCGCTTGACTCCCAGGCCCTGCGGATTAAATCTCGCTGGCCGATCGCGCCGGCGGCGATGCCCACAGCGATAACCATGGACGAAGAGCATCGCCTGTTGTTCATCGGCGGGCGCAACAAGGTATTCGCGATAATGAACGCCGATAGCGGCAAAATCGTACAGACATTTCCGATTGATAACGGCGTGGACACGAACATTTATGATCCCGACCGTCACGTCGTGTTCAGTTCAGACCGCGCCGGAAGCATTCATATCTTTCATGAAGACTCCCCCAGCAAATTCAGCGCCGTCGAGACCGTGATGACGCAACCCGGCGCTCATACGATGGCTTTCGATCCGAAGACAACCGATCTGTTCCTCGATACAGCGGATTTCGACCCGGGCAAGGTGCCCGAAAGCGACGGAAAGACGACACTGCCGAATGTATTCGATCACCCAGCGGGCGGTTTCCATTCAATGGGCGTCGTTCGCCCAGGAACTTTCCGTTTGTTGGTCTACGGACGTTAGCGGCAAGGCGGCAGCGTCTCGAGGGCGATCCTAGAAACGCGCCGTGGTAATCGACAATTTCAACGCATTTCGGCCCGTGCAAGATTCTCTTCCTCGCGGTATTCGCCGACAAGACTTCGGCTCTCCAAACGATACCTTAATGAAAATTAACTCTGATTTCATTTCTTCATTCCTGTCCGATGTTAGCATGCGCGCTGCTTGAGGGAATGACTGTAATGTCCAGAGGAGCACGGGCAATGTATCGCAAAGCTGCAGTTTCCGTGGCCGCCGTTCTCGTGGCCATCGTAATTTCACTGCAGTTCTCAGCCAGAGGCCAGACATCCGCCAAGGCGGCGCTGAGCGGTGCAGTGAGTTCTGAAGCCGAAGGGCCGATGGAGGGTGTTCTGGTCAGCGCGAAGCAGCTCGGCGGGAATATCAGTATTACAGTGGTTAGCGATAATCAAGGCCGTTACAGCTTTGCGCCGAACGAACTGCCAGCAGGTCAGTACAAGCTTTCGGTAAGAGCAGTTGGATACGATTTGTCCCAGACGGCATTGACCGCCGAAGTCGGACCGCAAGCCGCCACGGCTAATCTTACGCTTAAAAAATCCCGCGATCTTGCCTCTCAGCTAAGTTCGGCGGAATGGCTAATCAGTGTTCCGGGTACGTCACAGCAAAAGGATGAGCTATTTAAATGCATTTTGTGCCACACCGCTTACCCAATCGTAAGCAGCCGTTACGATCAATCGGGCTGGCTGGTTACCATCAACCGCATGCGGAATTATGGACCCGCCAGTGCCCTCGAAAAGCCACAGATGTTGCCGTTCCATCAGCAGCAGCGTCCGGGAGATATGGAATTTGCAAAATATCTCAGCTCCATAAACCTGAGTACGACGTCCCAATGGGCCTTTGAGCTCAAGACCCTGCCGCGGCCGCATGGCGATGCCACCAAGGTCGTTGTTACCGAATACGATTTGCCCAGGCCGGACGCGCAACCTCACGACGCGGTCATCGATTCCCAAGGGATGATCTGGTATGACGATTTCGCTGAGCCGATTTTGGGCCGCTTGGATCCCCGCACGGGCAAAACGAAAGAATGGACCCTGCCCGAGATAAGACCTGATTTTCCCAGTGGATCCTTGGATTTGGAAATCGATCGGGACGGCAATCCTTGGATCGGAAGACTCTTACAGGCTGGAGTCGCAAGGTTCGACAAGAATACCGAGAAGATCACGAACTGGACGCTTCCACCTCAGTATCTCAATTCCAAGTCGCGCGTGCCGTTTCTGGCGTTTGGCCCAGGAGACGCCGTATGGTTCGTGGACACCTGGAACCGCACGATGAATTTACTAGACCCCGCGACGGGGCATGTGGATCACTATCCTGCTTATCCAGATTGGGTTGTTCCAGCGATCGATATGGGTTCAGGCGGCAAAGGTCCGGAACCGCAGGGGCATTTCATCTACGGAATAAACGCCGACTCGACAGGCGTCGGTTATTTCGCCGACATGGCAGGCGGCAACATCGGGAAAATGGATCCTAAAACGGGGAAAACTTCTCTCTATCCCACACCCTCAACCAACTCCGGTCCTCGCCGCATGCATTTTGACCGGGAAGACAAGCTCTGGTTTGCCGAGAATTACGCCCTCAAGATCGGCTTGTTTGATCCGAAAACTGAACAGTTTCGTGAATGGGACGACCCCACGCCCTGGGACAGTCCGTACGACACTGTGCCGGACAGCAAAGGTTTCGTCTGGACGGGTGGGATGGTAACGGATCTGGTGACCCGCTTGAATCCCAAGACGGGAGAAATGATTCAGTATCTGCTGCCTACGTTGGGCGCAAATATTCGTCGAGCCGATGTGGACAATTCGACGAAGTACCCGAGCTTTGTAGTCGGAGAAAATCATCAAGCAAAAATCGCGATAGTGCGGCCGCTGAACTAGCGCTTTCGCCCGAAGGCAGGGGCATGTTTACAGTTTGCGATGGCCGGTGGGCTGTTCTTGTAGGCGGGTGTTTTCATTTTCTTCCGTGCCGGCGCAAGACCGCGCGCCTTGCGAGCTTATCGAAGGCGGTCGCCTGGAAGTGTTTTTACACGTTCGCGTTGTTCTATTTGCTCCTTGCAACTACCTCGCTTGCTGCCGACGGCATCTTCCAAATCGTAAAAGTCTCCGACGGGGTTTACGCCGCGATCGCCAGACCTACCTTCCGCCTCAACTGTAACGCAGCTTTCATCGTGCAAGATGACGGCGTAGTAGTGGTGGACTCTGAGTCCATCCCGTCGGCGGCCCGCGAGGTAATCACCGCGATTAAGCGCGTTACTGATAAGCCAGTAAAAGTTCTGGTAATCACACATTTTCACGGAGATCATTTTCAAGGTGCCCAGGCCTATCTGAGCGAGTGGCCTGGTGTCCAGGTTCTGTCTTCCGATGCGACACGCGAAAGCATTGCCAAACGCGGCATACCGCGGATGCGCCGTGAAGCACTGGGTTTGCCCGCACGTATTGAAACTCTGAAAGACGACCTCCAGCGCGCAAGCGGCGAGAAGGAAAAGGCGGAGATTCAGAAAAATCTCGATCAGGCCGAAGCATATTCTTCCGAATTGAAAGACGTGCGGGGAATTCTGCCGTCTGTAACTGTGGACCGCGGCATAACTCTGCGCAGCAAATCACACACCGTGCAAATCATGTGGCTCGGTTTAGCCCATACGGATGGCGATTTGTTCGTATATGTGCCGGACGCAAAAGTATTGGTTACGGGCGACGCCCTGCACAACGGAACGCCCACCTTCACGGACGCATCCCCGTACGAATGGATCCGAACGCTTGATGCGGCCGAATCGTTGGACTTTGACACCGTAATCGGCGGCCACGGTGCCGTCTTGCACGGCAAAGCAATGTTCGAAGTCTGGAAACAGTTCCTCACCGACGTGATGGCGGGAGTCGCGAACGTTGCTGCTTCCGGAGGCACGCTGGCTGAGGCTCGGCAGACATTGGCTCCGGCGCTTATCGCTAAGTATGGACAGCAATTCGAAAGCATCCCAGCTCCGCTCTCGGAAACGGTGTACGCGAATATTGATATAGGTTTCAGGATTGTCTGCGGCCGGCTCGTAAAGTAATTCACGAGTGGAGGGAGCGCCTGGGTTCAACACAGAGCCACTCAGCTTCCAGATCTCATTTTTTTGGCGGCCGAATTTGTGTGAGTGCACGAGTGACGGAGTGTCCTTCGATGGAAGATAAATGAAATTCGTTCGTTACAACGGCGGTCAGATCGGTGTCCTGCGTAACGGTCTGGTTCACGATGTCACACGCGCGGCGGGCTCACACGCGGCTTCTTGGCCTCCCGTAGACATGGTGCAACTCATCAAGAATTTCGATGCCTTACTGCCTCAAATCAAAACGGCGCTGGTGGGTGCGGGATTCCCCCTAGCGGAAGTCCATCTGGAGGCTCCGATTTTATGGCCCAACAAGCTCATTGCTTATCCCGTGAATTTCGTCGCCCACGGTGAAGAAAGAAACGTCACGCTGCGAGCAGATACGAACGGTTTTTTTCTCAAAGCCAGCTCCTCATTGAGCGGGCCCGTTGATCCAATCATATTGCCGGATCTTCCCAATCGCGAATTTCACCATGAGTGCGAACTCGCGATCATTATCGGCAAGACCGGCCGCCAAATTGAAGCGTCGGAGGCTCTCGACTACGTGTTTGGTTACTCCTGCCTGATCGATGTCACCCTGCGCGGCAAGGAAGACCGCGTGATGCGCAAGTCTTATGACACATTCACCCCAATGGGCCCGGCCATCGTGACGAGCGATGAGGTAGGCGATCCCAGCGCTCTTGACCTCAAGCTGTGGGTCAATTCCGAACTTCGGCAGCACGCGAACACGCGTGATCTCATACTCGACATACCCGGCATGGTCTCGATGGCCTCTTCTGTAGCCACACTTTATCCGGGGGACGTCATCGCGTCCGGCACGCCTGCTGGCGTGGGACCCATCAAGAGTGGGGACCAGGTCACGATTGAAATCGAACGCGTCGGCCGGATGTGCGTCCCGGTAGAGTTGGGCCACGGTGGCGGCAATCTGGCGGTTCGCAACGGATAGGTATGGTGATATTAGTCTCAAGATGCTCGGCCACGCGTAGCGGCTTAAACATCTGCCGTTCCGCGAATGACTTCATGGCGGACCACATACTCTGCGGCTTCCATGGTCTGCTTTGCATAGCGCATCGTTTCGCCGGTTACGTATTCAGTGCTGTGACTTATGCGAAGGCAGACTCAACGGCTGTCGTCGCCCCATCCGCGTTTGTGCTTTCTGGGTGCTTGATCTTTGTCACGCGGCGCGAGCTAGAAAGCGGGAGTTTCCCGGCAATCCACCGGAATCCTCCGATTATTCTTCTTAATCAGCTTTCTCAATACGTGTATTGCCAAAGCCGGGCAGGGATTTTACCGTCTTCGCCCGAAAACTTATACGGGAAAACCTCACGCGCGATGTCCGCGTGAAAGCAAGCTGCGAATCAGACCAAATTTTTACTTCTGGCTGAGCGGAATTTCGTCGGTGGACGTGGTGCTCTGGCCAACGGGCGAAAGCAGGTATCGGCGCAGGAATTCGTCCTCCTTACGAAGGGCGTCCGGTTCATGCTCCGGCTGCGAAAATCCGTGGCCTTCGTGCGGGTAACTGTAGTATGCGAAGGTTTATCGTACTTTTTCAATGCACTGACCAATTGGAAAGATTCGTAAGGCGGCACTTGGGGATCTTCTTCGCCCCATAGGACCAGCAGCGGAGTTTTGATCTTCGGAACGTCCGGGAGAATATCCGCCTTGCGATAGACCGCGGGCTTTTCTTCGGGCGTGCCGCCGAATTTGGTTTCCCAACGGATCGAGGAATTGCGATTGGTTCGCTGGATATAGGTTGCGCGGTCGGCGACTCCGAACAGCGAGAGCGCCGCGACCCACAGGTCGGGATATTTCGTGAAGGCGTAGTTGGTGGCAGTGCCGCCGTGGCTGCCGCCGCCAATGGCGACGAGTTTGGGATCGGCGATGCCCTGGTCGACAAGGTATGTCCTTGTGCCAGTGCAAGCTTTACCACTCTGCGTCCCGTCGCACCCGTCGCTCCAACAACCGCTATCTTCATATCTCGACCCCGTTGGCACCCATCACGATGATTCGGATCGCGAGCCTACGGCTTTGTGAGTTCAAGCAGCTTTGCGAGCTGGGCGTCGAGCATCCTCGCAGGAAGGAGTCTGGGCAGAGTCCAGTTCTTGAATCGTTGCGGAACGACTGCGTAGCGTGCCTTCGGTTTCGCCGTGCTGAGTGCCATGTGGACTGCTTCGCCCAGACGCTCCGGGGATAAGCCGTTATTGCGTGCTTCGGCGACGATGAATTTCTGGAACTTTTGGACCGCCTCCCAATATTCGGTCTGCTCGAACTCACTCAGATCTTCCTTTTCGCCCTTGTCGTACATCGCCGTGTTCACGGTACCCGGTTCAATAATCACGACGTCGATGCCAAATAACATCAGTTCTCGCCGCAGCGCGTCCGACATTCCTTCAAGACCAGATTTGGAGGAGCTATAAGCACCGAGAAGCGGGATCGCAACCTTTGCGCCGGTAGAACTGATGTTCACCACGCGGCCGGCGGGACCGTGCCTCAGCTTGTCCGTTCCCAATAGAAGAGCGAAGGCCTGGATCACGACAAGCGGCGAGATCATGTTGACCTCCAACTGCCGCCTGTACTCGCTGGGCCTCAGATAAAGCAGTGGCCCGCTCACCACAATTCCGGCATTGTTCACCAGGCCAACCAGATTGCTGTCGCCTATCATGCAGCCGACTTTCTGGACAGCTTGATGTACAGCGCCGGCGTCCGTAATGTCCATTATGAGAGGCACGATGCGGTCACCGAACTCTCCTTGCAAACGATCGGCGTCAGCCTGGTTGCGTACAGAGCCGAACACGCGAAATCCCTTTGAAACAAGCACCTTTGTGGTTCCCCAACCGATTCCGGTGGAGACCCCGGTGACCACGACATCTTTGCTGTTTGCCATCGCATTTCTCCCAAGATGATCACCCGGCGATTTCATGTGTTCACTCATTTAGTGGGGCTCGCGCATGGAGACTAAGCAACGCGGTGGGCGAGGCGAGGTGCACTTTCAGGCAAACGGAGCAATGCAAGTGTATTGGTTGAGAAAATCTTCTCGCGATCCGCAGCGTCGCGGATCGTGTCGTCTACCAGGTCGATGTGCAGCTTTGGGCTCATTGGAACCGGCCCGAAATCGGTTCCAAACAGTATGCGGTCAACGCCGCACATTTCGATCATAGCCTTGAGGCAGATCGCGCTGGGACCCATCGTATCCACATAAATGTTCGACTTGAGATACTCCGAAGGCTTACGAACGTTCTTATCCACCTTGTTGATCGGTGGGTTTTGGACGCCTTTGTAGTTCAAGTCCCAGTTCCAATCGAGTCTGCAAACCACGGGGGCGAGGGCTCCGCCCATGTGAACGAAAAGCACCTTAAGCTTTGGGTATTTATCGAAGACACCGCTGCAGATCATACGAGCTGCCGTCAGCGCCGTATCAAATGGCCGGCCTACGGCCTCGTTAAGCCTGTACTGCTGCATCGCAACAGCGCCTATAGCTACAAGAGGAGGATGAATGTGAACCAGAACATCCTTGGCCTGCGCGTACTCCCACAGCCATTCGGCTTTAGGTGAGTCCAGAAAGATTTGATCCGCGCCCGCTCCGTAGCTGCTCGTAATGCTGATGCAGCAGGCCTCTTTATTCGAAATCAGTGGATCGATCACATCACGCGAACTCTCTTCCAGAGCATGAGCGTTGGCCATGCAGACAATCTCATCGGGGAATCTATGTCGAAGTTCGAAAGACTCGTCGTTCAGGAATTTGAGCGTATCGACGGTGCTTGCTTTGATGACGTGCTGGGAGAACATCTCCACCTCGCCGCCATAGCTGTTCACGCAGAGCGTAACCCCGCTTTGCCGCTGAATCTCCATCGAATAATCAACGTCAACCGACTCGCGATAGAAAAACATCTCGTCCCCAAAAACCTGCGGCAACGGCTTTGAATCTTCAAAGCCGATATTCTCAACGAGTTTCTGACGCAGTTTCGGACCGAAGATGTGCCGGTGAGTGTCGATGATGTCTCTGGTTGCTTGGGATTGAGTCATTTGGAACTCCTCGAAATTGTGGTTGAGCTTGCAGTAGGCGAGTGTCTATCAAATCTCATCTCCGACGACAGCCGGGAGCAGCCTCATCGAGTCACTTCCGGTTTATTCGTAACCAGGGAGCCACGCATGAGTGCACTGATCCTTCGTAAGATCCGTATGCGTAGACGCGCTCGTACGAACCTGTACGGCGGGGATTATCGTCATCATCATAGGTTCGCGCCCGATCCGATAAGCAGACGATGCATGCGGTCGGGACTTTGGAGTGAACCCCTAAAGTGAGACAGTTTCATGATGCACACTTTACGAAATCGCAAAACGAGCCGGAAAAGTGCCGGGCGGCGTTTCACAGAAGCGCGACGTACGTCCCAGACCGCCGTTTATCTGCACCTCGCAGGCTCGCTCCGGCACTCTAATCCACATTTCCAGGTCTTTGTGGGCTTCAAAATCAGAGTGTGATGCACACATTTGTCTCAACTTTGGGTTCACTTCCCAGAATTTTCGGTTGAGCCAAGTTTCCCTACGCGTGTGCTACTTCCGGTTGTCGTCCTTCCGAATGGACGAAGGGAACCTCCAGCCGAGTGAGCAGGTGCTCTGACAGGTGTTTGGCAGATAGTCTGGACCCGGTGCGTATGCCTCCCAAGCAAATGTGCCAGTCAAGGTACTATGGGGCCCCGTTTCTTTGAGATTGCTCACTGATTGCGAACAATGATTTCTCGTCTAAAGAGAGCGCGCCCGCTGCGCCCGACCTCTACAACCGAAATCCGGTCAATTGGCGGTTCGCCTTCTTCCGCGTATTCACGCCGGCGGAGCTGCGACCAAACCAGTCTCGAACTCCCTTACCTCTGGGCCGTAAGATCCGCCTGAGCCGGCTTTTATGCCCAGGACTTGTGACCTTTTTGGTCCAGAAGTGCATCAGATTGAAGGTATGAGCAGGAGAAGCGACAATCCGAAGATGGGCCGCCCAAGAGGGTTTGATACAACAGCAGTCTTGGATGCGGCTATGCGTGTGTTCTGGAAGAAGGGGTACGAGGGCGCTACACTCAGCGACCTGACAGACGCGATGGGAATTAATCGCTCGAGCATGTGGGCTGCTTTCGGCGACAAGGAAGAGCTCTTCAAGAAAGCGTTTGGACGATATATCGACACATATCAGCGGTACATGCGTGAAGCCCTAGAGAAGCCCACGATTCGTGAAGTAATCGAATCGTCGCTTCGTAGCACTGTGGACTTTCTGTCGACGCCTGGTAACCCAAAAGGGTGTCTGTCGGTGCACGGAGCGCTGGCCGCTGGAGATGAAGCGGACTCCATCAAGCGGTGGCTGATTCAGAGCAGGAATCATGGACTATCGCTCGCTAGCAAACGGTTTGAGCAAGCGAAGAAGTCCGGGGACCTCGCTGATGTCGATCCGGCAGCGTTGACTCGATACGTTGCTGCGCTGATCCAAGGTCTTGGCGTGCAGCACGCGAGCGGAGCGACAAAACCAGAATTGATGAGAGTCGTTGATATCGCGCTTCATTACATGGGCTATCTGGACGAAGGACGACGCAGCAATCGCAAAGAAAATCAGGCTCACTATCCACAGCGAGCCTGATTTTTCTTGGAACGACCAGGTGGTTTAGAAGGTGAAGCCACCGTTAACGTGGAAGTTCTGGCCGGTGATCCAGATGGCGCGCGGCGAAAGCAAGAAGACGGAAGCCTCTGCAATATCCGAGGGCAATCCGAGCCGACCCAGCGGGACCATGGCAATGGCAGCTTCGGGCGGTGCGCCCATTGCCCCCATAATTTCATTGCGGATTTTGTCGCCACCCGGTGTCTCAACGCCGCCGGGAGTGACGATGTTCACACGAATCTTGTGTGGGGCACCAAGCTCCTTCGCAAGTGCCTTTGTGTAGTAGTTCATCGCGGCTTTGCTTGCGCCGTAATGAACGAGTGGACCGTTGCCCGGAAGATCGCTCCCAGACGAGATGTTGAGGATGGAGCCTTGTGTTGACTCCTTCAACGCAGGCAACGCTGCGTTTGTCACGCGAACAACGGACAGCAGATTCGACGCAATCGTCTCCAGCCATACCTCATCCGAGATGGCCTCGGAGTTCGGCAAAACCAGCTTTGCAGCTGCGGCATTGTTGACGAGGATATCGAGCCCGCCAAGGACCTTGATTGAGTCGTTGACGATCTTCTTGCAGCCTTCGGACGTCAGAACATCGCCCTTAATGAATGTGGCAGCTGCTGGGGTTTGCTCGTGACGACTGCGCGCAGCTACGACAACCGATGCCCCTCCGTCGATGAGACGCTGGGCGATGGCGGCGCCGATACCCCGGGAGCCTCCGGTGACGAGAGCGCGGCGAGCCGCGAATTCCTTCGACAAATCAAGAACTGAATTCGGCATATTTTACCTTTCTCCTTTTATGAGCGAACCAGACCGCTCGTTGGGTCAATAGTTCTGGACCCACAGGTACAGATGTAGCTCCGAGCCGGCCGGATGCAAGCCTTTCATGTAATTTGAGGGGAAGGTCTTATGCCCTTCGATTGAATGACCCGCGTGCCGATTTCCCGCCGCGGCCGAAGCTTTTGCATCCCATTCCCTCTTCCCGACATCTGAACCTAACAGTACATAAGTAGAGGCTCAATTCGAAATCGAAAGGACATTTACGTGGGCAAAATTCTTGTGACGGGCGCAAGCGGGGTGCTCGGGCGAAAGACGCTTCTGCACCTGCTAAAGCGAAAGCCTGCAAACCAATTGGTGGGACTCGTTCGCGACCCCTCAAAGGCAGGGGAGTTGGCTGCGGCGGGCGTTGAGTTGCGCCAAGGCGACTATCTCGATCCGAAATCGCTTTCACGATCGTTCGAAGGTGTTGAGAAACTGATGCTGATCTCCACTCACGCATTCACCGACCGAAATACGGCTCACGCGAACGTGATCGACGCGGCGGTGAAGGCTGGGATAAAGCATCTGGTCTTCATGCCCATCATGCGTAGAGAACATTCGAGCTTCAAGATGAAGGAAATCACGGAAGAAGATATTTTCACCGAGCGAAAGCTACTCTCTTCAGGCCTTACATACACACTCGCGAAACACCCACCGTTTCTGGATGTCCTTGCGACCTACATTGGACCGAAAGCGCACGAAACCGGAGTTCGCGTCCCGGCTGGGACGGGCAAATTCACCGCTGCCACCCGGGACGATCTGGCAGCGGCGCATGCGGCCATCCTGACCGAAGGTGGGCATGAAAACGAGTCGTACCGTCTAACCGGAAATCCACCCGTTTCTTTTTCCGACATCGCGACGATTCTTTCAAGGGTTCGCGGCAGGGAGGTACCTTACGTTACCGTCTCGGACCACGAATACCTCGAGATGAAATGTGCTGAAGGCTGGCCGGACTTTGTTGCGGAATTCGCGCTGAAATGGGTTCAGGGGATGAACGCACGTGAGTGGGAAGAACCGACCAGCGATTTAGAGAGGCTTACTGGTCACAAGCCAAAAGCCCCAGCCGAATTCTTTCGCGACGACTACGGTGTTTGATTTTTGAATTCAAGAACCAGCGAATGAGGGTAGCTGAATGAAAATCGGATTAGGCGAGAAAGAGACAGTTTTTGGTGGTCAGGCTCCAAAGCTCTAACATTCAAGTCGCACTTCCTACTCGCGAGAGCGCCTGCCTGGTGAGCAGGTGCTCTGACAGGTGTTTGGCAGATAGTCTGGACCCGGTGCATATGCCTCCCGAGCAGGTGAACTAGCTAGGCTGCGACTGTCCTGCAGATCGCTCGAGACGTAACAAAACAAGGGATAAGTCATCGGGCTGATGTCGCTCTGCAGATTCTATGGATGACATCTCAAAGCCGCAATCGTCCGGTTCCGCTGTGGATATATCTGGTAATTATTGACTCCCGCATAATATAGCGAGTCTGTTTTGGATATGCTGCGTCTAACCGGATATGGGAAACCCTGCTGGAGTACCTCGCGATTTTGATGCCTTGGAGAAACGCCGCTTTCAAGCCATACAGTTATGGGAACGCGGCCAGAAACAATCGGAGATTGCGCGTCAAGTCCGCGTGGTCCCACAGACCGTAGCCCGCTGGGTGCACGAGTATCGTGCCCAGGGGAAGTCCGCACTGCGCCAAGCGGGACGCGCCGGCCGCAAGCCGCGCCTGAGTGAAAAGCAGCGACAGCAGTTAGAGAAGCACCTGGTCGCAGGTCCGGAGCGGCTAGGCTATGAGACTCCGCTGTGGACTTGTCCCCGCGTGGCCCACTTGATCGAGCAGGAATTTAACGTTCGCTATCACGAAGGCCATGTTTGGAAAATTCTGGTGGGTCTGGGCTGGAGCCCACAGCGACCGGAGGGGCGAGCACGAGAACGCAAGGAAGAGCAGATCCTCCATTGGCAGAAGAAGGTCTGGCCGGAACTAAAAAAAAAGCGCGCCGCGAAGGGCGTATCCTCGTCTTCCTCGACGAAAGCGGACTGAGCCAGCGACCGCATCGTTGTCGCACCTGGGCACCTCGTGGACAGACCCCCATCCTGCAATACAACTTTAATTGGAAGAGTCTGTCGGTCGCTGCCGGCCTCACCTTGTGGAACTTTTACTTTCGCATCTATGCCGGGGCCATCAAGAAGGAACAGGTCGTGCACTTTCTGGGGGCCTTGCTGCACCACCTGGACCAGCCGTTGCTGATCGTGTGGGATCGTTTGCCGGGACACCGCAGCCGACTGGTGCAGGATTACATCGCGAGTTTACAGGGTTGGATTGCCACTGCCTATCTTCCGCCCTACGCACCGGAACTGAATCCGGTTGAATACATCTGGGGTTACGGGAAGCAGCACGAGTTACCCAATGTCTGCCCCAAGGACTTCTGGCAGCTGAGCGAGGCAGCGCGACGAACGCTACATCGGATGCGCCGCCGTCCGCGACTGATCACCGCCTTCTGGAAGCAATCTTCTTTGTGGTCGGAATAACGCTATATTATGCGAGACTCAGTAAGAGTCGTGGCGCTTGCACGCCACCGTTCCATGAATCTTCATCTTGTGCCGGCATGCTGCTGCGATCCAATTACTTGTAGATCTCCCATGGCTTAATGGAATGTTCGAAATGTTCCATGTCTACCCTCTTCCGATTGAACCGAACTCCCTCCAACTTCAAGCGTGCTCGTTGTTCGTGTGCAGCGGCGCCTCGCAGCCTTATCTCGCCGCCGGCGCCTACGACGCGATGCCACGGCAATTGATCTACAGGATCGGTGCGTAACAAGCGCGCGACGGCACGATGGTACCGTGGATAGCCGGCTGCCGTGGCGACTCGTCCATAGGTACTTACTCTGCCGGGCGGAATGGAAAATATCATGTGCCGAAACGCAAGGTCACGCTCCTCGTTCGGCCGTAGAGCATCAAGTAATAGCCTCCGTTTAGATCGCTCAACCGAGAGTTGATCCAAGACAAAGCTCTTCGAGAGAGCCTTTTGTTTCGATTTGGATTTCTTGCCCATTTGTCTATCAACGACAAACACCAAACTGGGCATCACGGAATGATCGTCTATTGGGGGATCGCTTTGCGCGCTGCCTCTTGAATAGCGCTGATCGTTATGACGTAGGGGTCAGCTCCGAAGCTCACTCGGGCGACGCCTCGCTTTGCGAGTGCACTTATGTTTGCGCCCTGGCTGACCATGATATTGACCGGCAAGGGCGACGCCTTCGTTAGCTCTGCGATCAAAGCCAGGTCGGCCAACCCAGGGACGAATAGGCCATCCGCACCAGCCCCTGCATAGGCTTCAGCCCGCTCAAGCGCCTTTGCAACGAGAGATGCGTTGTGTTCGTCTTGCGATACCTGGATGAAGACGTCGGTTCTTGCGTTTATAAAGAAAGAAACGTTTGTCTCATCAGCCTTTTGGCGAGCATGCCGTATCCGATCAACTTGGTGCTTTGTTTCCCGAAGGGAACCGTTCTCCGGAAAGCTGTCTTCCAGGTTGCAACCGATCGCACCAGCCTTGATGGCCAGAGCGATCGTTTCACCCACTTTCCTGGGCGTGTCTCCATAACCGCTCTCCACATCCACCGTCACCGGCAACTCCGTCGCTTCGGTGATCCGGCGAAGGTTATCGATCGCAAAGGTGAGCGGCGTGTGTTCACCGTCCGCATAACCACTCGCCTCTGAAACTGCCCAACTGCTGGTAGCGAGAGCTTTAGCGCCTGTCTCCGCCACGGCCTTGGCACTTCCCGGGTCC
>Ga0210401_10002382_pt1 | contig 20859 bp, 16 predicted proteins | sample IncBWH32MmetaG_FD_150866 | JGI IMG/M metagenome (GOLD analysis project Ga0210401, IMG submission 150866) | Forest soil microbial communities from Barre Woods Harvard Forest LTER site, Petersham, Massachusetts, United States - Inc-BW-H-32-M | ecosystem: Environmental > Terrestrial > Soil >... | reverse complement strand
GAAGAAACCCTCTGAATTTCCATCTTGCAAAGGAATAAGTCTGCCGTAAGCTCGCGGCATGAGCCAAGAAAATCCGATGAGCAAACAGCCACTGATTCGCTCCGTGAACCGACAGCAGCTGAGCTGGCGAGCCGTGGATGTGGAACACCTGCTCGGCGCAGACCATCCGGCGAGAGCTATTGGGGCACCGGTAGGGCGCCTGAACCTGCGTGCCTTTTATCAAGCCATCGGTGTGCCACCCGGAGTCAGGCAGAAATAGATTTGGGTTGCCTTTTTTTTTTCGCGCACCTCACGGGAAAAAAGCATCCGATTTCCAGCAGATCGGCACTCTGTCCAACCGATCGACAGACAAGGCTCGCCGACTAAGGGTTACGTTCTCCCCGCAGAACTTCATATCCTCATACCTGCCAACATTTTGTACGAACATTCGGCTGCCATCGCGAAATGGTCTAATACGTGCCTTTGAGCTTGTACTTGTGAGCGGCGATTGAAGTGCCAAGCAGATGAGAGAAGAGCCTAAGGAAAATAAGATCGAAAAAAATAAACAGGCGGAAGGGGCAACGGAGCGGTTCCGTTATCTTCTGCGCCGTCGCATGGACGCGAGCGCCCTGTTAATCAAGGCCCTGGGAGGCGGATGGAATGTTTCGGAGCTGCCGAAGGAATCGAGTATGCGCTAGCCGCGGCGGTATATGTTCCGCGCATCGCACGCGCTGGTGACAGACGAATTGATGACTTTCATAGAAGGGGCCAATCTGCGTTAGCGTTTAGACGCAGCCCACGCCGCAAAACCGATCAGGAGGATCAAGTACGTGAGAACTTTGCGAATTGATACCGGGCTTTCGAGCCCCCGGTTGAGCGAACAAATTTTGGTCGGCCTGCTGTGCATGGCCCTGTTATTCGGTGGATGCTCAGCAAATCAGGTCGGGGCTCAGCACCCCTCGGGTGATCAACAGCCGCAATCCACGCCGCAGGCTCCGGCGCAGGCCGCGCAGCCGGCAGCATACACGCACCAGACTCCGGAGGAATTGCAGCGGCTCGTGGCGCCGATTGCGCTGTATCCCGATTCGCTTGTGGCGCAGGTTCTGGCGGCGAGCACCTTTCCAGAGCAAATCGTCGAGGCCGATAGGTGGCTGCAAGCGCATCCTGATTTGAAAGGCGACGCTTTGGCTCAAGCTGTGGACAAACAATCATGGGATCCCAGCGTCAAGGCGCTCACCGCCTTTCCATCCGTCCTTGGAAACATGGACAAGAACCTGTCCTGGACGTCATCTCTGGGTGACGCCTACTACAACCAACAACAAGCGGTGATGGAAGCCATTCAGGCGATGCGCCAAAAAGCGCAACAAGCAGGCACCCTGAAGAGCACGCCGCAGCAAACCGTACAGACGCAGTCTTCGATTATCACCGTTGAACCTGCTGCTCCCGATATCGTTTACGTTCCGGCCTATGACCCGTGGCTGGTTTACGGATACCCCATTGACCCCTGGCCCTTTTGGTACCCGTATCCCGGAATTTGGTTTGACGGCCCGTACCTTTCGTTCGGAATCGGGTTCGGAATCGGCTTCTTTGGAGGTTTTGGGTGGGGCTGGGGTCATTGGGGGTGCGATTGGCATGGCGGATACGCAATTTACAACCACAACAGGTATTACTCCCGAAGCAACGCGTTTTATAACCGAAACAATTACTACCGAGGAGGAGGCGAGCGGGGTGTAGCTCACAACGTGAACCGAGGATCCAACGCGCGCGGCGGAAATGGCGCCAGCCGCGGCGGAAACTTCGGCGGACACGGCGAATCTGAAAACCGTTCTAGCGCCGCCAACAGAGCCTTTAACGGCAATACCCGCCAGGCTCGTGGATTTGGCGAGTCGCGCGGTCAAAGCGGCACGCGCTCGGGCGCTTTCAGCGGTTATGGTTTTGGCGGAGCTTCAAGGGGCTATTCGTCACGCGGCATGTCCAGCTTCGGTGGCGGTGGATTCCACGGAGGCGGAGGGTTCCACGGAGGCGGTGGCGGTCACCGCTAAGCGAACTTCCGGGCCATTTATAACAATGTAAGAATTTTATAAACGGAGAAAGAACATATGCCGCAGACAGAGCTGAACGTAAGAAATTTTCAGCGCGCTAATTTTCTTAGCCTGGCGACAGTTGCGTTGATTTTGGTCGTGTGCTCTCCAGTTCCTTCGAGGGCGCAGCAAAAGGGACAGAAAACGTTTCCATCGGCGCAAGCCGCCAGCGACGCACTCTTCGCGGCCGCGCAGAGTGGCGACGAAAATGCGATGATCCAAATCCTCGGACCCGATGGAAAAGAAATCGTTTCGTCGGGGGACGATATCGAGGACGAACATACCCGCACGAATTTCGCCCAGAAATATCAGGAAATGCACCGTCTGCTGCCGGAACCGGATGGAACCACCACGTTGTATATCGGCGCGGAAAATTGGCCCACGCCCATACCGCTCCTGAACAAAGGTAACCTGTGGTACTTCGATACGGATGCGGCCAAGAAGGAAATTCTGCTCCGGCGAGTTGGTGAGAATGAAATGTCGGCGATTCGTGTTTGCCAGGAACTGGTCGCTGCGGAGAAGGAGTACTTCTCCAAAGAGCACAATGAATACGCCCAGAATTTTGTGAGCGACGAGGGAAAGCACAACGGGTTGTATTGGCTGGCCGACCAAGATCAGTTCGAGAGCCCCATCGGCCCACTTCTTGCCAATGCCGGCTCTCAAGGTGGACTGGCGAAAAATCTCAATAGCGGTCCGGTACCATTTCACGGCTACTACTTCCGCATCTTGACGCGCCAAGGGAAGAACGCTCCCGGGGGCGCGGCCGATTTCATCGTTGCCGGCAAGATGACCGGCGGGTTCGCATTCGTAGCTTATCCCGCGGAATATCGCGATTCCGGTGTGATGACGTTCATCGTGGGCAAGGATGGAGTCCTGTACGAGAAGGATCTCGGCCAGAATACCGTGGCGCGTGCGAAAGCGATTAAGGAATACAACCCCAATTCCACATGGCAGAAGTCTGAAGAGCAGCCCCAGGAAAATGCTGACACCCATGAAATCAGGTAAAAAGCCACTCAGCGCTTCCGAGGCCGTTCCGAGGATGCTGCAACACGCGTCTCGACTTCAGCAGGAAGGCGTTGGTGACTGCGGATGGTCCCTCTATCGAAGACACAACGCCTAAGGAGTCGAACTTGGCCGAAAAAAGACTATGTCCAAATTGCGGAAGCATAGAAAGTTCCCGCTCGCATCGGAGTGGCCCACGCGAAAAATATCTCCTCGGACTTATCGGTGTACGCCCATATCGTTGCCTCAATTGTGGCATTCACTTTTACGCGTTCTCGCGCTTCGATGCACAGACTTCAGCGAACCACAAAGCTGCGTGAGCAGTCTTTTCTCAGGAGGCCAAAAGGATCGCGAATAACTGGCGGAAGCTCTACCGGGCCGCTGTTCCTGAGATCGACCGAAACAAACTTCTGGATCGCGTTAAAGCCGCGGAAGATGCAATTCGGGCCCGTGCGTCGCTTGATGGACAGGTTGCAAGCGAAGAGCGAATCTCGATACAAGACGCTATGGCCGCTTTGCTTGTCATGAGGCAAGAGTTGGCGCGAAGCCCAATGGATAAAATCAAACACCACCGAGATGTTTAGGGAAGAAATGAGTGAAACACAGATCGAAGTTTGTGGAAAATGTGACGCGGAAATCGATCCAACGCGAAGAGCCGGTTTCACGCTGAAGGACAGAATCAGAGTTTGTGAATCTTTTTTTCGCGACAGAGACTCGACGGCCCGGGAGCGATCGGCCGAACTGAAATTCCTCACGCCGTCTGCGGGTGCCTCGGTCGGCTCCGACCTCGAATTCCTCAAGCGTTCGCGGTTTTCACCGCATGCGTTACGGGCACGCTAACGTCGTGGCCATCGCTCCCGAGCGAATGTTGAAGTCTCCTCGCATATTTCTTACTCGCTCGCGCACAGAGCTTCAGATACCAGGAATCAAGATTATGGGAACATTTTCCTCGGAATTTTACGATATTGTTGAACCCGTGAACTTAGTCCTGTCGCACGGACCGCACGATTGACGCCGGAGATTTGGCGGCCAATTCTAATCTTGCTGTCTTGAGGCCGGGCTAGCGGCTTCTCGGTTCTCGTCGAAAAGCAGTTTCCGCACATCGTTTATCAAACGCTTGAAATCCCCCTTCAGGACGACTGAATCCACGCACCAATCTCTGGCGACCGACTCATCGACGGCATCGGCATGTAGCGTGAAGAGAATAATGGGAACGCTGGGCATGATCTTCTTAAGCTCACGAGCGGTTTGGAGCCCGTTCATTTTTGGCATCGATAGATCGAGAATCACTAAATCGGGTTTGCACTCTTGGGCGAGAGAGATTGCACTTTTGCCGTCAGCCGCTTGCACCCTGAGGTCGCAATTCTCTTCGGTTGCAAGCAGTCTGTAGAGCGCTTGGCCAACTAGCGGGCTGTCATCGGCTAAAAGAATGGTTTTCGGCATCACTCCACCGGTCCTCGACCCGTTAGAGACAAGCTGAACAGGAAAGGCCGATGAAAGCGATACATCGAACCATGTATTTAGCAGATCACGGGGATGATGTGTGCGGTTCCTTACGGTTGATTCTGAAAGCATGCGGATCGCCTATGGCGACGATGGGATATTAAAATATCAAATTTGAGATCGAAAAGACCACGAGAGCCAGCAAGGCCCCAGCGGCGATAGCGTGCGGGTACCAATCGAACCGCGGGCGTGATTTCGGCACACCCAGCATGTGGGCGGAGAGATCCGGTTGAAAAATGGAATTTAATGGTTGATGTGCGACGCGGGGCATCTGGGACATATTACAGCCCGGGTAGGTGCTAGGGGGAGACAGTAATCTCTAAAAGAAAGCTCCTCACTCGTCAAACGGATAGGATGGGACTGAACCGCTCACTCCTTGCCCGCGGCCTTCAGTGCTGTCCACGGCGCGTTTGGAAGAACATGCCCGGTTCCATCCAGCGATCCGATGTTTGCCGTCTGGGTGAGCGCTTTGACAAAAACAACTTTAAAAACGCCTTCGTGTTGAGCATCTCTCACATGCTGGCCTTTCTTGGGATGGTGACCCTGGACTCGGGTGACATTTTCTCCTCCGGTTAGCCTTTCGAACATCATCCGTGTTGTGCTTTGTATTTCGGTCTGTCGAGGTCGCGGGGCATTGGATTGTAATTCCCCGGTGGCCGTCCGCTTTTCACTTCAGGATGAGCTAGCCCGGTTACATCCGCTTTACAAATCTCTGCTTCAGTAAGGCCGGTTGTCTCGGCAGCAGCGAAGGCAGTTCGCACAGCCTCTAGTGCCTTCGGTTCTTCGTTGGTCATAGTGACCCCCTTGCTGCAAGTGTGGCACTTTCGTTCGCGAGGCGCAATCGGGCGATCGAAACGCGCGGTGCGCTCAGCTCTTCATGCATAGTTTGGATTCGCAGCGTGCCATTCGCCACCAGCTGACCGCAGACGTATTTTGAGAATCGCAAAGTCACAGCGAGTCTCGCTAACGCGGTGCTGACAATTGGCTGTTTAGCGTTGTTTCGGACTGTCTCTTGGGTTGTTGCCACGCATCGCTAAACCACTGATAACGCAAAACAAACAAGGCGGCGGGCACAGGAAGAAAGGCCATCGCAAGGCCCATAACCTGACCGCCGCCGGGCTTCGACTTGCGTCAGAACTCAATAATCTGTACGCGTCCGCTCAGTCACCGCGCTCTCCCCGGCTCGCAATTTCCTGAACCGAAGTTCTGGGCCGGAATAATTTCGCACTGGCCCGTTATCCTTCCTGAATAGGCGAAAGGCGCTGAGATCACTTCCTACAAGCGGACTTCGCAGGACTAATCCGGCTGGGGGAGGCCGAACGACGACAAAGTTGCGTTTATCCGCGCTCGGTTTACGGCGTGATCCTTGACAATCATTGAGGGAGCCCTGGTTCAATACTTCACCAGTCGCCTATCCTTATATGGAATTCTCAAGGAAAATTCCTGCTGGTTAACGGCAACGGTTTGGACTTCACATACTATGTGTACAAGCGGAACCTTGCAAAAGGCGGCGCTGTTGCAGCCAGAAGTCCTGTGTATTGTGGTAGATACGGGACTCATCGTATGCGGTCACTATTCCACGCTCTGGAAGCTAGGATGCAGTGTTAAGTAGAGTTCTGTACTAGCCAATTTCTCGCAGAGGCTTGCCCGTGCTCGGACGTCCAGCCTCCCTAAGTAAAGTAGTGACCGAAACCGCGGTCCGTGCGCTTGGAAGAACGGTGAGACGGGCAGGTCTGGCTCACATCCTAGCCACGGCAGATGCTATGCTCTTGCCAACCATCCCTTGGCGGACCAGGCGACTTTCTGAGGAACTTCATGAACCTTTCTCCTGCGGGAGTTGATGCCATTGATTCGGAGAGAATTAACACCGTCCAATATTGGACTCGAAGTGCCGCCGGTCGAATGCTGCGCGCCGTAATAATCATGACGGCTTTTCTGGCTGCCGCACTCTCAACGAGCGCGCAAGTAAACGTAACAACCTATCAGTACAACAACCAGCGGACCGCCGTGAATAGCGCTGAGGTAACTCTCACGCCTGCGAATGTCAACGCGGCGAGCTTTGGACGAATATTCTCTCAGCCGGTGGATGGCTACGTGTTCGCGCAACCGCTCTACGTGCCCAACGTGACCATCAACGGAGCCGTGCACAACGTCGTCTTCGTCGCAACCGAGCATGACAGTGTGTATGCCTTCGACGCAGATTCAAACACCGGCACGAATTCTCAGCCGCTGTGGCATACAAGCTTTCTTGCGACGGGAGTGACGACGGTTCCCAGCGGAGATCTTCTTTCTGGCAACACCGACATCAATCCAGAAGTCGGCATCACGGGCACACCCGTGATTGATCTCTCGACCGATATCTTATATGTGGCGGCCGAGACGCTTGAAAGCAATGGCACCAGTTTCGTGAAGAAGCTCCATGCGTTGAGCATGACGACGGGCGCGGAGCTGCCCGGCAGCCCGATCATAATTTCAGCGTCGGTGACCGTGCCCGGACAAAGTGCCGTTCCGTTTTTTACCCAAGGTGAAAACCAGCGCCCCGGGCTCCTTCTATATAACGGGGTGGTCTATGTGGGCTTCGCCGCTCACGGGGATGGAACGGACGCCGTTCGTGGCTGGATACTTGGATATTCCTATAGCGCGTCGGGCTTCTCACAAGTGTTCGTATATTGTGCCGAGCCTTCGTCTGTGAACGGGTGGGGCGGTGGCATATGGATGAGTGGCCAGGGCCTGCAGATGGACACAGGTTCCAATTTATTCGTGCCCATCGGAAATGGAGAATTTGACACCACACTCACGCCCCCGGTGGACTTTGGAGATTCGATCCTGCGAATTGATTTGTCGCAGGGTGCTACCGTGCAGGATTACTTCACTCCGTCGAATCAGGCAACTCTGGCTGATAATGACGAGGATGTCGGTTCCGGCGGAATTGCACTGCTTCCCACGCAATCCGGGCCGAACCCGGATCTGCTCATCCAAGCTGGAAAACAAGGCACGATTTACCTGGTCAACCGCGACAATATGGGCAAGTACAATGCAGCGAGCGACCAAGTGGTCCAGGAAGTCATCTTTGCTACACAAGGCATCTTCAGTTCGCCCGTCTATTTTAACGGCGAGGTTTATTTCTGGGGCCACAGCGATATCCTCAAAGCTTTCTCGGTTACGAATGGAATGCTCTCGACCGCTCCCACGGATCAAGGGCCCGATACTTTCACCTTCCCCGGCGCATTGCCGACTATTTCTGCCAATGGGACTTCCAACGGGATTCTGTGGGCGCTTAATTCCAGCGCGTTCAGCAACACTGGGCCGGGCGGTCCAGCGGTTCTTTATGCTTACAATGCGAGCAACCTTGCCGCAGGCTCCATTTATAGGTCCAATCAGAACAGCATTCGAGATAATCCGGGCGGCGCAATCAAGTTTGCCGTGCCGATCATCACCAATGGAAAAGTGTACGTGGGCGCAGAAGGCCAATTGAGCGTGTTTGGCGAACTTGCTTCAGGGCTGGCGGCGCCTGAAATCAATCCGGGAACGGAGACCACCGCCGGTCCCATCACGGTAACAATGAGCGCGACGTCCGGCGCGACTATTGCCTATACAACTGACGGCAGCATACCTCCGGGCTCGGCAACCTCGCAGACGTATAGTGTGCCCTTCAACCTGACTGCAACCACGGTGGTAAATGCGGTCGCGATTCAGGCTGGATACATAAACAGCGCGATCGCTACAGCGACTTACACCCTAGGCGGCCCCGCAATCACCAGCCTTTCGACGACCTCTGGGCCAGCGGGAACGCAGGTGACCATCACCGGGGCGAACTTCGGCTCCTCACAAGGAAGCGGCACGGTCACCTTTAACGGAACTGCAGCCACGGCGTCGAGCTGGAACTCTACGACCATAGCGACCACCGTGCCCACTGGAGCGACGACCGGTAAAGTAGTGGTGACGGTAAGCGGAGTGGCCAGCAACGGTGCGAGCTTCACCGTGACGGCCACACCGGTTCCGAGCGTCAGCGTTGCTCCGAGCGCGCAAAGCGGCGCCCCAGGCAGCCAATTTTCTTACACCGTCTCAACCGCGGGGTTTTCCGGAACGCCTCAGATCTCGGCGTCCTGCTCGATTCCAATGGGCTCTTGTGCTGTGAATGGCTCAACCTTGATCGTCACCACGACGGCGCCATCCGCGGCGGCGATGCCTAACACTCGCTGGCTGATTCCCTTGGGTCTTTGCGCGACCGGTTTGCTCTGCCTGTCGCGGAGACGCCGTAAGACCGTCTTGTGCGTGGGCGCGCTGGCGCTCCTGGCAGCTTGTGCAGGCGCAGGGCCGAAGCTGGCTACCGCGCCGTCTCCCACGGCTACGGCCGGCACGCCCGCAGGTACGTACACGGTACAGCTATCTGCGGCTTTAGGTTCTACGAAGGTAACGGCCACGGCTCAATTGACCGTCCAGTGAGTTACCGCGACGGAAGGCTAGCGTGGTTTTCTGCGACGTACTATTGGCTTCTGAATCCCTTCGAAGGAAAATGCTGGACGATGCCCTACAATCCACCGCGATTCGACGAAACTTTCATCGCCCGGGAAAGCGGCTGGACTTTTCTTAGCGTGGAGAAAACAAGGTGGGAATCGTGAGGCACCGACAGACGAAAGGGTCGGCAACCGATAGGCTCCGCCTAAACCACCGCGCCACACCTCGACTCCACAAAGTTGAATCCACAGGTACGATTATCGCAGCGTTTACCACGCACTGCATGTCAGTAAGGACTCTTTTGCACAAGGATGGAGTCATCTGCCGTCACTGAAGCCACGGGCTCATTCGACTGCGTGAAACCGATTAGGTGAGGAAGATAGTAGCCGGGAGGCTCTTCGCCCACGTGCGCGTAAGGAACTTGAAGCTGGCCTTCTGGTGTCAGTCGGACGACAAAATTACGAGCGGGTAGCAGGTCCGCAGAACTGTTTGAAAGCTCTGCCAGATTGCCTACAATCCACAAATCCCCTGATGGTGAGAACTCATCGCCTTCCACATAGACGTCCTTGTAGCCTTTAGTCTTTGCAAATTCGGACAACCTACTGGCCACATTGACACGCGTTTGAATCTCTCCAGACTGGTTCAGGACGATCATTTCACTTACTGGCGCCAGATATACGTGAATGGACTTTTCGCTAATGGCGATGCGCGTTGTTCCGCTATGCGGATAGCTGTTTCCGTCAAGACCGGTAGGGTCGTCGATATTTGCGAAAAGTGAGCGCGACAGCGACTCCAGCGTGATGTGCCCATGAGAGTCGTATTTGACCATCAAAGGATAGGACTCGTCCGGTGAGCGTTCGCCGTCATGCGTCCCAACGAGGTAAATGTTGCGCTGCTTATCCATCGCCACCGCGCTCACGTCGTAGCCAGCTGCGGTCAGATTCATCGTCAGCGTGGAATGGTTGTCATACAAAAGAAGATTATCCCCTGCGAAGACGCCATCGTTTGATTCCACTTCGCCTGCGAGAAGGACCGAGCCCTCGGGACCGTCTGCCAGGCCGTTGATGTAGACGCGCCGAGCGTTCGGAAACTCTTTCAGAACGTCGATGGAGCGTTGCTCTCCCGACACTACGTTGTAAATATTTACTAGCGGAGTGGTGCGGTCCCCTTGGTCTTGCTGGTAAGCAGAGCTGATGAGTTCGCTGCGTGAGTCGTCCCACAGTGACCAGCCAGCTGGAACCGCCACGTGAACACGAAAACTATTTGCCTCGCGAGGGTTCGGGTCTTGTGCGTACGCAGGGACGGAAGACAACATCAAACTGAGGACAGCGCACAAGAAAAAAACGAGAGCTCTCAAATCAGCCTCCGAGTCACACGGGGGGCCGCACTGCACATTATATCCCTCGGAACTCGTAGATTCGACTTCGCGAAAGAAGGTTGCTCACCAGACTCGCCTTGAAGGCACGCTTGATGCTCCGAAGGACCGGTTGTACCAAGTCGTGCTGTTCTCTCTCCGTTCACTTGGAGGTATACTCGCGTCACCGGAGATGTCCGGTTTCGGCGTTGACTACGCATAGAGCGGACGTTGGAAACGTCGGGCAACCACAGTCTGAAACTTCGCTTCAGAGCCAATTATTGGAGGGGCCAATGCTTATCAGCAAACGATTTTTCCTATGGGCAGCGTTGGGCGCGACGGTAGCTCTTGCGGCGTTCGTGGCGGTTGCACACGCGAACGTGCCGCGGGGATGGCAGCTTGTGGGAACGAAGGCAGCGAATTATGAGGTTCTGCAGGATGTGGAACAGTCGTATCAGGGCCATCTGAGCGTGGCCCTGAAGAGCAAGCAGTCGAAGGTTGATGGATTCGGTACGCTCATGCAGAGCATCCAGGCCGAACAATACAAAGGGAAAAAAATACGTTTCAGTGGAATGGTGAAATCGGAAGAGGTTGTCGGTTCGGCGGGATTGTGGATGCGCATTGATCGTGGTAAAGACGTGGTCGCATTCGACAATATGTACAATCGGGCAATCAAGGGCACGGCGGACTGGCAGCGCTACGAGGTGATTCTGGACGTGCCGAAGGATGCGACAAGTATTTCCTTCGGGGTTTTGCTGACCGGTGGTGGAGAAGTTTGGCTCAACAGCACGAAGTTCGATGTCGTCGGCGACGATGTTCCCGTCACGGGTTGGGCCGAACGCCCGGTCCCCAACGCACCGGTGAATTTAGAATTTACCGAGTAAAGGCAACGTGAAAACCAGAGCACGTGGCGCGACGTTCCCGTGCCACTTGGTCGCGTAGTTGGAGCGTATTGTTGCATCGATCCATTGAGACCACCGCTTTAATCATTGAGGAAGTTCCTCGGTTCGCTCGGGCGGCCGCTCATGCCATTCTGACCACCTGGGCCATCTCTCGCTTGTGTACTGCGCGCTTGGTCATCTTTTCATCCACCCGATTGACGCCAATCAGATCGAGTGAGGGCACCACCCCTATTGCCCGCTTGAACGTGGTGAACAAGAAACTGAGTTATTGAGCTATCGTTTAGGGCCCGGGACGTGACAAAAAGGATTTAGGCACTACGGTGGCCAAATAAGTTAGTGAGGGAAGCGAAGATGTCCTTACATTTTTCGCGCCGGAAGTTCCTTGACGGAGCGGGTATCCTGGCGACTTCAGCGGTTCTTGCGCCGTCGTCTTTGCACTCTGGTTCCGTTCGCGTGGGTGAGCAAATGAACCCTGAAGAACTCCGTGCCAAACTTCGTGGAGTGATTGCATTTCCGATCACACCGTTGCAGGCGGATTTGTCCTTGGATATCCCCGGACTTCGCAAGAATCTTCAACGCCTCATGGAGAATGCACCTGCTGCCATCGTCGCCGCGGGCGGGACGGGCGAAATGTATTCGCTGACTCCCGCGGAGCATTTAGAGGTTGTAAAGGCCACAGTAGAGGAAGTGCACAGCCGGATTCCGGTAATCGCAAGCGCCGGATTCAATTGGCCGATAGCGATCGAGTTTGCCCAGCAAGCAGAGCGAGCGGGTGCGGATGCCATCTTGGCGTTACCACCTTATTATCCAAACGCCGATGAACAGGGACTTGCGGAATATTACAAAGCAATCGGTGGGGCGACCCCGCTGGGAATGCTGGTCTACAGTCGCGATTGGGTAAACCCTGAACCGGCGTGGGTAGAGCGTCTGGCGGAGGAAATCCCCACGCTCGCGTGCTGGAAGGATGGCCAGGGTGACTTGCGCCGGTACGAGCGGATTATGAACCGTGTCGGAGAGAGGCTCTATTGGATTGGTGGAGCTGGCGATGACTGTGTCCCCGGCTACTACAGCATCGGCATCCGTACGTACACGTCAAGCATTGCGACGGTGGCGCCAAAACTTTCGCTGAAACTCCACGAGGTTGCTTCGGCCGGAGATTCCTCGGCTCTGATGCAGTTGATGAACATCTACGTGATCCCTCTCTACGAACTGCGCGCTCGTCGCCGAGGGTACGAGGTTTCCGTCATGAAGCAGGCGATGAACTTGCTTGGAATGGCGGCAGGTCCAGTGCGCCCACCACTTCCAAACCTTCGCCCAGAAGAAGTTACTGAATTAAAGGTTATGTTGGATCGCTGGAAGCCCTTTCTCCCGACATAGATGTAGTTGGCCCCTTGCGAACACTGCGGATCGAACCCCTTAAAAGCGCGTCGATAAGCCGAAGGTCGTAAACACAGGCGCGGACAGCAACTGACCGAGATTTCGCGGAAAAACGACGTTTACGGAGTGACGACGTGGGCACGTGCGATGTACAATTCGGCGCTCGCGAGAGAAGTAGGGAAACTCCAGATGGGGCGAAAAGAACAGTGCAGTAAAAAAGATCAGGGCCGGCCCAACCATGGCACCGGTGTGACACTAAAAGCCGTCGCGAAGCACGTAGGTCTGACGCCTGGGACCGTAGCAACGGTATTGAACAATTCACTGGCATGCCGGTCTGTGCCCGAGCGCTCGAAAAAGAGGATCTTCGCTGCAGCCCGTGAGCTGGAATCCAAGCCGAACTATTTGGCGCGAACGCTCGGCGTAAAGCGCTCATCTACGATTGGCGTGATCGCATCAGAAGTCGGGGGCCCATATGGACAGTTGATCATCAGTGGAATCGAACGGTACCTCCGCGCGAATGGTTTCTTCTACTTGACCGCGGTTCACCGCCACGACAAAGATCTTCTCGAAAGCTATTTGCGATTGTTGCTCGAACGCGGCGTGGAAGGGTTTATCACAGTTGATACATCCATTGTGCGGGAACCACCCCTTCCCACCGTAGCGGTCGCAGGTCACCGGCCCTCTGCCAGCGTTACAAACATTGTCCTTGACCACAAGGCTGCGGCGTTTTCAGCGCTGCGTCATCTGCTTCATAATGGTCATCGAGAGTTCGCTTTCATGAAGGGTCCAGTAATCAGTTCGGATACAGAAAACCGCTGGCAAAGCATTGTGGAAGCCTCGCGTGAGCTGGGAATCCGGATTCATCCGGATCTGGTGGTCGAACTCAACGAGCCGCAAGCATGCGCTGCGCGCGCGCCGGAGTATGCGTATCCGTTCGCGAAGGAGCTGTTGAGCCGAAGCCGTGCGTTCACCGCTCTTTTTGCGTACAACGATAACTCGGCCATCGCAGCGATCAGCGCATTGCAGGATGCGGGACTGAGAGTGCCCGAAAATGTTTCAGTAATTGGTTTCGACGATATCCCGCTCGCGTCCTATTCGAATCCGACGCTGACGACGGTGCGACAGCCGCTACTGAAAATGGGCGAGATTGCGGCGCGGACTCTCCTGGATCGAATCGAGAATCGGAGCGAATATGTCGCGGAAATTGCGATCGAGCCACAACTAATCGTTCGACAGTCGACTGGGCCCGCTCGTAGCGCAATATAGCAATCATTTTGCGTTTCCAGAATGCCAATTACAAAAGTCAATCCACCCACAGTCATAGCGGGCAGTCGCGAAAAAAGACTCACGTGGAATTACCGCAACTTGTCGTGTCCTTGCTGACCGAAAACTGCGGGTGCTGATGCCCCGCAGCAATGAATCGGGAGGCTCGATACTCACACGACGGAGATTTCTTGCCACCGCAGCCTGCACCGTGGCTGCAGCGCGTTTTCACGCGCAGGGCCAAAGCAACGTCCGGGTTGCCCTCGCCATTCCCAGCGAAGCGACGGGTCCTCATATGCCTATCGACTTTGTCGGCCTGTCTCATGAGGTGCAGCAACTCCCGGACCCGAGTTTCTTTTCGGCGCAGAACAGCGGCCTGATTTGCGAGTTCAAAGCACTGTCGTCAACCGGGGTTCTGCGCCTTGGAGGCAACACCAGCGAGTTCGCCTACTGGAAACCTACGCCTGATACGCCCGAACCAGAACATCCTCAAGTGCGTGAGGTTACGGGCGAGCCGAAGGCTCGGTACTACGCGGTGACGGTCGAGGCAGTCAGGAATTTGTCGGAGTTCCTACAAGCCACTGGTTGGACTTGCGTGTACGGGATCGGGATGGGCACGAATACGCCGGCACGTGCAACCGAAGAAGCAGCTTTTGTGGCAGCGACGCTCGGCGACCGGCTGCAGTATTTCCAGATCGGAAACGAGGCGGATCTGTTTAGCCATCACCTGCGCGATCCGAAGACATGGTCGGCCAAGGCGTACCTGGAAGAATGGCTCGCACTAGCGCGCGCTATCGCAGCTCGCGTGCCCACAGCAAGGTGCGGGATGCCTGATGTCGCGAGCAACGTTTCATGGCTGACCGAGATTGCCGATCCATGGGGACCTATCCCGGGTCCGTCCCACGCAACAACTCTGACTCACCATTATTACTTTGGCGGGCCGGCGACGAATCCCGAAGTCAACATTCCGAACCTGCTGAAAGCTGGAACCATGGAAAAGGTGCAGAACACGGCGAATATCGCATCGGCCGCAGCCAGCAAGATGGGTGCACGCGTACGCATGACCGAAGGCAACACGTGCTATCGCGAAGGCAAGCCGGGTGTCTGCGACGTGTTTGCGGCTGCGCTTTGGTCAGCCGACGATTCGCCGCTGCTGGCCAGCAATAACTATTCCGGCGTCAATTTGCACGGGGGTACCGGCAAATCTGTGGCCAATTCCGTTGGTGGATCTCTGCCCGGCGACGCGCTTCTCGAAGCGAATGGCGAAACTCCCGACGAGGTTGCCGCGCATCCGCATCATTTCTATACGCCGATTGCGACGTTCGGCTCGGACTATACGTTGGAGCCAGTCGCCTACGGTCTCAAGTCTGCAGGCTCGTTCAGCGGCGGAACAATGTTGAAGACCCTCTTCACGACGAAGCTGCAGGATACGGGAGTCAATGCAACGGTATATGCCGCAAAACTGCCTGGAGGGCACACATCCGTGATCGTTCTGAACAAGGACGCGGCGGCGGATCTTGAGGTGGAACTCGATTTCGGTCGCGGCGTCAGCGGAGCGGTGGAAACAGAAATATTGCACGCGCCGGCACTGGACAGCCGCGAAGCGCACATCACAACCACAACGGAAACCGACTCGCTCAAGCACGGCAAGTACTCCGTCACTGTTCCCTACGCGACAGGATTGCGCCTCACGCTGACTTGAGACGCTCGCACATTCCCTTCATCTGTCGGCCTGCTTGAAGTCGAAGTAAGCGAGGTTCATGTTGCCGCCGGTCAAAATGTGTATGGTGAGAACGTTTTTCCCTTTGTTGAGGCGAACCTTGAAAAGTTGCGACACTAGATTCCAGTGGTGCCACTGACGCCAGGCTACCGGGTCGGCCGGGTCATTCGTCGTCGTGATCTGCAGCGGTCCCGTGGCGTCCTTCCCGTTCACATCGACTGAAATTGTGCCGCCGCGATTCGATGTATATAGGAAATCGGCCGCGTATGTTCCCGCGTGTGTCACATCTACAGTGATGTTGAACCACTCTCCGGGTTCGGTCCAGCCAACGTAGGGCAGGTCTGCAGGAGGAACAATCTTGTCAAAGGGGTTGTCGTCAATCGGATCTGGTTTGCGGTTGAACTTCGTATAGGAAGTATCCACTCCCTCGTGGGTACGAAATTCGTTGAGGTAGGTCCCATCAGCCGGATTCAACTCTCCGCTGCCGTGATTTTGTGGATCGGTGTCATGATACGCAACTCCTTCGCCGCCCAAGTCGTAGTAAGCGCACAAGACCTTTCCCGGTATTTTTTGTGGGCCGCCATTATACCGGGTGTCGTGATAAGGCAAGCCTTTATATTGGCTCAAGAAGGATTGGGAAAACGCAATTGCCGGTAGCATCAATGCCGCTACGAAACATAAGGAAAACGCTCTCCGGCTCATGCTGCCTCCCTGAATATCCATAACCCATCTGCAGTTGCGCAACTCCGCCAATCGGCGGCAGCGACGGCTCAAGTATGTTCCGCACTTCAGACTTGGAAGAGTTCGATCCCGTGCGCTTTTCCCAGATTGCGCGAGTACTTCTTGTCTGTCCCGTTGTTCCAATGTTCGTGGACGCCCAGGCTGCGGCATCGGATGCCGTCGCGTTCAGGATCATAGAAAGTCTTCGAAGGTGGGTCATTCGCCAAGGCAGATTCGCGCAGGTAGTTATCCGCATTCGCGATGTCCGGAAGATCGGGCCATTCCGAAGTGAGAAAATCGAAGCCGACGGAATCGATCGCTACGCCGTCCAAGGACATAAAAATGCTGTTCGGCCAAGCATCGTGAAATGGCGCCATCTTCCACTTGCGATGAGGCGGACCATCCACGTTGTCGTTTCCATAGAGCCCATCAATAACAAAAAGGAGGGTTTTCTCGCCGAGGTCCTTATGACCCAAATAATCTGTGAACGCGGAATAGCTTGCCGAACCATCGCTGTTGTGATGGAAACCGTCGTGCGCGTTCTTGCGCCAGTCGGTGTTGATACTGGTGGCGCCGAACAGATTCTTCGCGCAAAGTGTCACCCCTGAACTCACATGCGCTCTCAACACGGCAGCATCAATTAAGTAGGCGGCCTCAACCTCCGTGGTATCGAGTCCCGTGGCGTTGTGGCTCTCAACTGAGAAAGGAATCGCGTTGGGTTTGAAGTCGGCCTTTACTCGTCCATCCCCTCCGATATGGTCCACAAACGTGACGCCGGGAAATTCATGGTGAATCTTGTCGTAGAGATTGCCCGGGATCCACCGGCTGGAATCGAAGATGATGATCGACGATTCCGGCACTCGTCCCGGGCCAGTCAACTGTCGTACGAGCGAAAGGATCAAATGGGGCGAGGAGTTCAAGCGTTCGATCGTGCCGTGGTCCGTTGTGTTGTTCAGGTTCGCCTTGATCGCAATCTTCTCCCCAGCACTGTATCCGGCTTCGCCGCGCCCGTGAGTGCGATTGAAGTATTGAAAGATGGAGTTCCATGCCTGGGCGTCGCTTTTTTGATTTGTAAGACCGCCAAGGGAACGGGAAACCATGCGGTCAATTACAGACTGGTCATTGTGGGCATCGGTCCACCACGAACCTGTGCCATCCCAGGTCACAGCCGCCGGATCGTGCGCCCACGTGACTCGGCCGGGAACGACGCCGCGGGGAACTCCTAATGGGGAAAGCGGCTCGAACAAGGAGGGCCGCAGGTAGGTGCTAGCTGCAAGAGCCAGGGTGAATTGCCGGCGCGTCATGTCCATCTCGACTCGCTCCTCTCGCACAAAATCTTAGGTTCCGCGGATCATTTTGCCTGAAAGCGTAGAAACTGCTGCAGCCTCTGCGCAAGCAGCACGGTCTTGCGTTGCAGACCGCTAGTTGCAGCGCGGGGACCTTGAACTGCGCAGTGAATTGTACATGACGACGCAAGTAGAATCCTCGATTAGGATGTCGTTACGTAAGAGACCAGTAATCATGTCGTGGGCACTTCACTGGTGAGTAGGAAGCGACTCGACCATGGCCCGGATGTCACGGTTCTCGAACACCGGGCCTCCGTGCTTCCCTGTTGCTCGGACGGCAACCTTCGCCATGGCCTGGGCCAAGTCGTCGGCCCGAATCACCTGGTGGGGGAACACCACCCGAGTGCCGGGAAGATCCCGCGAAGCAGGCGCTAACTGAGGTTCGGTGCCTTTCGGGGCTCTACTACGTTCTTGTTTGCGGCGTTCGGCGCCCTCTTGTTGGCGCTCGGAGTGATCGGCATATACGGAGTGTTGTCATTCCTCGTTTCGCGGCGCACGCGAGAAATCGAGATTCGGCTGGCCCTGGGTGCGCAGAGCCACGACCTGCTGTGGCTAGTTATGAAGGAAGGCGCGAAATTCTCGATAATAGGGATCGCAATCGGCATGACATTCGAGCGAACTCTACAGAGTGTCGCCCCTGGATCCGGTGACGTTTCTTGGAGCGGCGAGCGTGATGGCGATCGTCACGCTGCTGCCTTGCTATATCCCGGTGCGGCGTACGATGCGCATGGATTCGATGGTGGCACTGCGATTGGAAAAGTGTGCGCCCCTTTCGCCTGCACTCCCGGCTCGACGGCAAATCGGCTGATCCATTAAGATCGGCGATTGTAGAAGTATCGTCGCGAACCAAACAGTTCCAGTTGAGGCCTTTTAGTGCGGACAGGCGTATGGAGTGGTCTGCTTATTTCGGGTTTTGGGCTTCGATGTCCGCCAAGCTTTTTCTTACTGCGGCAGAATCGGGCGAGCTGGGGGCAACTTTCAGGTAGGCCCGAAGCTGAACGGATACGCCATTCAGATCGTGGTTCGCTCCGTATATTTGCGCCAGCAAAAGGTGCGCTTGCGGGATGCGGTCGAGGTGATCGGCGTCGATGGCCTCTAGCGCATTTCTCTCCGCTGCTGGCAGATTGCTCAAATGAAACTGGGCTATTGCGCTGTAGAAATTTCCGTACAGATTCTGCACCGGATCGAGTGCCAGTGCGCGATTTGCCTGATCCAAAGCCTGATGCCACTCATTCAGCTGCGCGGCAACGTCTGCAAGGCAAAGGTACGCGGGCATGTAGCTCGAATCCGCGCCTGATGCCTGCGAACACGCGGTCCGTGCTTCTGCGATCCGATTCCCCGCGCCCAAAACTTGACCCAACAGGGTCCAGGCGGCCGCGTATTGCGGATATTCCTGAACCGCCTTGCGCAGGCGATTCTCCGCACTCGCGGGCTTGTTGTCCTTCAAATCGCTGCAGCCTTTCTTGTACTCACCTTTCGCTTTTCCGGGAACCTTTAGAGTCGCAGCGCCGATCATGTCGCGTTGCACTTTCGCATCCGTCCACATCAAGCACGATTCGTTCGCTCCAACAAAATTCGGAGGCTATGGGCGTACTGCATCGGGAAGCGCGTGATCAGGTGCGGAGCTATCTAAGGGCCAACCAGGCGTGGTGTCTTGCTGAGCAGGGAGCGATGGTGTCAAAAAGACAACGGCGAAAGCACAAACCGCAAATTCATTCAGAAGCAGCCTAGTCACCAGCCGTCCGCAATACTTTAATGTGCGAAGCGTAGCCCGTGAAACGGCCGAGCCGCAAATGCGGGGAGCAATTCGCATGGAATGCACCGTACCCGGCATTTTCATATTGTCTCTGCGGTTAGCCAAGATTGTATATCACTTCGCCTGCAACCCGTTCCTCGCGCGGCATCGCTGCGACCCGGTTGAGGCTAAGCTGTAGGGGGCGCAGGCAACCGAGCAGGCCGAGTTCTCGAATGGGTGGGTTGCGAGCGGTACGTCGGCGCTGGACCAGTGGATTGGCGCACGACGAACTGGGGCTGGATCGCGATCTCCGGCACGTACTCGCCGCGATCTGCGATCCGATCCAGAAGAGTGCTCGCAGCGATTTCTCCCATCTTACCGAGCGGCTGCCGCACCGTAGTGAGCATTGGACTGGTGTACGTCGCGGCATGGATGTCATCGAACCCGATCACCGAAACATCTTCCGGCACGCGCAGGCCAGCATCGTGGAAGACTCGAACAGCCGCAATCGCCGAGTTATCATTGTAGGCAAAAAGCGCAGTGAATGGTCGACGACGCCCCAGCAATTCCACGGCAAAGGGATAGCCATTTTCAGGCGTTAGCACGGCGCGGCCGCCGGCCCCGTTCATCTCCACAATCAGCTCCGGGCGAATAGCAATGCCAAGTTCGCCCGCGACCTCGACGATACTACTCCACCGGTCCTCCGCATCCGAGCTAGTTGCTGGCCCCTTCATGAAGGCGATGTTCCGGTGGCCCAGTTCAGTTAAATGCTGAAGCGCACGCAGCACCGCCGTCCGATGGTTAATGATGATATTCGTGACCCCCTCGACGGAACGATGGCCCGCGACAGCTACCACGGGCAGGGGGAGGGGCTGAGTGATCGAGCTACCAATTGCAATGAGACCTTCAACTCCTCTCTCGAGCAGTAACCGCGAGTAGCATTCCAGCAGTTCTTTTTCGTGCCGGTGGACCATGGTGAGATAAAAGAAATCTCTTTCCCGAAGGTAGCGCTCGATCCCGCTAATGACCAGCGAACCGTAAGGGTCGCCGATTTCAGCCGCGATCACTCCGATCGTGTAGGTGCGTTTCACTCGCAGAGCGCGCGCGAGAAAATTCGGCTTGTAGCCCAATTCGCGCGCCGCAGCGAAAATGCGGTTCCTCGTATGTCCAGGGACGGAGCGGCAAGCAGGAGAGTTATTCAGAACCGACGAAACTGTTCCGGGAGTCAATCCAAGGTGTTTGGCGACGGCTTTTAAGGTTATTGGCGGATTGTGCTTGTTCAGATTTGCCATTTTCGTGCCGCGATGCAGATTTCCATCCAACTTCCGAACCGCAGAAGTGAAAGGCCGGACTTCTACCCGGTTGCCGGCTGGAACCAATCACGGCCATGCTGCGCTGCGTCTGATTTCGCAAGGCTGA
>Ga0210401_10002381_pt1 | contig 20863 bp, 21 predicted proteins | sample IncBWH32MmetaG_FD_150866 | JGI IMG/M metagenome (GOLD analysis project Ga0210401, IMG submission 150866) | Forest soil microbial communities from Barre Woods Harvard Forest LTER site, Petersham, Massachusetts, United States - Inc-BW-H-32-M | ecosystem: Environmental > Terrestrial > Soil >... | reverse complement strand
TGATGCACCGGCAGTTACTGCCGATTGAGATGAGTTAGCTGAACTAACTTTTACTGTACCTGCACCACCTGAAAGTGCTCCTATGTGTGTATGTGCAGGCATTTCATTTGCCACTAAAGTGTGGTTAGCCTCACCAGCCATCTGTCCTTCCGTTACAGTAATGCCCGCACCTGTGCCTGCACCAACAAGTGTGCGTCCGCATAAGTTAGGCAAGCAAAAAGTGCTTGTTCCGTTACCACCATAAGTGGTTCCTATAATTGCAAAAAGTGCCTGATACGATGAAATGCTTAATGTTTGCCCTTGGCAAAGCATGTAGTTAACCGGAGCAAAATTGCCCGCAAATGCTTTAATAATTCCCATGTACTCGTCCATAATTTTTTTGTTTTTTAAGGTTAATGATTTGATGAATTAATTTTGCGCAAGATATAATTTGCCTTGTTAACAAAACATTAATTAAACGTTTATTATATTACAATCTTTTACAAAATCTTACATATGTTATATGTAAGATTTTGTAAAAGATTGTAAAAATATTTGTCGCACAATAATATTAAGAACTCAAAACTTTTCGTTCGAGTAACTGAAATATTTAAAAAAATTACTTCCACATTTTTTGAATTTGCTTTTGCATGGGTAAATATGTTAAGTACTGAACCATACGCGGTATACTACCATAGTTTGGTGTTGCGCAATGCGGCAAAGCCTGATGCCAAATAACAAAATCTCCCGCATTGCCGGTAACAGCAATAGGCTTAAGTGTTTTAAGAACTTCCTCCCTAGGATTTACATCAGTAGGTAAATTGTTTAACCAATTTTCTATTTCAAGATGGAAACCTGGCACACAATTAAAAGCACCATCATTTGGGCCACAATCACTTAAATATAAAAGGCCTTGTAAAGCAAACGGAATAGGTAATTCAAGACTTACATCCCAATGCAGCTTGCTTCCTAAAAAATTAAAATTGTTTGTTTCAGGTGGATTGAAACTTACTTTATCTATTGTCTTATAAATTTCAGTTGTACCATACAATTGCTCGTACGCTTTTTGTATAATAAATGAATCACGATTTGCCTTAAGCGTAACATGTTGTGTAAATGTAAGCATTAAGCCGCCCTGGTTTGGATGAGTGTTATACCAGGTAGAAGAATCATTAGGGTCCATTTCCAAAAAATTCCAAATAGCTTGTTGTGTTTCCAAACATTGTTTTTTTGGAATTACATTTTTTAAAACCAAATAACCATTTTCGTTCCAAAAATTTATATCGCTATCAGTTAAAACATTTTGATTATTAGAATTTACTAAAGTGTTTTCATATTGAAAACTATTGAGCCAATTTTTAAATTCATCTTGGGTAGGTTTATTAAAATACAAAAATTGCAAGGTTTCTTCTATGCCAATGCCCAAACTGTAAAGTGCTTCTATTTCTTCGTTCCAAGTTTCAGTATCACTGGTTGCATTTATTTTTCGAGTTGAAATACAAGTTCGTTCCCATAAGTTATAAAGTGTTTGCCATTGCTGCATAAATACAATTTAATCTATTATTTAAAAATTTGCTTACAGTATATAACTATAAACCTACTTAATTTTTAAAAACAAAATAATATGCAGCAGGCAAATTATTCAACCATCTATTTATCACCCTAAAACAAATAAACCATCACAAATGTATAATTTGTAATGGTTTATATTTTTCATTTGTAGTCTCCACAATCAAAATCTCGAACTCTTTATTGCAAGATTTTAAGATATTATCAAACCTAAAAACCTATTTATTATCAGTTTAACCTTTATATATTTAAACTTATTTTTTTACTTAGAAGTGTTAATTTGAACATTACCCTAATGCAGAAGCATATACTCCACCCAGCAATACTATAAAGAGAATAAAAGGCCTACTGCCGAAGAAATCAAAGAAATTGCACACAATACTTTTGGTTCAGATATTAGTATTGATACTATTAAAAAAACGAAGCCTGCACAAATAGAATATAGTTTAACTTTTATCCCCTCCGCTTCAACACTTAGCTAATTGCACTGGCTACACAAAATGCACTTGTGCATTTTGTGTAGCTGCGATTTTGTTTTATCGCTTTTTTTCTTATTTTATTTGTGATTGATTTAAAACCAAATCAATCATGTATTTAATTTTATTTCCCTTCACAGAAGCGCATAAGGCAGGGAATAAAAATTTACAAGGGGTTGCCATATCTCATGATTTACTTATAATAGTGGGCGATTTTAGTATAGTTAATAAAATCTCACTTTCAATACTGGCAAAAATGCCTGATTATTTTTATACTTGTATAAGCTATTCGTTTTTCGTTCTTTTTCTTGTATTTAAGAGCTGCATTCAGCATCAATTTTAACATGAGATTGGTGTCGGAATATACTAAGCTATCTCTGACTGAGTGTAAAAGAATACTCAATACAGATGATTTGTTTTATACCGATGAAGAAATAATTGAGTTGCGGGATTTTCTTTACCACATGGCAGATATAGTAATGGATGGTATGAAAAAAGAAGAAACAAAAAATGAATAGAAGGTTTAAATCAATAAAAGATGTTATTAAAGAATTGATTTAATGGAGATGACATTTATAATTATAAATATAAAAGACTATGAAAAAAAGAGCCATCATTTATACCCGTGTATCTACTGACGAACAAAATAATGGGTACAGTCCCGCTGACCAAAAAGATAAGCTTCATAAATACTGCGAACAACACAATATTGAAATAGCAGGTTTTTACCACGATGATGAAAGCGGTAAATCTTTTAACCGCCCAGAATGGATTAAAATAATGGCTTTCATTAAAAAGAACTGGGCTTATGTAGATAATATTCTGTTCTTAAAGTGGGACAGGTTTTCAAGAAACTCAGCGGAAGCCTATGTTACTATCAGGGATTTAAAAAAACTTGGGGTTGAGCCGCAAGCTATCGAACAACCTTTGGATTTTGAGATACCCGAAAGTAAAATCATGTTGGCATTTTATTTAGCTGCTCCTGAAGTAGATAATGACCGAAGAGCTTTAAATGTATTTCACGGAATGCGTAGAGCAAAAAAAGAAGGACGTTGGTTGGGTGGAAGTTTAAGAGGGTATAAAAATGTACGTGATGAAAACAATAGACCAATCATTATACCTGAAGGTGCAAAACAGGAAGAATTAATCAGAATTGCTTTTACAGAATTTGCAAGTGGTTTATATAATATAGAGGAACTAAGAAGAAAATTAAATAAGGAAGGTTTAAAATCCGGTCGTTGTGCATTTTGGACGCTTCTTAGAAACAAGGGTTACATTGGTAAAGTATTTGTTCCCGCTTATAAAGAGGAAGCGGCACATTGGGTAGATGGGCAACATAAAGCTATTATTGATGAACAAACATTTTATGCTGTTCAGGATATTTTAGAGGGCAGAAAAAAGAACATGCCTACTAAAGTTCAAACGGTAAGAGACGAGTTTCCCTTAAGGGGATTTCTTTTGTGTCCGAGATGTGAAAGTAATTTAACGGCTTCTGCTTCTAAGGGTAAAATGGGTGTTAAGTTTTACTATTACCATTGCAGTAAGGGATGTAAGGAAAGGCAAAGAGCAAAAGATGTTAATGAAGGATTTGTAAATTATTTAAGTGATTTGAAACCAAATCCGCAAAGTGTAAAATTATTAGCCGAGATTTTAAAGCAGAAATTTAAAGAACAAAATCACACAGGTAAATCGGAGCTTGAAAAAGTACATCAGGAAATTGCTAAACAAAAACAACGAATCAGCAATGGAAAGGATTTAATGCTGGATGGAGAAATAACTTCAAGTGAATACAAAGAGATGAAGTATGAAATTGAAGAAAAATTAAACAAGTTAAATGCGGAGGAAGGCAGGTTCCGTGAAGGAATCGAAAACCATAGCGAAATAATTGATAATGGGCTTGACATTATATTAAACCTTGATAAATATTATACTTCAAAGGAAACTGCCATAAAACAGCGTATTGTGAGTTCAATCTTTCCTGAAAAGTTGATTTTTGAAAATAAGACTTATCGAACTCTTAAAATGAATAGTGCTATTAGCTTGCTTTGTAGAAATAGTAAGGCTTTGAACGGAGGTAAAAAAGGAAAGCATTCCGATAATGAAATGCTTTCCTGTCAAGTAGTCTCGCTAGGAATCGAACCTAGATCAAAAGTTTAGGAAACTCCAAATTTAAGTTTCATAACCTCAATTAACACTTTGAAAATCAACTAACTAAAATTTAGTCGATTTTTTATTTGTGAGATATTTGTGAGGTAAAACCTTTGTAATAAATATTTCTCGAAAAATTACAACATCTCCAAACTTAAATAAGAATCTCACTATTTAACTTTAACCTACTCAAACTTAAATAACAAATTTTTTATTTAACTTTGTGCATAGATTAATAATTATGAAATCATTCAAATCAGGAACCTATATTCAGGCACTAGATTATAAAGCGTTTAAGCCTGAGAGTATTAACAAATCTTATCACTTTGATGATAAAGAATTACTTCCTCTTTTAGAAAAGGCAAACCTAAAATTGGGAGAGTTAAATGCTTTTTCAGAGCTTGTTCCGGATGTAGATCATTTTATTCGCCTGCATGTTTTAAAAGAAGCTACTGTTTCCAGTAAAATTGAAGGAACACAAACAAACATGGAAGAAGCTTTGTTGCAGGAAGAAGAAATTCAGCCGGAGAAGCGCGATGATTGGCGCGAAGTAAATAATTATATACACGCCCTTAATAATTCGGTGGAACAATTGAATAAACTTCCCTTATCTTCTAGGCTTTTAAAAACTGCGCACAAAACTTTATTAAGTGGTGTTAGAGGTAAACATAAGCTCCCTGGCGATTTTAGGAAAAGTCAGAATTGGATTGGCGGTGCTTCTATTAAAGATGCCGCTTTTATTCCTCCTGTGTGGCAGGACGTCGAACCGCTTATAAGCGACCTCGAAAAATTTCTCCATAACAATGATACAGGCCTACCCCATGTATTAAAGGCTGCCATAGCGCATTATCAGTTCGAAACAATTCACCCCTTTTTAGATGGTAATGGCCGTATAGGCCGTTTACTTATTACACTATATTTTATTCATGCAGGTATTTTACAAAAACCGGTATTATACCTTTCAGATTTTTTTGAGCGCAATCGCAGCCACTATTACGATAACTTAACAGCCGTTCGTACCAGACACGATATAAGGCAATGGCTTAAATTCTTTTTAGTTGGTGTAATAGAAACTTCTGATAAAGCTATTGCCGGCCTTAAATCAATTATTAAATTAAAGCAAGAGTGCGAAACAAAGCGCATTACATCTTTGGGTAAAAAAATGCCAAAGGCACAATTACTTTTGCAGCATCTGTTTACAAGTCCGGTGGTAAGACCTGAAGAAGTGGCCAAAATAACAAGCCAGTCGTTGGTGTCATCTTATAAACTAATAGAAAATTTTGAGCGATTAAATATTTTAAAAGAAATGACAGGTAATCAGCGCAACCGCATTTATATCTTTAATGAATATTTTGATGTGTTTAAATAAAGTGGTTTTTAAAAAGTAAATGCACAAAATTAAATACATAAGAGATAAAAGATCACCAGTATCTAAGACTAACATTAGATGGAAGTACTTTCACACATATGCTTTAGCTTCAGTAGATTCACACATATAGAATGCATAGAAGGGTATATGTATCCTATTTATTAATGAAACTATTCCGTAATAAGAGTGTATTTTTAAAATTCAATAATCCTATTCCTTTATTATTCGTATACATTGTCCCAACTGGTGGCTTTTCCTTTCGAGTAGTCTCCACAATCAAAATATCGAACTCCTTATTACAAGATTTTAAGATACTATCTGATTTAAAAGCTTATCTATTAGCAGTTTATAAATTACATTCGTTTTTTTTAAAGAGCGATAAGTGATATATGTAATATTCCCCTGTATATATATAACACTTTAATAACCTCGTGTCTCCACCTTTGTTCTACAATTATTAAAAGGTATAATATGAAAACTGTTGAATTAAAGGCTACAACCGTACAATTAAGAGATGATGGCATAATTCATATCCACATTAAAGAAGGCAAGGAGATGCAATTAGAAGATGCCATTCAAGTGGTTGATACTATGGGAATGCTTGGCAACAAGCAAAAATTTCCTGTCTTAATAGATTGCGAAGCATTTGCTACCATCGATAAAGATGTTAGAATATTTTCGGCAAGTAAAGAGGCAAACATATATACCTCTGCAGATGCTGTAGCTTATCATTCTTTTGCCCATAAGCTGTTGGCCGATTTTTATGTTAATTACAACAAACCTGCTATCCCTACTAAGATTTTCTTAGATAACGAATCTGCCATAGTTTGGCTAAAAACATTTCAAAAAGAAAAAATTAATTGTCCAAACTAAATCAAAAAACATATGATTTATGTAATACTTCCTTTTTAATATGTAACATTTCTAGGCACCCCCATCCCCATCTTTGTTATAATATTATTTACACCAACAACTTAAAAAAAACTACAATGGAAACCCAAGGATTAAATTTATTTATTGTCGACGACAATAAGTTAGCAGTTGCAGATCTCCAATACTATCTTCAAAACAAATTTGGAGCCACAGTTAACATCTCAACCTTTAACGACGGAGAAAGTTGCTTAGCAAAAGTCGATAAAGAAACCCATATCGTTATTCTCGATTATTTTATGGATGGTAAAAATGGCTTAGAAACTTTAAAATCTATTAAAACGATCAATCCAAAAACAGAAGTCATTATGCTGTCAGGCAATGAAGATATGGGTTTAGCCATTGCAACATTCAGGGCTGGTGCTAAAGATTATGTAATTAAAGGCGACGGCGCGTTAAAAAAGGTAACCAAATTGGTTAATTACGTTATTACGGCTCCGATGAGACTTTTAGTAGATGAGTTTCGTGTATCAAAATACATGGCTATTTTCCTTATAACCTTTGTTACCATGGGTTTAGCAGTAGTAATTGGCATGCAGTTTCTTAAACGATAACCAAATGTGTGAATTATGTAACTCTTTTATCAAGTAATGCCAACATACTTGCCTACATTGCTTAACCTATCACCTCATAAATAACCCCAATTTTGAAATTATACATTAAATATATGGTAAGCAACCGCTGCAAAATAGTGGTTAAAGAAGAGTTAACAAAACTTGGCTTACATTTTATTATTGTTGATTTGGGTGAAGTTGAAATTATGGAAACGCTCACCGGCGAGCAGCTAGAACAATTAAAAGTTGCACTACGCATTTCGGGGCTCGAGCTAATGGATGATAAGCGTGCAGTGCTTATCGAAAAAATAAAAAATGTAATTACAGAAATGATTCATCATACTGATGAGTTGCCAAAAATGAATTATTCTGATTTTATTAGCGAAAAACTGCAATACGATTACACCTACCTCTCAAACATTTTCTCTGAAGTAAAAGGCATCACCATTCAACAATTTATTATTATACATAAAATTGAGCGTGCAAAAGAATTGTTGTTATACGGCGAACTTAATCTTACCGAAATTTCTTACAAACTACATTATAGTAGTGTAGCACATTTATCCAATCAGTTTAAAAAAATTACCGGACTAAGCCCTTCTCATTACAAACAGCTGAAAGATAAAAAACGAAGCCCTATTGAAGATATTGGAAACTCAAACGACACAAATTAAGATTAAGAAGATGGCAAAACAAAAAAAATCAGCAGAATTGGTTAACGCCAATAAAGAAATTGCCTTTCAAGACCAAGAGAAAGAAAAACGTGCCGCCGAATTAGTAATCGCTAATAAAGAACTTGCTTTTCAAAACAATGAAAAAGAAAAGCGTGCCGCCGAATTAATTATTGCCAACAAAGAGTTAGCTTTTCAAAATAATGAAAAAGAAAAACGCGCGGCCGAATTAGTCATTGCTAATAAAGAACTTGTTTTTCAAAACAATGAAAAAGAAAAACGAGAAACCCTTAATAAAGAACTCGAAGCTGTTAGTTATTCTGCAAGATTAGCTTCTCAATATTCTCTTAGTTTAATTGAAGCCAGTCGTGACCCCTTATTTACTATTAGCCCTAAAGGAAAAATAACCGATTTAAACCAAGCCTCTGTTAGAGTTACAGGTTTGTCACGAGAAAAATTAATCGGCACCGATTTCTTTGATTATTTTACCGACCCCGATAAAGCCCGCAAAGGTTATCAAGAAGTTTTTGCCAAAGGATTTGTAGCTGATTATCCATTAACAGTAAGAGACCATAACCAAACCGATGTATTGTTTAATGGCTCTGTTTATAAAGATGATAGAGGAAATGTAATTGGTGCGGTTGTAGTTGCCAGAGATATTACAGAGCAAAAAAGAATTGAAAAAGAACTTATAGAAGCAAAAGTGTTTGCCGAACTGGCAACCGAAATTGCCGAAGAAGCAAAAAGAAAAGCCGAAAGTGCAACTGTTATTGCAGAAGATGCCGTAAAAGCAAAACAGCAATTTCTGTCAAATATGAGTCACGAAATTCGTACACCTATGAATGCCATTATAGGTTTTACAAAAGTGGTACTTAAAACTGATTTAACAGCCAAACAAAAAGAATATTTAACTGCCATAAAAATGAGCGGCGATGCCCTTATTGTACTTATTAATGATATACTCGATTTAGCAAAAGTAGATGCAGGCAAAATGACTTTTGTACACACGCCTTTTAAATTGGCATTATCTATATCAGCCATGCTGCATTTGTTTGAAACAAAAATTCAGGAAAAAAATTTAGAACTGATAAAAGAATACGACAACAAAATTCCCGAAGTATTGGTTGGCGACCCGGTGCGTTTGCACCAAATTATTTTAAACTTAGTAAGTAATGCGGTAAAGTTTACAACCCAAGGCAAAATTACGGTAAGTGTTCGTTTATTAGATGAGAATGAAGAAATAGCTACACTCGAATTTGCCGTTAAAGACACCGGCATTGGAATTCCCGAGAATAAAATAGAAAAAATATTCGAAAACTTTCAGCAAGCAACTAGTGGCACATCTAGGTTATATGGCGGCACAGGTTTAGGTTTGGCTATTGTTAAACAATTGGTAGAGCCACAGGGTGGCAGCATTAAAGTAAAAAGTAAAATAGACGAAGGTTCTACCTTTAGTTTTATACTCCCCTTTCAAAAAACAAAAATCGAACCCGAATTAGAAATAGAGCCTATAGAATTAGATACCGAAATTAAGCATATAAAAATACTGGTGGTTGAAGACATTGCTCTTAATCAATTACTAATGAAAACATTGTTAGATGATTTTGGTTTTGAACGAGAAATTGTGGCCAACGGAAGGTTGGCTATAGAAAAACTGCAAACCAATTCGTATGATATTATTTTAATGGATTTGCAAATGCCCGAAATGAACGGTTTTGAGGCTACAGAATATATACGCAATAAAATGAATTCTAAAGTCCCCATAATTGCCCTAACCGCCGATGTTACCACAGTTGATTTAGCAAAATGCAAAGCCGTTGGCATGAATGATTACATAGCAAAACCGGTAGATGAAAAATTACTATACAATAAAATAATAGGTTTGGTAAAAAAACCTGCAAACATGAAAACAAACGTAGATAAAGAACATACTGACAATAAACCGAAATATACCGACTTACATTACTTAATGCATCGTACAAAATCAGACCCTAAATTAATGATGGAAATGATTTCGCTTTATTTAGAGCAAACACCTCCATTAATAAGTGCCATGAAAGAAAGTTTAAAAACCAAAGACTGGAAATCATTATACGCTGCTGTGCATAAAATGATTCCTTCCTTTTCAATTGTTGGCATTAGCACCGATTTTGAAAACATGGCAAAAAAAGTACAAGAATATGCCAGCATACAAAAACAAATCGACGAGATACCCGCTATGGTGTTGCAACTTGAAACTGTTTGTACGCAAGCATGTAAAGAACTAGAACAAGAATTTAATACAATTAAAAACACTAAAATATGAAGAACGAAAAAATAAAACTTTTTTTAGTGGATGATGATGCTGTGTTTTTAAAATCATTAGAAATAGAGTTTTTGCAACATGCCGATTTTATAATTGAAACATTTGCCACTGGTGAGTTATGTATGGAAAGTTTATCGCACAGCCCCGATGTGATTATTTTAGATTATCAGTTGGATGGTATAAATAAAAATGCCATGAACGGAATGCAAACACTCGATAAAATAAAGCTCTACAACCCCGATATTCCGGTAGTAATGTTATCTTCTCAGGATAAAATAGATGTTGCCATAAACTGCATGCACCACCGTGCTTTTGATTATGTGGTAAAAAGCGAAACTGCCTTTGTACGTTTACAAAAAATTATAACCACTATTTTCCGTTACAAAAAAATGGAAAAAGAATTAAAGTGGTATATGAGTAAAATGTAATTCATCATCGCTAACTCAATTTCACTATAAACTATCATTTCTGTAACCTACACTTCCCTTATTAATTCCAACGGTTTACAAAATGAAAATTTTTTTACGTATACTTTTCTTTGCACTAACAATTTCATGGTCAAAAAGCACCGCGCAAGATACTTCGTTAGTACCCGCACACAAACCCATTAACTCAATTTGGGATATACCGCACAAAACCTTATGGCAAAAATGGATGTGGCCACACCGTAGTATGACGTACGTAATTACAAAACCTCACAAAATTAATTACGATACCGCTTATATTAAATTTTATAACAAACAACTGGTAGTTACATTACCCGTCTCCACAAAATTTTTAAAATTTACTTTAACCGATTTAAAAAGTGGTAATAAATTAATTTTTGCACCTAATCTTCAGTATAATTTAGGCATAAGTATCAGCTCACGATGGGCAACTTTTATTGTTAACACAGGTGCTAAATTATTCGACGACAATATAAATACAAAAGGGAAAACAACTTATAAAGACTATCAGCTCAATCTATATGGGCGAAAAATTACTACTGATATATTTGTACAATATTATAGTGGGTTCTATATTAAAAATTCACAATCATACGGTAGTTATATAAGCAGCAAACCTTATGCAATTCGTCCGGATGTTAATGCGCTAAATATAGAAGTAAGCAGTTATTACGTCGTAAACAATAAAAAATTCTCGTATCGAAATACATTTGGCTTTACTGAGCAACAGAAAAAAAGCGCAGGTTCGTTTTTATTTGGCATTTACTATTCATATTTTTCCGCCAAAGGCAACCCTTCTCTTGTTAGTCAGCCTTTTAGAAACAGTTTAGATTCATCTTCCTTTATTCGTACCGGTCACACACAAAGTATTGGGCTAAACCTCGGGTACATTTATACACTTGTGTTTTTAAAAAAATGCTATGCTACTGCGTCACTTGTACAGGGTTTTGGGGGCGAACAAGTAAATTATAAACGAGATGATAATTCTACCTACAATCAATTAGTTGCCGGTGCCGGAAAGCTAAATGTACGTGTAGGATTAGGTTACGATAATGGACGATATTTTATTGGCAGCATGGGCATCTTTGATTATTTTTTGTTTAATACTAATTTAAATTCAACTTTTAATTACAGCTTCGGTAAATTCATGGTATATGTAGGCTATCGCTTCCCCACATTAAAGGCCGAACGCAAATTACTTCATCGTTTAAAATTAATCGATTACTAAGCCTATCATTTAGCCAATTATAAATGCGTGAATTTTACAACTTGTTTCTAAAGTTGTGTAAGACTTTTCCTTTAAAGAGTATGCATTTTTGCATTGTAGTAATTTAGTTACACTAAAAATAAAAATTATGTATTACGACGGTTATCACTTTTTTGGAATGCACTTATTATGGTGGTTTATTTGGGGGAGCATGCTTTTTTGGATTTTTGCTACGCCATTTTATGTACCAGGCCAGGAAAAAAAGAGAGGTTCATCTTTTAAAATTTTAAGACAACGCTTTGCTTCGGGACAAATAACAACAGGAGAGTATCAGGAGAAGAAAAAAATTCTTGAAGTGGGTTTAACAAAATAACACCAAAACTATTCAAAAAAAAACGGGAGAAGTGTTCTATAGCCATCCTGCAAAGGATAACAACAACAATTAACGGCTACAACACTTCTTCTTTAATTCATTAAGCTTAATTACTCAATCATTAACCACACAAAAAATATTTCATGAAAATTTACAAATTACTGCTTTTTATATGTTTCATAAACATATACAATATTAATGCCCAAAACACTATAGACAATTTTGAGAAAAAATTTAATATGGCTGAAGAAATATTTTCCAAAGTTTATCAAAACGGTAAAGACGAATCCGTTACCTATGCTAAAGGTGGTTATGCTGATGCCATCCCCATGTTACTGAGTTTATATAAGGAAGACCCTACAAACATGAATGTAGCTTTTAAATTAGGAGTTTGCTATCGTGGTTCGCGAAGGTATAAGGCACAAGCCATTCCTTACTTTAGTCAGGCAATTTCTTCTGTTACAGATGACTATGATGGAAGTTTTTACAAAGAAAAAAAAGCACCCCTTGTAGCCTATAAATATTTAGCGGATGCCTATCATATAAATTATCAGTTTAACAAGGCTATAGAAGCGTATCAAAAATATATTGCCGTCATGGTTGAAAACAAAAACATGAAAGAAGCATTGCTTAAAGAAATTAACAGAGATATAGAAATGTGCAAAACCGGGCAGCGTTTAGTGGCTAATCCTATAAACATAAAAATAAAAAATCTGGGCTCTACCGTAAATTCTATATATGCTGATTATTCTCCTGTTTTATCGGCCGATCAAAGCACACTTTTCTTTACTTCTCGCAGAGCAGGAAGCACAGGAGGATTGAAAGATGATGAAGGCAATTTTATGGAAGACATTTATATGTCTTCCAAAACTACAATAGGTTGGTCTCAAGCCACCAACATAGGCTCTCCTATTAACACAGAATCGAATGAGGCAAGTGTTGGAATTTCTCCCGATGGGCAAACTATTTTAATTTATAAAGATGATAATGGAGACGGCAACATTTATAGCACAACTTTGAATGGAGATACATGGAGCACACCAGTAAAACTGAATGAAAATATAAATACAAAATATTGGGAACCAAGCGCTTATTTTTCGGCAGATGGAAACACCTTGTATTTTGTAAGTAATCGCCCCGGAGGTTTTGGTGGAAGAGATTTATACACCAGCAAAAAAACTCCGACAGGAGATTGGACTAAAGCTAAAAACATGGGCTCTAGTATAAACACACCTTATGATGAAGACGCTCCTTTTATTCACGCAGATGGAGTTACTTTTTCTTTCAGTTCAAACGGACATAACACCATGGGTGGCTTTGATATATTTAATAGTATTCTTTCTAACGATTCAATTTGGTCAGAGCCTATGAATGTAGGCTACCCAATAAATACGACAGATGACGATGTTTTTTATGTTATCAGTCCCGATGGGCTTAATGCTTATTTCTCTTCTTTTCGCGAAGGTGGCTTTGGTGAAAAAGATAATTACATGGCAACTTTTATTAATAAAAAAGAAACACCTCTTACCCTTGTAAAGGGTACTGTAGTAGATGAATCGGGCAAGCCGGCTAAAAACGTGCTCATTACTATAACCGATAATGAAACCGAACAGGTAGTTGGCATTTATCATTCAAATAGCAAAACAGGTCAATTTCTTTTTATTCTAACACCGGGCAAAAATTACAACATCACCTATCAGGCCGATAACCATTTGTTTTATTCTGAAAACATGGAAATTCCAAAAGATTCTAAATACTATGAGGTTAGCAAACAAATATCATTGCCACCAATTGTAGTAGGTTCTAAAATTGTATTAAACAATATTTTCTTCAATTTTGATAAAGCAACTTTACGCCCGCAATCAAATGTTGAAATAAAAAACCTGTTATTTATTATGAAGAGTAATCCCAACATGAAGGTTGAAATATCAGGTCATACGGATAGTAAAGGCAGTGAAGCTTACAATCAAAAACTTTCGGAAGAACGTGCGCAAGCTGTAGTAAAGCGCTTAATAGAAAATGGCATTGATGCCAATAGAATGAAAGCGAAAGGTTATGGAAAAACCGTGCCTGCGGCACCTAACAAAAATGTAAATGGAAGCGATAGTCCTGAAGGAAGACAACTTAACAGAAGAGTTGAATTAAAAATTACAGAAATTAATTAATGTAATGTGTGAATTATATAATGAGTAAAAAAGATTGTATAACAATAAAACACCTAAAGCTAACCACCTTTGCCTTGTGAAAATTATTTCACACCTGTGCCGCAGTAACGGAGATTAAAAATAAAAACTATGAAAACAAAAAACGTAATAACAACAATTGCTTTAGCGTCTATCGCTTTAGTGGCAGGATGCAAGAAAAGCACAGCAACAACATCACCCGCTACAACAACCCCCAACCCCGTAGTTATTCCTACTCAAACTACAGTACAAACTAGTATATCGCTTGCCAGCACATCTACCTTTGCAATACTGGCAGGTTCTGCAATTAATAGTACTGGTGCAACAAATATTAATGGTGATTTAGGTTTAAGTCCCGGTTCTTCAGTTGGTGGGTTTCCTCCCGGTATATTAGTTGGCACGCAACACATAAACGACCCAATAGCTGCTCAAGCAAAACTAGATTTAACTGCTGCTTATAATGATGCAGCAGGAAGAACCTGTACCGACATAGTTACTTTATCAGGCAACTTAGGCGGGCTTACACTTACCCCTGGCCTATATAAATCTACTTCATCACTTGCCATTTCATCAGGTGATTTAACCTTCGATGCAAAAGGAAATGCAAATGCTGTTTTTATCATACAAATAGCATCTACGCTTACTACAACATCAGGACGTCAGGTTATTCTCAGCGGCGGCGCTTTAGCTTCTAACATTTTTTGGCAAGTTGGCAGTTCAGCAACCTTCGGAACCACTTCTGTTTTTAAAGGAACTGTTATGGCTATGCAATCTATCACTTTCGATACAGGGGCAAGCATTGATGGCAGAGCTTTAGCAAGAACTGGTGCAGTTGTTATGGCAGGCAATGCCATAACAAAACAATAACCGTTCAATAATTAATAGAAAAGCGTTGTTTAATAAACAACGCTTTTTTTATGTATATAAATTTATAGGGGGATATAAATAAGTGAATAATATAACTTATTTAAAAGCTTGTGTAACACATTCCCTCCTAATGAAACACATCTTTGTATCGTGAAAATTCATTCACACTTTAATAAAACAAAAAATGAAAACTAAACTACTACTCAGCATAACAACAGCTATTCTATTGTTTCCAAAAACAAATTTTGGGCAAGCTCCCAATTTAGGAACCGCCGCAAATTTTGCTCTCTTTTCTACCAATGGCGCAGTAACAAATTCGGGCATTTCTCATATAACAGGCAACGTTGGTACAAATAATGGTTCAAGTACAGGCTTCGGTAACGTTAATGGTGGCATGCATGACGGCGATGGCACAAGTGCTACCTGCGCAGCTGATTTGTTAACTGCCTATAACCAATTAGCTGCTACAACAGCAACTTTTTTTCCAGCATCTTTGCTAGGTAACGGGCAAATTCTTGTTCCCGGTATATACTCTATTACGGGTGCCTCAACACTTAATTTAGATCTTACTTTAAATGCACAAAATAATACTAGTGCGGTGTTTATTATTAAAATTCAAGGTTCATTTTCTGCAAATGCCAATTCAAAAATTAAATTAATAAATGGCGCACAAGCTTGTAATGTATTTTGGAAAATAGAAGGCTTAGTAAGCATGGCTTCGGGTACTAGTATGAAAGGAACCGTTATTGCAAACAATGCAGCTATTAATATGAATACAGGAGATACATTGGAAGGAAGAGCAATGTCTACCGCAGGTGCTGTAACGCTTGATGGCGTGTTGGCATATACTCCAGTAGGTTGCGGAAGTCCATTTCTTACAGGACCAACAGCACCTACGTTAGGGGCGGCGGCTTGTTATACTATTTTTTCAGCTAGCGGTGCCGTTTCCAATTCCGGCGTAACACACATTACTGGCGATGTTGGAAGTAATAGTGGCTCTGCTACGGGTTTCAACCCATTATTTGTAACAGGCACAGTACACACTATTCCCGATAATTCTACAGCACAATGCGCAGCCGATTTATTAACTGCTTATAACTATTTAAACACGTTAAGCGCCGATATTGAGTTATTATACCCTGCACAATTTGGAAATAATTTGGTGCTTACACCGCATACTTATTTATTAAATGCCGCCACTGTGTTTACTGATACACTTTATTTAGATGCACAAGGAAATGCTAATGCGGTTTTTGTTCTTAAATTAAATGGAGCCCTTTCTACAAGCACTTATTCAAAAGTTATTTTAATAAACGGGGCACAGTCAAAAAATGTGTATTGGAAAATTGAAGGCGCAGTTGGCATAAATAACTATTCTGTTTTCAGAGGTACTATAGTTTGTAATAATGGTGCTTTAGGTGCATTAAACACAGGCGTTACTTTAGATGGCAGGGCCCTAACCACTACGGGTGCTTTAACTACTACAGCACTTACTGCGATTGCCCCAACTTTACCTTCTAATTGCGGAACAGTGGGCATTCAATCCATTGTTGGGATAAATGAAGTAGTTGCAATTTATCCGAATCCATTTAGTACATCTTTCACAATAAGTAATATATCTCAAATAGATAAAACCGAATTAATAATGTGTAATGTTTTAGGAGCAGAAGTAATGCACGTAAGCATTACTAATCAATCAATCACACTTGGAACTGACAACTTACCTGCAGGGATTTATTATTATAAAATAATAAATACTATTGGTAAAGTAATACAGTCAGGTAAACTGGTTGCCCAGCAGTAAACAATTATTAAGCAAAGAGGCCCATTGCATAACTGTAATGGGTCTCTTTTTGCGTAAAACATAAGATCAAATATGTGAATGATGTAACGTTTTCAACGTATCATGTAACAATAAAGGCTCTTTAGTTAAGCATCTTTGTAATGTGAAAATTATTTCACAAAATAAAAAAAACAAAATGAAAAATTTGACAGAGATAAAAGGAAGTTGGAATGAAACAAAAGGTAAGCTAAAACAAAAGTTTGCTTTATTAACTGATAGCGATTTATTATTAGTAGAAGGCAAACAAGATGAAATGCTTGGCAGACTTCAAACTAAATTGGGCAAAACAAAAGCCGAAATACAAAAAGTTATTTCTGATTTGTAAACCAAGAATTATAAAGCAATCCATTAAACTATTAATTAAAATGAAAAATAAAATTTTAAAAACAGCTACTCTAGCATTTATGGTGTGTGCCCTTTTAACAGGCTGCGAAACATCTGCTGAAAAAGTAGCAAAGGCAGAGATAAATCTAAGCCAAGCGAACAAAGATTTAGATGAGGCTCAGAAAGAATATGTAGCTGATATTGAAAGCTACCGAAAAGAAACAGATGAAAAAATTACTATGAATGAAAAAAGCATGGCTGAATTTGAAGCAAGGATTGCAAATGAAAAAAAAGAAGCTAGAGATGATTATAACAAAAAAATAACTACTCTACAGCAAAAAAACATAGACATAAAAAAAAGAATGGATGATTATAAAGCCGACGGAAAAGAAAATTGGGAGTTATTTAAAGCTGATTTCACAAAAGGCATGGATGAGATTGGAGAATCTTTAAGAGACCTTACATCTGGGCATTCCAAAAAATAAATAAAATTTCAAAAAACTTGCTATGAAAAATTCATTTATAAAAACAATATGCTTATTAAGTTTAATAAGTTACGAAATAACTGCTCAAGAGCAACAACAGCAAACCGATTATGTAATAGACGTAAAAGGAAAACCAGCCGAGAAATATGGTAACACATTAAACTTAGGTGCAGGCATTAGTTATTATGGCTATGTTGGTTTTTTTACCCCTGGTGTAACACTTAATTATGAGTTTGATATATTCAAAAACTTTACTCTTGCACCTTTTATCGGCGCATCAACTTTTCAAGACCACTACTTTTGGGGTAACCCAAATGCGCCACACAGCGACCCATCATACCATTATTATAACTATCGCGAAACAATTATTCCGGTTGGAGTAAAAGGTACCTATTATTTTGACCAATTGTTGCATGTTAACCCAAAGTGGGATTTGTACGTTGCTACCTCAGTTGGCTACGCTTTTGGGATAGTGATATGGGAAAATGGGTATAATGGAAACACAAGAGCTTATCAAACCGTAAACCCTTTATATGTTGCTATGCATATAGGAGGCGAGTATCATTTAAATCAAAAAACAGGTTTGTTTCTTGATTTATCTACAGGTATATCAACCTTCGGCCTGGCATTACATTTTAATAAATAACATTAACTAAAAACAATTAAAAACTAAAATCATGGGAAATTTACTTTACGCTATTGCAGTTGTTTTAATAATTATTTGGGCCATCGGCTTTATAGGATATAGTGCCGGCGGTATTATACATATATTATTAGTTATAGCCATTATTGCTATTATACTGCGAGTTATACAAGGCAGGCGACCACTTTAAAATAACTAAACAAAAACACTTTTATAAAAATAATATGACAACAACAACAAAATTAGGCATTTGGATGGATCACTCAATTGCTCATCTAATAGAATTTACAACAGATGCTATGGTAACAAAAACCATAACCTCAAAATTTACGCACCAGGTTAAAGAACATAGTTTAAGTAAAAGCGAAAACCTCATGCACATTAAAGAACAGCATGAGCTAGCTGATTATTATAAAGAACTTGGGGAGTTTATAAAAAACTACGAAGCCGTAATTTTATTTGGACCTACGGATGCTAAATTAGAATTGTTACATATTTTACAGGCAGACCGTCGTTTTGAAAAAATAAAAATTGAAATAAAACCGGCTGATAAAATGACTGAAAATCAACAACACGCTTTTGTGAAGGAATATTTTTTTAAATAATAATCCAAACAATAAAATGAAAAAAGAAAACAATTAAACCAATCTAAACAACCAATTATGAAAAAATACATTGTAATGTCCTTAAGTATCGCTATTGCATTTTCTTCATGCGTATCTAAAAAGAAATTTCATGCCGAACAAAAAAGAGTAACCGTTTTGCAAAAAGATAGCGCAGATACACATACCAGTTTAAATGGGTGCAATTTTAAAGTAACCGATTTGGAGAACGAAAAACTGGAAATACAAAAAAACCTGTCAAACCTTTCTACAAGTTCTCAAACTACAATAGAAAATTCAAAAATGACCATTGCGGAGCAAGCCAAACGATTAAAAGATTTGCAAAATCTTATTCAATCGCAGAAAGACATACTTTCTAAACTTAAAAAAACAATTGCAGATGCTTTAATAAATTTTAAACCTGATGAATTAAGTGTAGAATTAAAAGATGGCAGGTTATATGTATCACTTCAGGAAAAACTATTATTCAAATCTGGAAGTGCTGTAGTTGATCCAAAAGGAAAAGAGGCCTTACAAACATTAGCTTCTGTTTTAAACACAACTTCAGATATAAGTGTTATAATTGAAGGGCATACAGATAATGTACCTGTAAGCAGTAAATATGAAGATAATTGGTCATTAAGTGTAGCGCGCTCAACTTCTATTGTTCGCATTTTAACTGCCGATTATAAAGTAGATCCACGTACTGTTATTGCTGCCGGAAGAGCTGAGTTTTATCCCGTAGCTGATAATACAACCGTAGATGGAAAAGCAAGAAACAGAAGAATTGAAATTATTTTATCACCTAACCTTAAAGAGCTTTTTAAACTATTAAATCAATAATATAAATTCCTTGTTAACTTTTGTGCGCACTTATATCATTTATTTTAGGTTATATAACGCAAGCAAAAAACTATTTATATGTATGTTTTTATTCGCATCAAATATATTCGCTCAATCTAATCCAAACTATCTTTCTAAAAAAGATAGTTTAGATCAATGCGAAAAAGAAAGCGAAGAATTTGATATAGTTGATTTATATAGAATGGTTATTAAAAAACCAGTCAAAGACTCTTGCGAACCAACCAAAAAAGCAGGAAAATTACATTTGGCTGTATTACCTGCTGCAGGCTATTCTTTAGTGACAAAGCTTGCTGGTGTAGTGGCTGCAAATGCTGCATTTTATGCCGATAACGAAAAAAGCACTAAGCTATCTGCTGTAAATTTCAGTATTGGTTACACACAAAACAATCAAATAATTTTGCCTATTCTGTCTAATATATGGACAAAGAAAAACAACTATAATTTATTAGGCGATTGGCGCTATTATATGTATCCCGAATATACATATGGTTTGGGTGGACACACTTCTTTACAAAACTCAGATAGGTTAAACTATTCAAATATAATTATTCATGAAGCAGTACTAAAGCACTTGTTTAATTCGGCTGTATATGTTGGCGCGGCTTATAATTTAAATTATCACTGGAATATTACTGAAACAGGAAATGCAAATGGCCAAGTAAGCGATTTTAAAAAATATGGACTGACTAAAAAATCAGTATCATCCGGTGTATCTATAAATGCATTATACGATAGCAGAAAAAACTCTATAAATCCGGCAGAGGCTATATATTGGAATATTGCTTTTTGCCCCAATGCTACTTTTTTAGGCAGCGACCATAATTATCAATCATTAACCGTAGATTTAAGAAGATATTTTAAACCATCTGTCAGTTCCGACAACATACTTGCTTTTTGGAGTTACAACTGGTTTACGTTTAATGGCAATGTTCCTTATCTTGATATGCCTAGTACCGCTTGGGATGCCTACTCAAACATGGGCAGAGGTTATATACAAAGCAGGTTTAGAGGCAAAAATTTATTGT
>Ga0210401_10002380_pt1 | contig 20863 bp, 17 predicted proteins | sample IncBWH32MmetaG_FD_150866 | JGI IMG/M metagenome (GOLD analysis project Ga0210401, IMG submission 150866) | Forest soil microbial communities from Barre Woods Harvard Forest LTER site, Petersham, Massachusetts, United States - Inc-BW-H-32-M | ecosystem: Environmental > Terrestrial > Soil >... | reverse complement strand
CGATCGGTTTCGACCAGCGCACCGCGCGCCGCGGCATCGAGGGCACCGGCGGCTTGATCCGCAGCGCCTCCTTGAACGCCATCTCGGTGAGCGGCATGGCGTCGAGCTGGTCGAAACCGATCGCCGCACCGGCATCGAGACCGAGGGAGGCGACCTCGTCGCGCAGCTTCTGCTGCCACTCGGGATGCGCGGCCAGCTCGCCGACGAACGACGTCAATGACGAGGTCAGCGTATCGTGCGCCGCCATGATCAGGAAACTCATGTGGTCGATGATGTCCTGGTTCGACAGCAGCGCGCCGTCCTCATGGGTGGCCTGGCAGAGCTGGGAGAACAGGTCATCGCCGCCGTTGGCGCGGCGGATCGGAATCTGCTCGGAGAAATAGGCAACGATGCGTTTGCGACCGGCAACGCCGCGGCCCATCTGCGTGCCCGGCAGCGGCCGTCGCACCACCGCGACCGCGGCAGCGATCATGTCGACGAAGGCGCGGATGATCTCGTCGACTTCCGGCCCGATGTCCGCGCCGAGGAATGAGGTCGCGGCGAGGTCGAGCGTGAGCTGCTTCATCGCCGGGTAGACCAGCATCTCGCCGGGCTTTGCCTTCCATTGCGCGACGCGGCGCGCGATGCCGCGGTCGAGCTGCGCCAGGTAGGATTTCATCGGGCCGGACTTGAACGCCACCGACAGCGCCCGCCGGTGCAGGCGATGTTCGTCGAAATCGAGCAGCATCAGGCCGCGTGGAAACAGCCGGCCGAGAATGATGTCCCAGCCATGGGTCGAGGAGAACAGTTTTGCCTGGTCGAACAGGGCCAGCTCGTTGGCCTCCGGCCCGAGCAGCACGATGCTGGTCTCGCCGAACAAATGGGTGCGGTAGATGAGGCCGTATTTCGCCGCGTTGCCCTCGACATGCCCCTTGGGGTCGGCCAGCACCTGGAGCGTCTTGCCGACGATCGGCCAGCCCTCATCGCCGGGAATATGCTTGAGCGAACCCCGTTTCGGCGGGTTCAGGCGTATCGTGGGGGAAGCTGCGCTCTGCATCGACATGGCATTGACCTCGCAAGCTTGCCGGCATGTCCCATGACCGGTCATGAAAATAGCCCTTCGGTGCTGACGAGGCAAAGCCTATCGGGTTGCATCCGTAAAAATGCGCCGAGCGGAGGCCACGGATGTGCAAGGCCGCGCAGCGTGATATGCTCCCGCGTAAAAGCAGGGAGGAATGAATGCGAATATTTGTTCGCCGATTGTTTGCGCTGTTTGCCGCAGCTTGCTGGGCGGTGGCCGCGCAGGCGCAGACCAAGCCATTGGTGACCAGTCTCGGACCGGACTATCCCAAATCCGAGATCTTCATCGGCAACAGCTTCTTCTATTACAATAACGGCATGCCGAGCCATGTCAGTCTGCTGGAAAAGGCCGCCGATCCCGAGCACGAGCGGGACTATCAGGCGACGATGGCGACGATCGGCGGCTCCGGCCTCGACTGGCACGACGTCGAGAGCTATTTCCGGCCCAACGCGATCGGTTCCTACTCATTCGATGGACAGAACAACATCGTCTTTAACTCGTCCGGCAAACTGTTCGATGCCGCCGTGATGATGGATTGCAGCCAGTGCCCGATCCATCCCAGGCTGAAATCGGTCTTCACCGACTATGCCAGGAAGGACAGCGACATCGTTCGCGCCCACGGCGCGAAGCCGGTTCTGTTCATGTCCTGGGCCTATTCCGACAGGCCGGAGATGACGGCTGAGCTTGCGGAAGCCTACACGGTGGCCGGCAATGCCAACAACGCGCTGGTGATCCCCGCGGGCCTCGCCTTCGCGCGCGCGCGGGAGAAGCAGCCCGAACTCAATCTCTATGCCCCGGACAAGCGCCATCCGAGTGTTGCGGGAACCTATCTCGCGGCCTGCACGGTGTTCGCGGCGCTGACCGGCCGCTCTCCGATCGGCAATTCCTATCTCGCCGGGATCGATCCGCCGACCGCGGCCTTCCTGCAGCAGATCGCGTGGGACACCGTGCAGGATTATTACGGCAAGTAATCTAATTCCGTCATTCCGGGGCGATGCGAAGCATCGCACCCGGAATCTGGAGATTCCCCGGTGCGCAGTTGCGCACCTGTGGTCCGGCTCTTCGAGCCGTCCCGGAATGACGGCGGAGCGAGATGTGCGCCCTCCGAAGCGCCGGCCGAGCCGGCCGGCATTTTGCCGTTGTTGAAATGACGATTGTCATATAAAAAGGCGCGGTCCGGTCACGCATGGGAGAACGACATGGAACCGCGCTGGCACAAGACCGCCTGCAATCTCTGCTACGTGAACTGCGGCCTCGAGATGCTGGTTGAGAACGACCGGATCACCAAGGTCCGCGGCGACCGCGACAGTCCGAAATCGCAAGGCTATCTCTGCAACAAGGCCGCGCGCATCCCGTTCTATGCCCATCACCGCGATCGCCTGACCACGCCGCTGCGCCGGCGCGCCGACGGCAGCTTTGACGCGATCGACTGGGACACCGCGATCGCCGAGATTGCGGCACGATTACGTGAGACGGCCGAGCGCCATGGCGGCCAGGCGATTGCGCTCTATGGCGGCGGCGGTCAGGGCAACCATGCCGGCGGCGCCTATGCCAATGCGTTGCTGCGGGGCCTGGGCTCGCGCCATGTCTTCAATGCGCTGTCGCAGGAGAAGACCGGCGACTTCTGGGTCAACGGCCACATGTTCGGCAGCCAGACCTGCCACACCGCAGAGGACGTGCATCATTGCGACCTCTTGCTCGTCATCGGCGCCAATCCCTGGATCGCCCATGGCTTTCCAAATGCCAGGGATCATCTGAACAAGATCCGCAAGGATGCGTCGCGAAAATTGATCGTGGTTGACCCGCGCCGCTCCGAAAGCGCCGAGATGGCGGACCTGCATCTTCAGGTCCGACCGGGTGCGGATGCATTCCTGCTCGGCGCCATTCTTGCGATCCTGGTTCGGCGCGACGCCCTCGATCACGATTTCATCGCTGCCCATACCACCGATTTTGCCGATGTGAAAGCGGCGCTGCTCAACGTGCCGGTCGCGCGCTGGGCAGAGGCGGCTGACATCGCCGTCGCCGAAATCGACCGTTGCGTCGACATGATGATGGCGGCGAGAGCCATGGTGGTGCGGGTCGAACTCGGCATCCAGCAGGGCGTCAACTCGACCCTCAATTCCTATCTCGAAAAACTCCTGATCATGCTCACCGGCAGCTTTGGCCGCAAGGGCACCAACCAGCTGCATAGCTGGCTGCAACCGCTCTGGGGCAACTCGCCCGGCCAGCGCTTCAAGCCGCTCGACATCGAGGTGATCGCGGGCCTGCTGCCGCCCAACGCGCTCGCCGATGCAATCCTGGTCGATCATCCGGACCGGCTGCGCGCGCTCTGGATCGACAGCTCCAATCCCGCGAACACCGCGGCCAACACCAGCGCGGTGGAAGCAGCGCTGCGTACGCTCGATCTCTGCGTGGTGGTCGACGTCGCGATGACGGAGACGGCGCGGCTTGCGCATTACGTGCTGCCGGCGTCCTCGCAATATGAGAAGACCGAGTTCACGCTGTTCAACCTGGAATTCCCGGCCAACTATTTCCATGTTCGCGCCGGCCTTGTTCCGCCGCTTGCGGGCACGCTGCCGGAGCCGGAGATCTATCTCCGCCTGGCGCGGGCGATCGGGCTGATGCCCGGCGACAATGCGCTGGCGGCTTTGCGCGAAGCGGCGCGGCAGTCGCGGCCGGTTTTCGCCGCGGCATTTCGTGGCTTCATGGCGGAAAATCCCAAAGCCGCGCCGCTCGGGGCGCTGGTGCTCTACGATACGCTCGGGCGGACGCTGCCGGACGGCGTCGCGGCCGCGGCGCCGTTGTGGGGCGCGGCGCTCGCCTGTGCGAAACGCGCGCCGGAGGCGGTGCGGCGCGCGCTTCGCGCCGGCGCCGACGTCCCCGACGAGAGGCTCGGCGACGCCCTGTTCGATGCGGTCGTCCGCACGCGACAGGGCACCGCGATCACGCAGCACGAGTATGACGAGGTCTGGTCGCTGGTGGCGCATCCTGACCGCAAGGTTCGTCTCGCCATTCCTGCGCTGCTCGAATGGCTCGGCCGACTCGATCCGGCCACCGCGCTGCCGCCAAAGGCGTATCCCTTCATCCTGGCCGCCGGACAGCGGCGCATGTTCAACGCCAACCAGATCTTTCGCGATCCCGCGTGGCGGCGCGACGATCCGGATGGCGCGCTGCTGATCACGGGTACCGACCTCGCTGCGCTCGGCGCGCGCGAGGGGGATTGGATCGCGGTGGAGTCCGCCGCCGGTCGTGTCGTTGCCCGCGCCAAGGTCGATGACGGCCTGCGCCCGGGCCTGCTCGCGCTGCCGCACGGCTATGGCCAATCCTATCCCACGGCCGATGGCGGCCGCCTGAGCAACGGTCCGCGCATCAACGCGCTGACGGACTCGACCAATTGCGATCCGATCGCCGGCACGCCCTATCACAAGCACGTCGCGGTTCGCCTCGCGAAGGTCTCAGCGGAAGAGGCCGCGGCCTATGAGCGCCAGTCGCAGCGCATCCATAAGGGCGAGCTTGCGGCGTCGTGACTGCCGAACCGTGCGTGTTGCCCATCCCTCGAGACGCATCGCTTGCGCGATGCTCCTCGGGATGAGGCATCATGGTGGTCGCGAAACTCAAACCCTCATGGTGAGGAGCCGCGCTTGCTGCGCGGCGTCTCGAACCATAAGGCCCGCCGGGCCTCCGTCCATGGAACCGGCGAGCGCCGGACTCACGTCTTCAGCTTCGCGGCCTCCTTCTGCAGGTCGGGCGCGTTGACGGCGGGGATCGCGACGCGGCCCGGGCTGGTATCCGCGAGCGCAGCGGCCGCCTTCTCGTTCCCCATGATCTTGGCCATCACCGCTTCGCCTGCCCGTTCAAAAATTGCGCGGTTCTCGATCACGAAGGTCTGCGACTTGCGCAAGGCTTCGATATAGCCGTTGATCTCCGGCACCACGTAGCGCGCCACCAGGTCCCAGCTGCGGCGCGTGTTCTCCGGGTTCGCCCAATCATGCGCGAACCCGATGATGGTGCCGACGCCGCCGGACACTTTCATCACGTTCTTGATCAAGTTCACGAGATCGTCCGGAGTGCCGATTGCCGAGGCCGCGCCTTCGACGAAGGCGGTCTGGTCGACGGCCTCGTCAGGAGATTTGAACGCGGTCAGGCCCGGCCGCATCAAAGTGCCGACATTATACTCATTGTGCCAGCGCATCAGCCCGGCGCCGGCCTCGCGCCGCGCCTGCTCGCGGGTCTCGGCGATGTGCCAGGTCAGGAGCACGCGCCAGTCGGCGCGACTGACCGTCGTGCCGTGCCTCTTCGCCGCGTCCTCGGCAAACTCCCATTGCTGCGCCAGCGACATCAAGCCCTTCGTCGACATCGAGCCGAGCGAGATGATGCCGATGCCGTATTTGCCGGCAAGGGTCATGCCCGACGGTGAAATCATCGAGGCCACCACGCATGGCATCTCTTCCTGCAAGGGCAGGATCTGCAACGCCGCGTCGTTCATGGTGAACCAGTCGCTTTTGGCGGTGACGCGCTCGCCCTGGAACAGGCGGCGGATGATCGCGATCGCCTCGTCCTGGCGGTCGCGCTGGGTCATCGGGTCGATGCCGAGCGTATGGGCATCGGAGGCGAGCGCCCCGGGACCCGAGCCGAAGATCGCCCGCCCGCCAGTCATGTAGTCGAGCTGCACCATGCGCTGCGCCACGTTGAAGGGATGATGATAGGGCAGCGAGATCACGCCGGTGCCGAGCTTGATGCGCTTGGTCCGTTCGCCGGCGGCGGCCAGAAACATCTCCGGCGAGGCGATCATCTCCCAGCCGCTCGAATGATGCTCGCCGCACCAGAACTCGTCGTAACCGAGCTCGTCGAGCTGCTCGACGAAAGCAAGATCGCGCCGGAATTGCAGCATCGGATGCTCGCCGATCGGATGATGCGGGGCGAGGAAGGCTCCGAACTTGAGGCGAGGCATGAGTTTCTCTCCGAACCGGTTCTTGTTGTTGTGCAGGCGGGCCGCAGGCTACGTGGAGCAACGCGCCAAGGCAATCGCAGCGCCTCGCGCGGAATGCTGCCATGCGCGTGGGAACGGGCCGTTTCCGTTGCGCAGAATTATGCCGCGATGAACCGTGCGGCGAGGCCATGGGGCTTGCCGGGGCCTGGTCTGCGCGTCGTGCCCGCGAACGGAACGCGAAACGGGCCGAAATCCGGTGTTGTCTGCCCTCCGTTTCCGTCTAAAAGGCGATCCCATCAACCGGTTCATGCCCGGACAGGGTGGTTCGACGAGGCTTTTTGATGGATGTGGCGCAGCCTGCTTCCTCGCGGTCAGCTAACCCGCGCAAGCAGCAATTGATGGACGAAATCGATGCAAGCCTTGATGAGATCGAGCGCTGGCGCAAGATCAACGCGGCCTATCACGCCGATGATCTCAAATTCATGCGCTTCCTCATTCCCCCGGGCAAGCGGGTGCTGGAACTGGGCTGCGGTACCGGCGATCTGCTGGCCGCGCTCGAGCCGTCCTACGGCGTCGGCATCGATTTCGGCGCGCGGACGCTGACGCGCGCGAGAACGCGCTATCCGCAGCTCAACTTCATCCTTGGCGACGCCGAGGACCCGGCAACACTCGGCGCGATCGAAGGGCCGTTCGATTATATCGTCATCGCCGATACGATCGGCATGTTCGAGGACATCGATGCGACCTTGCGGCTGATCCACCAGCTCTGCGCCCCGTCGACACGGATCGTGATCTCCTATTATTCGCATCTCTGGGAGCCGGTGTTGAAGGCGGCCGAGGCGCTGAGCCTGCGGCGCAGGCAGCCGCAATACAACTTCATCGCGACCGCCGACTTCCTCAATTTGATGGACCTCGCCGACTTCGAGGTGATCAATGGCGAGCACCGGCAGCTGCTGCCGCTGCGCCTGTTCGGCCTCGGCCCGTTCGTCAACAAATTCATCGCGCCTCTGCCCGGCATCCGAAAACTCTGCCTGCGCACCTATCTGGTCGGGCGTCCCGTCAAACTGTTCCCGGACCGCAAATTGTCGGCCAGCGTGCTGATCCCCTGCCGCAACGAGCGCGGCAACATCGAGAACGCGATCCTGCGCATGCCGCGATTTGGATCGGAGCAGGAAATCCTGTTCGTGGAGGGCAACTCGTCCGACGGCACATTCGAAGAATGCGAGCGCGTCCGCGCGGCCTATCAGGGCCAGTGGGACATCAAGGTCTTGAAGCAGGACGGCAGGGGCAAGGGCGACGCGGTGCGCAAGGGTTTTGCCGCGGCGACCGGCGACGTGCTGATGATTCTCGACGCCGACCTCACCATGCCGCCGGAAGCGCTGCCGAAATATCACGCCGTCATCGAAAGCGGCAAAGCCGACTTCGTCAACGGCACGCGGCTGGTCTACCCGATGGAAGACGAGGCGATGCGCCCGCTCAATTTCATCGCAAACCGCTTCTTTGCCTATCTCTTCAGCTACCTCGTCAACACCCGCCTCACCGACACGCTGTGCGGTACCAAGGCGCTGTTGCGCAGGGATTACGAGGTGCTGGTGCGGGAGCGCGGCTATTTCGGCAATTTCGATCCGTTCGGCGATTTCGACCTGATCTTTGGCGCGGCGAAGCAGAACCTGAAGATCATCGAGACGCCGATCCACTACAAGGCGCGCACTTTCGGCGAAACCCAGATCTCGCGCTTCCGCGACGGCTGGCTGTTGTTGAAGATGGTCTGGTTCGCCTATCGCAAATTGAAGGCGATCTGACATCTGTCATTCCGGGGCGATGGCAGCGAACCCGGAATCGCGAGAGTCCAGATTCGCTCGTTTCACGCGCGCCCTGGAATGACGGTGTGGGCTCGGGGTGTCGCCGAAGTGTGCCGCGTTGCTCGCCCTCACCGTCGCAATCGTCGATGCAGCTCTTCATCACTACTTGCACTGGTGCTCGCGCGAGTTCCCGTGATCTCACGGGTATTCTGCGCTCGCTCGATCGTGACCGCCGTCGCGTTTCCGTCATGGATACGCCGCGCGGTCGCATCATTGTTAAGCAGTGTGGCATGTAAGTCGCTCAAGTCTGAATTATGGGGATCGACAGCACACGGTCTTTTCATTTCGCACTGCAGCAATTATCTGATCAGTGTAGGATGAGAATCCCTGTTCATGGAGCTGCCGGTGTCCCTCGCCGAAAATGTCGATTACCTGAAACGTCTGCGAGAGCTGAATGGCTTCGCGGGTTTCGGGGAACGTGCGCGGAATTTCCGGCAGGTTCCTCGCAGTCCGCTGACGGAAACCGAGCTGTTCGGCACCAATCCGGGCGAGCTCAGGATGCTGTCTTATGTACCGGCGAATCGGCAGCCGTCGCCCGCGCTCGTCGTCGTGCTGCATGGCTGCGGCCAGACCGCCGCCGGTTACGACCTTGGCGCCGGCTGGTCGACGCTCGCCAGGCATTTCGGCTTTGCGCTGCTGATGCCGGAGCAGACGCGGTCCAATAACGTCAACACCTGCTTCAACTGGTTCAAGCCCGGCGATATCGCCTGCGATCGCGGTGAAGCCGGTTCGATCCGCCAGATGATCGCGCGCATGGTCGCGGACTACAACATCGACAAGCGCCGCATCTTCATCACCGGCCTGTCCGCCGGTGGCGCCATGACCGCCGCGATGCTGGCGAACTATCCCGAGCTGTTCGCCGCCGGTGCCATCATCGCGGGCCTGCCGTTCGGCGTGGCAACTACGCTGCGCGACGCGCTCTATGAAATGCATCATTCGACGGCGCGGCCGCCGGAGGAACTCGGCGACCTGGTGCGCCGGGCGTCGAAGCATACCGGACCCTGGCCGCGCCTGTCGGTATGGCACGGCAGCTCCGACCGCACCGTGAATCCGGCCAATGCCGATGAGCTCGTCAAGCAGTGGCTGGACCTGCATCAGCTGCCGCCGGCGCCGATGTCGGAAGGCACGGTCGACGGCTATCCCCGCGAGGTCTGGTGGAACGGCGATGGCGAGACCGTCGTCGAGTCCTACACCATCACCGACATGGCCCATGGCACGCCGCTCGGCGTCGCCGACAACGACCAGCGCTATGGATCGGAAGGCGTGTACCTGATCGAGGCGGGGATTTCCTCCTCCTTTCACATCGCGAAATTCTTCGGCCTCACCAGCTGGATCCGCGAGCGCAAGCCAAAGCCTCCGGAGTCGCCAAGCGCAAAGCTGATCCCGCCGGTGACGCCGACCTTGACGGCGACGCCGATGCAGAATCTCGCCAAGATGATCTGGCCCGCCAAGGGGATCGAGCAGGCGGCGGAGGAGCCGGCCGTGCAGGCGCCCGAACCGATGCCGCCGCCGCAGCAGATCGCACCGCGCCGGCGCGCCATCGACATGACGGCCGCGATCAACCGCGTGCTGGTCGCGGCCGGTTTGAGGAAAGCAGCCGGCGAGTAAGCCCTACATCTCGCCGGTCAGGAACGGGTTGGTCATCCGCTCCTGGCCGAGGCTCGAGCCGGCGCCGTGGCCGCAGATGAAGCCGACATCGTCGCCGAGCGGCAGCAGCTTCTGCCTGATCGAGGCGATCAGCGTCGCGTGGTCGCCGCCCGGCAGGTCGGTTCGCCCGACCGAGCCGTTGAACAGCACGTCGCCGACATGGGCGAAGCGCAGCTCGGTATTGAAATAGACCACGCTGCCCGGCGAATGGCCGGGACAGTGCAGGATGTCGAACGTGAGTTCGCCGATATTGACGCGGTCGCCTTCGTCGAGCCAGCGGTCCGGCGCGAAATCGCGCACGCCGGTCATGCCGAACCGCGCGCCGCTCGACACCACATTGTCGAGCAGGAATTTGTCGGCCACATGCGGGCCCTCGATCGGCACTTTCAGCGCATCGCGCAGCTCGGCGGCGCCGCCGACATGATCGATATGGCCATGGGTCAGCCAGATTTTTTCGACGCTCACGCCGGTCTTCTCGATTGCCTCCTTGATCCGCGGCACGTCGCCGCCGGGATCGATCACGACGGCCTTCCTGGTCGCCTCGCACCAGATGATGGTGCAGTTCTGCTCGAACGGCGTTACCGGCACGATGACCGCGCCGGCCTTCGCCTTGGTCTCTGTTTCCTGTGTCATGCGGCCAGCATGCCGATTTTTGGCGGCCCGCCAAGCGAAACATTTGCGATTAAAGGCGCGGCGGAATCGGATAGAATGCCGCGGATGGAACAGCCTGCCCGCCAGATCAGCCTCGTTCCCCCGCCGGATCGCCGCCAGTCCGAGACGGCGCTTGCGGTCGCGCGGGGAACCGCGCGGCTGCTGCGCTCGCTTGGGTTTGCGTGCATCGGCGAACTACCGCTGCCTTCGGGACGCCGCGCCGACCTGGTTGCGTTGAACGAGGGCGGCGAGGTCTGGATCGTCGAGATCAAATCCTCGGTGGAAGACCTGCGCGCCGACCACAAATGGCAGGATTATCGCGCCCATTGCGACCGGCTGTTCTTTGCCTTCACCCAGAACCTGCCCTGCGAGATTTTTCCCGAGGATACCGGCCTGATCATCGCGGATGCCTATGGCGCGCATCTGCAGTGCGAGGCGCCGTTGCACCGGCTGCCGGCGCGGACCCGCAAGCTGATGACGGTGCGCTTTGCGCTCGCCGCCGCGCAACGGATGAACCGGCTGACCGACCCGCAGGGGCACGCGGATTTCTGGGAATGAGTGGCGCGTAGGGTCGGCAAAGCCAGTCGGTCAGCGCGAGGCGCCGACCGACGGCGTGCCAACCATCGCGAGTGACGGTTGCGGCAAGATGGTGGGCACGGCGCAAGCGCGCCTTTGCCCACCCTACGATCTCTGATGCCTAGCGGCCGATCTGCCGGCTGACCGCATTCTCCTGCTGGTTCAGCGCGCGCTGTTCGGCGCCGCTGATATGGCCGCCGTTGAAGCCCGCCATGAAGCGCTCCTCATGGCGGATGATGCGATCCTCGGCGTGCAGCCGCCGCGCCTCGTACGGCGTGATCCGACCGTCGGCAACGCCGCGGTCGATGCGGTCGTTCTGATAGGCGAGCCGCTCATTCACCTCGGCGCGGCGCGGATGACTGGCCTGCCACCAGGTTTCCGCCGACGCGGCGCTGATGGACGTGCCGAGCGCGGCAAGTGCGATTGCGATCATCGAGAACCTGTTGACGGGGGTCATGACTGCTTCTCCGGGTTGGGCACCATGTCGGTGCGGTGTCATCCACCACAGGAAGCAGTATGCGCGCTTGCATCCGAAGCGACGCTGAATGCGTCGTTCATCGCCGCATCAGCAACCTTGCATCGGCGTCATTCATCGTGATGCCAGCGTCCGCAGCATGTCGTGGAATGCGATGCGGATGTTCTGCACGAACGGGTCCTTGTAGGGAAACTTCTCGTTGCCCTCGTGCACCAGCATCGAGGCGTTGACCTCGAAGACGACGAGGTTGCCGGCGCCATCCACACCGCAATCGATGCCGAAGAAGTCGAGGCCGATGCGCTCCCTGATGGCGTGCAGGGCCGCCCGATGCGCGATATTGAAAGCGGTTGCGGGGTTTTCCAGGAAGGCCGCTTCCTCCTGCTGCATCCAGACGTGATCTTCCATGTCGGTGGAATCGTGGTGCAGCTTCCAATCGCTGCCGACGGCGAGATGGTAGGGCAAAACCTGGTCGCCGACGAAGATGAAGCGGTATTTGCGGAAGTAACCGTCCGCGGAGCGATAGTCGACATATTCGATCAGATAGTGATCGTGGTCGCCGCGCTGCGCCAGGAAGGCCGCGAGCGCGCTGCCATCCGCGATCTTCTCGAAATCGTCGCCGCCATGGGTGCCGCAGGGCCGCGCCAGCAGCGGGAACGGGAAGGGCAGCGCGGCCTCGCGCGCCGCAACGGAACAATCGGTGCCCGCCTTCAGCCGCTGGATTTTCGGGATGCGGCAGCCCGGCATCCCCAGCAGCAGATCCGCGACGGCATCCCGCGTCGTTTGCATGATCTTGGCTGGTTCGTTGACGGTGCGCTTGCTTAACCGGGCCGCGAGGTCGGCGGCAAGCGGCAGGACATCGGCGGCCTGATCGGCGTCCGAGATCAGGTTGACGACGAGGTCGATGTCCTCCTTGGGGAACGTCACAAGCGGCGCGCCGGACGGCAGCAGGGCCAGCGTGTCGGTCTCGAAATCGGTGTCCTTGAACAGAAAGCTGGAGGGGGTGTTGCCGGCGAACGGGGCATAGAGCGCGAGCACGCGGAAATCGGCCGGCGACTTGGCGGCCGGCCGCCGGATCAGCGGCTGGATCTGCGCGGCCCGCGCGTAGGCGTGCTGCGCGGCGGTGTCATCGCCGAGCGCCTGCCTGATGGCGCCGATCCAGTACAGGCTTTCGGCATCGGAAGGATTGGCCGCAAACGCCGCCTCGAAATGCCGGATCGACTGATCCGTCTCCTGCAGTTCGAAGCAGACTTTTCCGAGTTCGTGATGCAGCGGCCCGTCGGCCGGACGCTCGCCGAGGAGCTCGAGCAGCAGCGCCTTGGCGACCAGATGCTGCCTGGTCGCCACCAGCGCCTGGACCAGATTGGTACGGGTCGGCCAATGGCCGGCGTCGAATTTCAGCGCCTGGAGATAGAGCGCGATCGCATCCTGCGCCCGGCCCGTCTTGAGGTGGACATTGCCGAGATTGCACCAGCATCCGGTGAGACCGGGGACCAGCCGCAACGCCGCCTTGTAGTTGTCGGATGCGGCGAGAAGGTCGCCGGCGACCATCAGCGCATTGGCGAGATTGGCGTGCAGGTCGGAGAGAATCTCGACCGAGATGCTGCCGTCCGGCTCCTGAGCCGCGACGGCGAGACCGCCCCTGTAGGTCGCCGCCGCCTCGGCCGTCCGGCCCGAAACAAAGTGCTCGCGCCCAAGACGGACACAACGCGACAGGCGCTCACAGGTCTCGAGGTTCGGCGCGGTGGCGTGAGAATTTGCGGTCACGGGTCGGCACGGCTCCCTGCGATGTCAGGGCGCAGGGTGGCGGGTTTTGGTAAACAGATCCTTGCCGCCCCGTCATCCGCGGCCGCACGGGGCAAAGATTTGTTGTCTTGCGCGGGCGGCGCCATATCCGGAGTGGAAATACCGGGGAAATCTCGCGCCGCAATGTCGGGCGGGGCGCCGACCTGTGGTGCCGCGATCTCAACGCGGCTTGGCGGTGTCGCTCGGGAGCTTGACCGGCACGTGGGGCGAGGAACTGACCACCCGCGGACTTCCGTCGGCGGCCTGGGCTTGGCTGCGCAGGGTCTCCAGCAACAGGATGAATTTTTCCGCGAGCATTGGCGTGGTCCACTTTCGACTTAACTGGCGCAAACGTTAGCCAACGCTGGTTTCATGCCATCTTCATGGCTTGCCAAAAACGGTTTCGTCGCCGGGTCGGATTGTTTCGTCGCTGCGATGCCGAACGAAACAAAATCACTCGTTCTATTGCACCACCGTGCGCCGTCGTACCTGCGTGCGGCGGTTACGGTCAGCGGCGCGTTCTGCATCGCTGAAGGAGATGCGGCAAAGAAGGTGGGCCACCATGAACCCCACAAGGACCACGATCGCGAGAACGACCGGGTAGGCAAACGCCTGCGGCCAAACCGATGCTCCCGGCTCGGTGTGAACCAGCAGATGAGCGATGGTCGGCGCCATCGAAAGCATCGAAATAAAGTAGGCCGTTCGCGCGGGATTCACGAGACGATTCACCTCAGACGGGTCCCGCGAACGATACAGCTCGATCCAAAGCAGGGTGATGGTGACGGCAACACCCGTCGTCAGAAAGGCCGCATTCACCTCGCCCGCAAACGCTTCCAGCAGCAGGCACGCCAGAATCAGAACTGCACCCGCCGATCCTATAAAAGGAGCCACGAGCCGCATCCCTCACCCCCTTCGATTGAAGCGGCGCCGCTCCGCTAGCCCAATTTTCCCCTAGGCCTGCGACATTCGGCCGTACGGTATTATCCGGCCGGTGAAGCGGGGTGGCAAGCCTGTTCGCTGGCTCGATGCTTCCCAGGGAGGAGCTTATTTCGGCGCGCGCTTGGCCAGGATGCGCTGCAGCGTGCGGCGGTGCATGTTGAGCCGCCGCGCCGTCTCCGAAACGTTGCGGTTGCACATCTCATAGATGCGCTGGATGTGCTCCCAGCGCACCCGGTCGGCCGACATCGGGTTCTGCGGCGGCTCGGACTTCTCGGGGCCGGTCGCGAGCAGCGCGGCGATCACGTCGTCGGCGTCGGCGGGCTTGGCGAGGTAGTCGGCCGCGCCCATCTTCACCGCGGTCACGGCGGTGGCGATATTGCCGTAGCCGGTCAGCACGATCACCCGCGCATCGGGGCGCTTGCGCTTCAGCGCGGATACCACGTCGAGCCCGTTACCGTCGCCAAGCCGCAAGTCGACGACGGCAAAAGCCGGCGCGCTCTTGCCGATCTGCTCCAGCCCCTCGGCGACGCTGTCGCTCGAGGTGACGGAAAATCCGCGCGTCTCCATGGCGCGCGCGAGGCGCTCCAGGAATGGCTTGTCGTCCTCGACGATCAGGAGCGAGCGGTCGAGATGTTCGGTCAGCACAGCGGTGGCGGCCAAGGCAGGGATCCTTAACGTGGGACGAACGAGATATGGCGTCCCCGGTGGCGCATGCCAAGGTCACCGAAAATCAATGGTGCGGCACTACGCCGCGCCGGATCAATTGAACCCGGCGTCAAGAGCGCCTCAGGCGAAGGCCTCCTCGTTCTGGCCGGCTTCGAAGCGCTCGCGCGGCCAGGCAATATGTACCACGGCGCCGTGGTCCGGAAAGGGGTGGTTGCTGAACGAGACTTTTGCGCCGGTGCGCTCCAGCAGCGTGCGTGCGATGAACACGCCAAGCCCCAGCCCCTCGTGCTCGCCCTGCATATCGTCCTTGCTGCGCCGCCGCGACAGATAGGGCTCGCCAATCCGCTTCAGGATGTCGGGTGCGAACCCCGGACCGTCATCGGAGATGATGATCTCGACCGTGTCCGTGTTCCACCATGCGTTCACCTCGACCGCGCTGCGCGCGAAATCGACCGCGTTCTCCAGGATATTGCCGACGCCGTGGAGAATGGCCGGGTTGCGCAGGCCGACCGGCTCCGGGCTGCCGGCGACCGCAATTCTCACCTTGATCGGGACCTCGAACTCGCGATGCGGCGCGACCGTCTCCTCGATCAGGGTCGACAATCGCATGCGGTCGAACGGCGCCCCGGTTGCTGAAAGTTGCGTGATCTTGGCCAGGATGTCGCGACAGCGCTGCGCCTGTTCCCGCAGCATCTTGATGTCGCCTGAGACCTCCAGATTGGCCTGCAGCGCGTGCTCGAGCTCGCGCGAGATCAGCACGATGGTCGAGAGCGGGGTGCCGAGTTCATGCGCGGCCGCGGCGGCCAGCCCGTCGAGCTGGGTGAGATGCTGCTCCCGCGCCAGCACCAGTTCGGTGGCGGCCAGCGCATCGGACAGCTTGCGGGCCTCCTCGGTGACCTGGAACGCGTAGAGGCTGGTGACGCCGATCGCGAGCAGGATCGAGAGCCAGACGCCGAGCAGGTAGATCGGCGGCAGTTCCAGCGGCTCGTCGCCTTCCCATGGCAACGGCAGATGGTAGAAGAACAGCGCGGAGGCGCAGGCCACTGCGAGCAGGCCGAGGCTGACGGTCAGCCGCACCGGCAGCGCGGTCGCCGAGATCAGGACCGGCACCAGGAACAGGAACGAAAACGGGTTCTGCAATCCCCCGGTGAAATAGAGCAACGCCGCCAGTTCGACGATGTTGAGCGCGAGCAGGCTCGCGGCATGGACCGGCTCCAGCCGCTGCATCGGGTTGAACGCGATCTGGAGCGTCAGGTTGAGCAGCGCGGACAGGCCGACAATGATGATGCACGGCACCACCGGCACGTCGAATTCCAGGCCCTGCACGACGATGAAGATCGCGGTGAGCTGGCCGAGCACGGCCAACCAGCGCAGCCTCAGGATCGTGTCCAGGCGGACATGGCGCCGCGGATGGCGGAAATCGGAGATCATCAGTTCGGTCATGGGTCGAGCTTAACCGCGCTCCAATCCGACCACAAATCCAACCATGACGGCCCTGGTCCAAGGGTTGCGCTTGTCGCCGCAATGTCTCTCAAGCGTCATCGCGCTTCAGAGCGTTGCTTGAGCATGATCTTATCGGAAAACTGCGTCGCACTTTTCCGGATCATGCATTAGAACAGCGGCATGACGCCACAGGATGGAGCCTTGCCGGAGGGACCCGCGCCGGATCGAAGCGGATCCGCGGCGATCGAGGTCGCGCATCTGACCAAGGTCTACAAGACGACGCGCGCCGTCGACGGCATCTCGTTTCGCATCGCGCGCGGCAGCATCACCGGGCTGCTCGGCGGCAACGGCGCCGGCAAGACGACGACGATCGCGATGATCATGGGCCTGGTGCTGCCGACCTCGGGCCGCGTCCGCGTGCTCGGGCATTCCATGCCGGACGAGAGCGCTGCCGTGCTCGGGCGGATGAACTTTGAAAGTCCCTATGTCGACATGCCGATGCGGCTGACCGTGCGACAGAACCTGGCCATTTTCGGCCGCCTCTATGCGGTTGCCAATCTCAGCGAGCGCATCGCGCAACTCGCCACCGATCTCGATCTCACCGACTTCCTCGATCGCGCCAACGGAAAGCTCTCGGCGGGGCAGAAGACCCGGGTCGCGCTTGCGAAGGCTTTGATCAACGAGCCCGAGCTGTTGCTGCTGGACGAGCCGACCGCCTCGCTCGATCCCGATACCGCGGACTGGGTCCGCGAGCATCTTACGACCTACCGGCGGACCCATGACGCGACGATCCTGCTCGCCTCGCACAACATGCTCGAGGTCGAACGGCTGTGCGACCGCATCATCATCATGAAGCGCGGCCGCATCGTGGACGACGACAGCCCGAGCGGCATCATGGCGCGCTACAACCGGACCACGCTGGAGGAGGTTTTCCTGGACGTGGCGCGGGGCCGGGCCCGCGAGGCCGCGCAATGACCGCAATCGCCGCCAGGCGCACCATCGCGCCCCACCGGATCGGCGCAATGATCCTGCGCTATTGGTATCTCCTGCTCTCGTCATGGCCGCGGCTGCTCGAGCTGATCTACTGGCCCACCGTGCAGATCATCACCTGGGGCTTCCTGCAGACCTACATCGCCTACAATGCCGGCTTTTTCGCGCGTGCCGGCGGCACGCTGATCGGCGCCGTGATCCTGTGGGACATCCTGTTCCGGGGGCAGCTCGGCTTCTCGATCTCCTTCCTGGAGGAGATGTGGGCGCGCAACCTCGGCAACCTGATGATGAGCCCGCTCAGGCCGATCGAGTTCCTGCTGGCGCTGATGGCGATGAGCCTGATCCGCCTTGCGATCGGCATCATCCCCATGACGCTTCTCGCGCTGGTCCTGTTTCACTTCAACTTCTATGGCCTCGGCCTGCCGCTGATCGCGTTCTTCTGCAACCTGATCTTCACGAGCTGGTCGGTCGGCATCCTTGTCTCAGGCCTTGTGGTGCGCAACGGGCTCGGCGCGGAGAGCATCGTCTGGACCCTGATGTTCGCGCTGATGCCGCTCGCCTGCATCTATTATCCGGTCAGCGTGCTGCCGGGCTGGCTGCAATATGTGGCCTGGTCGTTGCCGCCGACCTACGTGTTCGAGGGCATGCGGGCACTGTTGAGCGATCACGTCTTCCGCCTCGACCTGATGCTCGAGGCCGCGGTCCTCAATGCCGCCCTGCTCGTGGCGTCGATTGCGGCATTCCTTGCCCTCTTGCGCAGCGCCCGCCGTCACGGCTCGCTGCTCGGCGGCGGCGAATAAGGTCATTTTTCCGTGGAATTGCGGGGGCATCGGCTGACGCGGCGGGTCAAAACGCCGCGCAGCGCATTGACGCATTATTACGCATTCGGCACTATGCTGCGCTGCAAATGGGATTGATGAAGAATGCCGATTGGTGAGTTTGGCGGTTTACCGCCCAGGGTCGTAGAAGGCAGTCCGGCGCTCACGACGCCGATGTACTGGATGTACGAGATGGCTCATGCGTCGCTCAATCCGCTGCGCGCGGTGACGGATGCGACCAAGATTCTGTTCCAGAATCCGCTCAATCCCTGGACCCACACGGAATTCGGCAAGTCCATCGCGGCGGCCTGCGAATTGTTCGAGCGCACCACGCGCCGCTACGGCAAGCCGGAATGGGGCATCACCGATACCGAGGTCAACGGTGTCCGCACGCCGGTCGAGATCCGCAGCGTCTGGGAGAAGCCGTTCTGCCGCCTGTTGTACTTCGACCGCAAGCTGACGCGGCCGCTGCGCATGCCCGCGCCGCGGCTTTTGATCGTCGCCCCGATGTCCGGACATTATGCGACGCTGCTCCGCGGCACCGTGCAGGCCTTCCTGTCCACCCATGATGTCTACATCACCGACTGGTCGGATGCGCGGATGGTGCCGCTGGCGGAGGGGCGCTTCGATCTCGACGACTACATCGACTACATCATCGAGATGCTGCATGCGCTCGGCCCCAACATGCACGTGATGGCGGTGTGCCAGCCCTCGGTGCCGGTGGTGGCCGCGGTGTCGGTGATGGAAGCCGCCCACGATCGGTTCGTGCCGCAGTCGATGACCCTGATGGGCGGTCCGATCGATACGCGCCGCAATCCGACCGCGGTCAACAATCTGGCCGCCGAGCGCGGCATCGACTGGTTCCGCAGCCACGTCATCACCAAGGTGCCGTTTCCGCATCCCGGCGTGATGCGGGACGTCTATCCGGGCTTTTTGCAGCTCAACGGCTTCATCGGCATGAATCTGGATCGCCATGTCGACGCCCACAAGGACCTGTTCAGCAACCTCGTGAAGGGTGACGGCGATCTGGTCGACAAGCACCGTGATTTCTATGACGAATATCTCGCGGTCATGGATCTGGCCGCGGAATATTATCTGCAGACGGTCGACACCGTGTTCATCAGGCACGCGCTGCCGAAGGGCGAGATGACTCATCGCGGCACGCCGGTCGAGCCCGCCAAGATCACGCGCGTGGCGTTGATGACGGTCGAAGGCGAGAACGACGACATCTCCGGTCTCGGACAAACCGAAGCGACACACGGCCTGTGCACGTCGATTCCTGCGCATCGGCGCGTGCACTATGTTCAAAAGGGCGTCGGTCACTACGGTGTGTTCAACGGCTCGCGCTTCAAATCGGAAATCGTGCCGCGGATTTGCGATTTCATGGCGTCTGCCAGCGATCCGAAGGCCGCGCGGGCGGCCGCCGAATAGGGGTCATATTGATTTTGCTGGAGAATTCGGTTCTGTTCACCCGGAACTGGTCCCGATTCGATACAGCAGGGAACCTCTTGAACTGACAGAAGAATTCGCCTGCTTCGGCGGTCTAAAGGAATGAATATGGCGACAATTCTTGAGCGACGAAAAAGGCTCTAGATCCGGTCTAAAAAGTGCCGGCCCGCCCCATCCTGTAGGGTCTTTTTTGCGATTCGGCGCTGTATATAGGGCAAATGATTTGTTTTTGCGCCGAGCGATTTAACTGGCGGCGGATATGGCAGAATCCGGGCGTTCTCTTGCCCCCCGGATTCACCAATATGGCCACTCGCGCCCTTCTCTATCGGCGGCCTTACGAACCGTCGCGCCTTCTCGTCAAGCATGGGTCGCAAATCTATTCGATCAGGCTGCGCAGGCATCGTCGCGCGCGGCGTTACACGTTGAGAATCCATCCGAGCGATCGCGAAGCCATCCTCACCATCCCTCCGCGCGGCACCATCGCGGAAGCCAAGGACTTTGCGCAGCGTCACGGTGGCTGGATCGCAGCGCGTCTTGGTCGCTTGCCGAAAGCAGCCCCGTTCCTTCCGGGCACTGTGGTACCGTTGCGCGGTGTTCCGCATCGAATCGTGCATCGCGCAGGTCTGCGCGGCACGGTGTGGACCGAAACGCGCGACAGCGGCGAGAAGATTCTGTGCGTGGCCGGCGCAATGGAGCACAGCGAGCGGCGGGTTCATGACTATCTCAAGCGCGAAGCCCGGCGCGACCTGCAGAAGGCCGCGCAGGACTACGCGGAGATGCTGTCCGTGCGGGTCAAGCGGCTGTCGATCCGCGATCAGTCCAGCCGTTGGGGTTCATGCACTTCGGCGGGCTCGCTGTCGTTCTCCTGGCGCTTGATTCTGGCGCCACCGATGGTGCTCGACTATCTCGCCGCCCATGAGGTCGCACATCTCGTTGAAATGAATCACTCGCCGCGTTTCTGGCGTGTCGTGGCGCGGATCTGCCCGTCGGTCGAGCGCGCCAAGAGATGGCTCGATACCTGCGGCAACGACCTGCATCGTTACGGGATCGACGATTGACCCTGAGCCATTGCGGTCATCGCCCGGCTTGATGCCCGTCGTGCAGAGCGGTTGCGAGCAACGGATAAGCCGGGGAATACCGGATGCCCGCTTGCCGCCTCCGCTAAAGCTCCGGCGCGCCCTTGGATGCGTGGCCCCGCCGAAGCCTTGGCGCGGGCGGGAAGCGGGGGCATGACGACCGGGGTCGTGGCCCGACCATCGGCCTGAATGGCATTCTTTTGCTTTTGTCCCGGTCGCGCAGCGAAATCTTAACGATGGCATCGTTCGGCCGGATTACGCTGGCCCGCACAACCCTTTGAACACTGTTCCAGGATTAGACTGCTGCGATTCACGACCGATTTCGTTTCGACCCAGGACGGGACCGATGGTTGCTCAGGCAGCTCAATATTTGACGGTGAGCGCAGGCGATGACCCTCGGTGCGTGACGGCGGATGTCCTGCTCGCCGCGCTGGACTGCGCGAGCGACGGTGTCCTGATCCTCGACGACGATCTCCACGTGCGACATGTCAATGCCGCG
>Ga0210401_10002378_pt1 | contig 20867 bp, 18 predicted proteins | sample IncBWH32MmetaG_FD_150866 | JGI IMG/M metagenome (GOLD analysis project Ga0210401, IMG submission 150866) | Forest soil microbial communities from Barre Woods Harvard Forest LTER site, Petersham, Massachusetts, United States - Inc-BW-H-32-M | ecosystem: Environmental > Terrestrial > Soil >... | reverse complement strand
TCGGAAACGCCTACATCGTGCTGACGATCGATCACGGAGTCGGTGACGGCCCTACTTCAGCGGCGCCCTTTGATCTTGTATTCACCGCAACCGACGCCAACCAATTCCCGCTCAACCCGAGATGGGCGTGGCAACGAGACCACCCGGGATCCTTTCCCAACGCCGATTCGCAGTGTTTCTCGCTTCCTGGGGTCTTTTCGAACACAAAGTGCAGTACCCAGAGCCCGTCGATCGACGTTCCCGATGGTTGGAACGGGTTTTGGTGCGGGCAAGGTGCGCAGCACAGCATCCACGGACATGTCAACTGGATGCCAGCGACCTGGGAAGGAACGATAGCGTGGGAAAGTCACTCCAACCCGGGTAGCGACGATGACTATAACGTTAACGTCGTGCCGCCGGCGGCGGAGGGTTTTACTGTCTCGAGCGACGGCCACATTCACACCGAGTTCGACTCGGACCAGACCGTCGACCACTTCCGAACGCCTTGGTGGAACTCCTTCCACGACGCCGTGGATCGCGACGATGCGAGCGCGCGCGCGATGATCGACGGCAAGTTCGCGATTGTGGTGGGGCTCGCCGGTCTCGACTGCGAACACGGCTGCGCGACCGAGCTGCACCCGGTGTATGCAGTCGCGATTCACGTCAATGACAATCCCCTGGACGACACGTGGGCGATCTTCGTGAGGAACTGGGGAAACGAGGGCTACTGCAGCCAGGACGACCACCCACTCGACACGAGCCGCCTTGCGTTCCTGATCCCGCGCCCCTCGGCAACCACTGTGAAAGTCGACGTCGCGTCGACTTTCCTTACAAACAGCAGTGACGCGTCGGGTCCTTTCGTTTCATTGGTTTCCGGCCAGGGGGCGATTGTAGAGTTCGGACTTCCCGATCCGGCCAATGGGGCGCGCATTAACGGCGAGCTACACCTCCAGTGGACGGTCGCTGCCGGCGCCGTCGCCGTCTCTCCGATGATCGCTCATACTGCCGCGATCCACGAAATGCATGCCGCAGCCGTGGCGCTGGGCCCACACCTCGTCGAAACCGAGCGGCGCTTGGCAACCTTGGAGAAACAGCTTCCCCCGGATGCACGGCAGGCGATGAGAGCGAAATTGTCGCACCCCCGGACCTTCGACGAAATGACGCCGAAGAAGCTGGAGGGGGCACTCCCAAAGCCGGCCCATAAGGTGTCTGCCCGCGCGGTGGCCGATCCGCACAAAGCGCAGCGCGACCGGGAACGCGCCAGCGCGATCTGTTCAGCCTTCGGGAGGAACATCCCGGGCATACCGAATGCCTGCGCAACGGTTCCGCCGTAAGTCGACGCCGGCTTGCCGAAACCATGCGAGTAAGGACGCCGCAGTGTCCGCTGGAGCAAACTGATTTAGGTGTGTGGGCGTTGATTCTGCTTTCAGCACAGGGGAGGGCAGGGCAACGGAGGCCACGAGTCGTGGTGACGAGCAGCGTGATCGACAGATCCTCATGATTTCATGGCCAATTGCGCCCTGCAAATCAGCTCCAGAATCAGTTCGCTGCCGGTCGCATTGGGCTTAGTTACGCCATTCCAAGCATTCGGGGCGGATTTTGTGTTGAGTTTACCGGGATGCTCTCGTATGGACATTCCGTCTTCCTAAAAAGATTATTGCCGTCACACCCGAACGCAAATACGCGCGACGCAGTAAGCGGTGCGGATTCATTCCGGGTGCACGCCAATGAAATGCGTAGTCTTCGGATCACCATTGACGAGAAACCGACGGACGATCTGCTCTCGCACGCGATCGGCATTGGTCACGCGCTCGTGCGCGCGCAGGTGCTCGAGCCAGGAGTCCGTCAGGAATGTTTCGATGAAACGGCCATCCTGAGCGGGATCCTCAAAAAGAGCCCAGTCGTAAGCGCCATCGCGGCGGCGCTCGCCTGCATAGCGCCCCAACGCCTTCAGAAACGGCAGGCGGTCTTTGGGGTCGATGTGGTACTCCACCGTCACCAATACGGGGCCTCGGTCCGGCTCCACTTCGTGCGTGGTGATGGGGGCAGCCCAGTGCATGGAGGGCGAGAAGTCGACTTCGGCACCGGTCTGCAGTTTCCACCGCCAAGTCAACGGAATTGCGATCAATGCGCCGGCCGCCGCAGCGAAGAGCGCCGCCGACACGCCGGCAAGCGTAGCAACCTCTCCCCAGAAAGCGCTGCCGAGGCTCATGGCGCCAAAGAGCACCGTCACGAAGACAGCAAGTCCACGCCCGCGCACCCATTCGGGCAGAGCGAGTTGCGCGGAAACATTCAGGCTATAAACGGACGCAATCCAAGCCACACCAGCGACGAAACTCGCCGCTATCGCCAGCACGGGCTCATGTGAAGCTCCAAACAACAGTGTCGCAACCGCTGTGCCAATGGCCCCCGCGCCCAAAAGCCAGTCCGCGCCGAGCCTCGCCTTGGCCCAGTGGAGCGTGAACGCGCCGCTCACGGCGCCGGTACCGATCGCGCCCAGTAGAATTCCATAGAGTGTAGGCCCGCTCCCGATTTGGCTGCGCGCAACAAGCGGCAGGAGCGCCCAGTAAGCACTTGCGAACAGAAAGAAACCGGCCGCTCGAATGAGTGTTGCACCGAGATGTGGGTTGTAGCGCGCATGACGCAGCCCAGTACGCATGGCATTGCCGAGGCGTTCCGGCGGCAAGCGCGCCTGCCCTTTCGGCGGCGGGCGCCATGACACCAGTCCCGCTATGACGCCGGCATTACTGAATGCGTTGATCCAAAAAGGCGCGGCGATTCCGACAGCGCTTACGACGATGCCGCCAAGCGCGGGACCTACTGCTCGGCTGACACTAATGCCTGCGCTGTTTAGCGCTATTGCCGGCGGCAGGTCGGATTTCGGCACTAGTTGATTCACTACTGCCTGCCACGGTGGGGCAGTCATAGCGGAGCCTGCACTCACGACGAAAGTCATGATCAACAGACTAGCGGGCGTGATCAGATTCCAGGCGACGAGCAAGGCTAACGCGACGGACGCCGCCATGATGGAAAGCTCACCGAATAGTAAAAATTTGCGGCGGTCGACAATATCACTGAGCGCACCCGCTGGAATCGCCAGCAGAAACATCGGCAGACTGGTGGCAACTTGGATCATCGACACGATGAAGGGGCTGGAGTCGAGGCTGGTCATGAGCCAGCCCGACGCGGCCGTGGACATCCAGCCACCGATGTTCGATACGACGGTTCCGATCCAGATGATCGTGAACGTCTTGTAGCGAAACGGGCTCCATGCCGATACGGACGCCCGATCGACAGCAGACTGTGCCATCAGCACTCGCCTAGTGTGGGATGATCTTTGAGGTTGGATGGGAATTGTAGATAATTGCACTGCCTTCACTAGAAGTGGATTCGAAGCACCAGGCTATTGATTATGAATCGAGCTTTGCACCTCACAAAATCGACTCTCTGGGCTGCTCCTTCACTTTTCTCAATATAAGTCCTCGACTGCTTGCACGGCCGACCAGAGTTGCTCGACGTCGAATTGCACGTAGCCCTGCGTGACGTCGCTCGTGCGGTGGTTCAGCAATCGCTTAGTGGTGTAATAGCTCAGACGATCACCCAGCCTGCTCACTCGAGTCATTAGCCCGCCACAACCTGGATGAACGCCTCGCTGATCAAAACCTATCTGCCATGGGTTGTGGCCTGCGCGCTGTTCATGGAACAGCTCGATTCGACGATCGTCAACACGGCAGTGCCGGCGATGGCGACCAGCCTGCATGTGGCGCCGCTGAGCCTGAAGGCGGTCGTGACCAGCTACATCCTGAGTCTGGCGGTGTGCATTCCGGTGAGCGGCTGGATGGCCGACCGCTTCGGTACCCGGCGCGTATTCGCGATCGCGGTCGCGGTCTTCACGCTGAGTTCGGTGCTATGCGGTCTGGCGGTCAACGCCCCGATGCTGGTTGCGGCGCGCGTGGTGCAGGGCGTCGGCGCGGCGATGATGATGCCGGTCGGCCGACTGGCGATCGTGCGCACGTTCCCGAAGTCGGAGCTGCTGCGTGCCATGAACTTCGTCATCATCCCGGCGCTGATCGGCCCGCTGCTCGGCCCGACGGTCGGCGGCTTGATTGTGCACTGGCTGTCGTGGCGCGACATCTTCTTCGTCAATGTGCCGGTCGGTCTGGCCGCACTGCTCATCATCCATCGCTACATGCCCGACTATCGCGGCGAGGTTACCCGGCCGCTCGACCTGATCGGCCTGGTGCTGTTCGGCTCCGGCGTCGCGCTGCTGTCGTGGCTGCTGGAGATCTTCGGCGAGCACGACATCGATCCGACCTCGGCCGGGGTCCTGCTGTTGCTGTCGATGAGCCTGCTGGCCGCCTACGGCTGGCACGCACTCCAGCTCCCGTTCCCGCTGCTGCGCCTGACCTTGTTCCGGCTGCGCACGTTCCGGGTTGCGGTCGTGGGCGGATTCGTCACCCGCCTGGGGATCGGTGGACTGCCGCTCCTGCTGCCTCTGCTCTACCAGCTGGGCCTGGGCCTGCCGGCCTGGCAGTCGGGCCTGCTGATGATGCCGGCCGCGGCGGCGGCGATGGCAATGAAGTTCATCTCGACCCGGGTGCTCCGGCGCCATGGCTATCGCAGGGTGCTGCTGGTCAATACGTTGATGATCGGCGTGACGATCAGCCTGTTCGGACAAGTCACGCCGGCCACGCCGGCCCCCCTGATCATCGCCTTGAGCCTGGCGCAGGGCTTCTTCAACTCGCTGCAGTTCTCGGCGATGAACTCGATGGCCTACTCCGACGTCGAGAGCACCGACACCAGCATGGCCAGCACGATCGCGAGCTCGCTGCAACAGCTGTCGCTGAGCTTCGGGCTGGCATGTGGCTCGCTGATCACCGCCTGGTACCTCGGCAGCCAGCCGCAGACTGATCACGCCGCCGTGACTGATGCGCTGCATCAGGCGTTCATGACGCTGGGTGCCGTGACGGTGCTGTCGTCCTTGCTGTTTCGTACGCTGCGCGTCCACGACGGGGACAGCGTCAGCCGGGGTGAATTGCGGGAGGCAAACTGAGTTGGGAGCCAACCCTATCGTGCGCTCAACGCTGCGACAACCTGGGGGTTGGCAGAACTTATGTCGAGCAGATGAAGTGGGAGCGAGCGCGGAAACGCCTGAATAGCCTGGCGGGGTTCATCGCTGCAGTTTGGCCGCAAGAATGTCTATCATCCCGATGGCGGGCGGTCGCGCGAGCAGCTCGGAAGCGCTCGCCATCAGCGCCGCGGCAACTGGGCCCGAGAGGTGCGCCTGACGTCCTGCGTCGTCGGCAAATGTATCGAAGATGCCATACATCGATGCCCCCAGCTTGAGAGCGTACCAGGTGGTCGTCGTCCGCTCCTGCTGTGCCAGCGCAAGGCCGCCACGTAGGAATTCTTCGACGGCCAGCTCCTTCCCTGGTTTCGCCTCCAATCGAACAAACAGTGCAACCCCAGCCATCCTGGTCGTATCTCCTGTATCAATCAAGTTGACGGGCGTGCCTTGACCAGGTGAACGCGTTTTGAGAATCGATGCCCCGGATGTCAGCGGGGCACCGGTGAGAGATGTCAGAAATTGGCACCATCACGATGCTCTACCGGAGGGTGCCGTGTTTTATTCCCGATCAGCAGCCGTAGCCGGTGCACGGCGCCGGCGAGCTAGCCGCCACCCCATCGATTCGACCAAACACGCCGTCCGTCTGATTATTGGGGCCGGCCGTATAGAACAGCGTCCCGCTGGGCTGATTGGCCGCGCCGTTTCCGAACACCAGGGCCCACACACCCGGGATGACCAGCTGCTTGCCGCTGGCCAAGCTGATCGAGCCGAGAGAGTTTCCACTGACCGGATCGAATCTGTTGATTGCTCCGTCTCCGAAGTTGCCGATCAGCAGGTTCCCCCCGGATGAACCGAAACCGGCGGGTGCGAGCGCGATTCCCCAAGGAGCGTTGAGCGCGCCGGCGGAGGAAAAGCGCTTCACCAGATTGCCGTTGACGTCGAAGATGTTGACGTACCCCAGGCCGGCGCCGAGCACCTCGTCGTGCGCGGTGGCGTCCTGCATGGCGTAGGTAACGTACAACTGGTTGTTCAATACCTGGATGCCGAACGGTGCAAAGCCGGCCGGGATGGTCGGGTCCGTAAATCCGCCGGCGAGCGCTACCTTGTGAAAGTGGGTATCGAACACGTCGATCTTGGCATTGTGCAGATCGGTCGCGTACAGCAGATTCGCGGTTCCGTTGTTGGCCATTGCCAGGCCTTTGTAGACGGCGCCCCCCGCCCCGTCGTCGTAAGCAATGGTCGCCGTGCTACCGCTTACGCTTTGCGCCCAGCCGGTGATCGTCCCGCCCTCTCCGGAAAAGACGAACTGCGCCGGCGCCGAACCGGCGCCGGTGGTGATGACGAAGTCGGCCGTGCCGTTGTAGACCTCTCCAGTGGGGTTGGCTGGGCCGTTGACGCCAGCCGGAATGGTGACGGGTCCCAACTGCGGTGCGCCGGTACCATCGTAAGTGGTCGACTCGTTGCTGTTGTTGTCGACGACCCAGAAAGGCCCGCCAGGAGCGGCCGCGAGGCCCCAGGCGTTCAGCAGATTGGAGTCCGTGTGAGCGGCGGCGACGACTCCGTCCGATACCAAAGCAGCATCTGTCAGGGCCGCCGTAGCTTGCGCGACTGCCTGCCCACTCCCTCCGCCGCCACTCCCTCCGCCGCCACATGCAGCCAAAGATAAAGCCCACGCCACGCTTGCTATCCTGCCCGCGATTGCACGATCCGATTGCATGATTTGATCTCCCTGAAAGCACGGTCGGCGCCGCACCGCCGTGAAATGGTTCATCGAAAACAAACAAATAGAAGAAAAGCCGGTGTTCGAATGGCCACCTGCTGCCGGAAATCGATATGAATCTCGCCCTCCAGCAGGTCTGGACCGGACAGCCATCCTTCGCTGACGTCCAGAATTGGCGCAGTCACGGAGCATTACCGTCGAGCTCCACGCTTTATTCCCACGAACGGACTGCATAAGGCTCGGCCCATGAAGGGTCCGCTATTGTCGACAGAGTTGAGCGCCCGAGCAGGCAGAGTGGGAATTGAGCGGGAGATCGAGCCGTAACCATGCACTGGGCTGGCGGCCGGTCGTTGCGAACGGCCAGATCGAAGTTAGTAGATAGCCCGCGCTGCTGGTGACTTCGATCGCGTTCTTGAGCGGAACGCACAATCAGGCGCTACAACGCATCGACCCTGAAGGAACCCGGGCTTGGATACCCATGTCGTGGCAATGCGCCGATTCTTGCGGAGCGCTGAATGGGTATCAGGTGAGAACAAGGCGGACGCTCAGCGCAGATCTGCGATGCGGTCCAGCATGGAGACGGGCGCCTCGATCACGGCGCCCCTTTCCATGCGCGGCTGGGCTGCGCTTACATGAACAGCTTTTGGAAATCCGTGCTCCAGAGGTCGCTATGTCCGTTGTAACGAACCACATCTCGGGTCTCGGGTACCGAATTGAACGTCGTGAACTTCTTCTGGAAATCGGTGGTCCAGATGTCGGTCGTGCCTCGGGCGGCCGTCGAGCGCGGTGCGACACTGTCAGTAGTGGCGAACATCTTCTGGAAGTCGGTAAAGTAGATGTCGGTGGAACCTGACGAGGCGGTCTGGTCCTGTGCGTGGGCGACGGTCACTGCCAGCAGTGTCAGGATGCAGGCGATTGCGCTCCTGCGAATGGTCTTGAAAGTCGTCATCGACGTTCCTTTACGCCGGCCAACCCGGCGAGATGTGGTGAATGAAGAAGTCATATAGTCGTCTTCGTCGTCTCAGTTGGAGGTGCCGGAATTGCCACCTGCACAATGTATTACCGCCGAGACCCACGCTCTATTCCGACAGACTGCCAGAGCGGCCACAAGATTGAGCTCGGCCGCGGATGCCTGAAATCCTTTACGGACGTAGTTACGGAACCCATCTGCGGTCGGGTCCAGCACGGCGAACGACGACTCTTGCAGAAATTAGATTTTGCCGCCGGGACGAGAATACCTTCGTCCTTCGGACGGGATGCCGCCGTGCGCCGAACAGAACTTTATTTGTCGCGCATGGCCTGGGAAGTCGGCTTGGAATTCGGCGGTGGAAGGGCGACGTGGATCGGCGCTACGCTCTTGAGGTAGACAGCAATGGCGTGACGATCGGCGTCGGTGAGCTTTGAAGTGCCCTTTACCACCGCCTTCATGCCCGAACCTACGAAATCCGAGTCGGGTGTCATGCCGGTCTTCAGCAGCACCTGCATATCCTCGATCGACCAACTGCCGATTCCCGTCTGAACATCCGAAGTAATGTTTGGCGCATTTTGCTTGTCCGGACCGCCCACGTTTCCTGAGAAGGATCTTGTCGTGTCGATTGCGCCCAGAAGATTGCGCGGTGTGTGGCACTCCTCGCAATGAACAACCGCATGAACCAGATAATTGCCCCGATTCCATTCATTTCCCTTGGCTGGATCGGAAGCGATCGGTCCAGGGGTGAAGAATAAGTCGCGCCAGACGACGAGGAGGGGGCGCCAGCTAAAAGGTGGCTTCGCCTCATGCGGCTTGTTAGGCACAGGTACTGCCGGCAGGCTCATCATGTAGGCGTAAAGATCCTCCATATCGCGGTCGGTCATCTTGGTAAAGGAGGTGTAGGGGAAGACCGGGAAGAGATACTCCCCGTGGCGCCCGACGCCGTTGCGCAGTGCCGCCTTGAAGTCCTCTTGACTCCAGGCCCCGATACCGTGCTCCTTGTCGGGCGTGATATTGGGGGCACGGAAGGTTCCAAAGGGCGTATCGAGTCCGAGGCCACCCACAGGGTCGGAGCCATGCATGACGACATCTCCGTGGTGACAGCCATTGCAGTCGGCCGCTTCGAAGATGTATTTACCGCGTGCGATCGACCCCGCGTCGGCAGCACGCACTTGCGCCGGCCCGAAGAATCCGACGGCGACCAACAATCCGGCGATCAAGCGCAAAGGTTTCATGGCACAGTTTCCTCAAGCGACCGAGCTAAGCGCCGAGCGCGGCGTTCCCTTCCTGCTCGGAGACATCAGGTAAGCGGTTGAGTGACCGGTTTGAAACCCTTACCTTGGGTCTGCGCTGACGTGAAACCCAGACCCTTGAACGGACGGGTCGAATCCCAAGGAACAGGCGATCGCTTCGGTTGTGACCCCGCAAGCGGAAACGGAAATATCAGCGATTCAGATGCGTGATGCGCGATTTTTCCCGTCATCTGATGATATTCCTGGTGGATATGGCCGAAGAACACCGTCACATTCTCGTAGGGCGTCATGATGTCGATCGCCTTGGCACCATCCGTCGTTGCCCAATCCCACCCGGGATACAGGTCGAACAGGGGGCGATGAGCGAAAACGACGATCGGCTGCGCCTTGTCGTGCCGAGCCAGATCGGCGTGCATCCATTCGAGTTGGTTTTCTCCGATCAGGCCGTTAGGGTCCGAGACATTGTCGAGCGCGACAAAATGCACGCCCTTGTGATCGAAGCTGTAGTTGCCGGCGCCGAACATGGCCCTGTACATCTCGCCGTTGTCCAGGCCGGCATCGTTCTCGCCCGGGATGAACCGCACATCCTTGACCTTCAGATCAGCAACGATGGACTTGAACTCCGCCATGCGGCGGTGGCGTTCCTTTTCTTCCGGGGCGGCATGGGTCAGGTCGCCCGTCCAAATGATGAAATCCGGTTGGCGCTCGAGCGCGTTCACCGCAGCCACAGCGCGCTTCAGGGTGTTCTTCGCTTCGGGATTGGGCGGCCCCTCGAATCCCCAATGACTGTCCGTCATCTGTACGAAGAGGAAGTCCTGCCCCGATGCAGCAAACGCACTGCCCCAGGGGCCGAGACTCGAGGCCAGGACAGCTCCGCCCAGGCCGGCCAACTTGAGAAAATCTCTGCGCTTATATTCGGAATCCATTTTGTTATCCCAAGATGCAGGGTGCCAGAAATTGGCGCCTTCACGATGTCTTACCAGCGAGCCTCATGGTCTATTCCTTCAGACTGTCTCTGCCGAGGGCACACGGCTGCGACGGCGCCTTCGTCGGAACGGGAATATTCCGCACCTGCGACCGGTATAGTCTCGGCCCCACCGTGGGCCAGGGAATAAAATCCACTCCGAGTCGGTACTGTTGGCAAGCACCGGAGCCCGAAGTGACCGCTTCAGAAAAAGCGCGGCGTTTTCAGGCGATCGTGCTGCCACATATCGATTCGGCCTTCAATTTAGCGCGGTGGCTTGCACGCAGCGAACAGGATGCGGAAGATATCGTGCAGGAGGCCTATTTACGTGCATTCAAGTTTTTCGACGGTTTTCACGGCGACGACGGGCGGCCGTGGTTGCTGACAATCGTACGCAATACCTTCTATACGTGGTATCAGCAGAATAAGGCTCAAAAGGAAGACACCGAATTTGACGAAGAGGTGCACAGCGGTGAGACGGAGGTTTCCGGCGTTACGCAGCGGCTCGATAACGACCCGGAGGCTCTGTTAATTCAGAAGGATGCTCGTCGGCAACTGGAGCGAGGGTTGAAAGCGCTGTCGCCTGAGTTTCGTGAGGTGCTCGTGATGCGTGAGTTGGAAGAGCTCTCTTACAAAGAGATTGCGGGAATCGTGGGAATACCGATTGGGACAGTTATGTCCCGCCTGGCGCGTGGTCGTAAGCAGTTGGCGGAGAGTCTCGTTTCAACAACTCGGGTGCATGATGGACCATAAACAACTGCTACCAGCCTACCTGGATCAGGAACTCGGCATCGCCGCCGCGATCGCCATCGAGCGCCATCTGAATGGGTGCAGCGAATGCCAGGCCGAATACGCGGAGCAGAGAGCCGTGAGCGCGCGGCTGAAAAAGGACGCCACGTACTTCAAGGCCCCCGCGAGCCTCGCGCGGCGCCTACAAAGGAGCCTGCCTCGGGATCGATCTCCCTCGGTTGGCTTCAAGGCTTTGAATTTTGATTGGTTGCGCGCAGGAGCCGGATCCAAGGCTTGGAACGTTAATTGGCTGGGCGCAGGGACCGCGACCGCGTTCGCGCTGGCGCTCGTCTGGGGTGCGAGTTTATATCTCGCGCTGCCGTCCGCTCAGGAGCGCCTAACCGAAGAGTTGATTTCCAGCCATGTCCGCTCGCTGCAGGTTGAGCATCTGTCGGACGTAGCGTCCTCGGACAGGCACACGGTAAAACCGTGGTTCAACGGCAAACTCGACTTTGCTCCACCCGTCGTTGATCTTGCCTCGCAGGATTTTCCGCTGGAGGGTGGCCGCCTGGATTACGTCAACGGCCGCACGGTCGCCGTACTGATCTATCGGCACCGGAGGCACCCGATCAATCTTTATGTCTGGCCCACTTCGGATCGGGACGCGGCGCCGCAGGCGCAGGATCGCCAGGGCTACCATCTCGTCCGGTGGACTTTGGGCGGCATGAAGTACTGGGCCGTGTCCGACTTGGCGAGCAATGAGCTGGAAGTCTTTGCCGGCGCGCTTCGGTCGCAGATGTAGGCGCGAATTTCCTAAGACACGAGTGTTGTGATCAAGAAGCCGAGGTGCATCGTCGGTGTTCGCGCGCGGGCGAACAGTGCGGTGCGCGCTGGCTGCGCCAATGAACGCCGCCCGACCAATCAAGGCTTCAACAATTGCTGGACGTTTCAAGCCGACAAGCGCCTGTCAGCTTGAAATCGAGCACGACTTCGTCCTGCACGGAAAGAAGGCCGCCCAGCAACGAGTATGGCTGAACGCCAAAATCGGTTTGGCGCAGCACAAACGAGCCACTGACGGAAAGCCGGTCCGGCAATCCCACGACCTCAAGGGGAATCCACATCTCCCGTTCCTGACCATGCATCTCGACCTGAGCCTTGGCGGCGAATTTTGGCGCTTCGCCAGAGATCTGCAGGGAACGGATACGGACGAAGGGGAACCGGTCGGCCTGCAGATCGTCCGCACCGAGCAAGTGCTCCCGTGTGCCGTCTATGTCGTGCGGCGAAGGGACCGAGGAGAAGGCCGGGCCCAGCGCGGAGCGGTATGCCGGATTGTCGATTTCCAACTGATCGAGCCGGAATGCCAGATCGAAGCGGCCGTTCGCGGCCCCGCTGGAGGGCAGGTAGAAATATCCCGCGAATTGGGGTGCAGAGAGAACATGGTTATGCCCCAGCCGGGCGGCACGTCCGGCGCGGAAGGCATAGATCCGCACCGAGGAGTCCGTCGGCATCAAGGTGAACACCCGGCCTCCGGCCCGTCCCATCTCGGAATAGATGGCCTGCAAGTTGGCGCTCTCGGCATCTGCCGTAGTTGCTGCAGTGCCTGTCTGCGTTGACTGCAAAGTGGCGTTACAGCTGGCCAGTGCGGCAGCAGCGGCGGCGCCGAAGAGCAGGAGAGCGAATTTCTTGAGAATCATCTGAGCGTCTCGACAAAGAGAGAAGGAGAAAGAGATCTCGCACAAGCCACTTCCTTGGAGAAGGCCAGCGATGCTTGCGGCGAGCGGGAGACTGTCTGAAAGTCGGAAATATTCCCGTTCCAGCGGAAACCATTTTCCTCTCGAGGACCGAGTTTCGGGAATGAATCGCCCGATGAAGCCGTATTGCAGGTGTCGCAATCTGATCGACGCGACTGAGACCCTACAGGAGGGCCTCTTCAAATTGCGAAAGGAGGACGAAGTGCGTCTTTTTCAGTTCCGCGAGCTCCGGTCGCTTGGCCAGGAGGATTCGTATGGAAACGGTTGGCGCGCCGTCTTCTCGCGGCCACTCCCATGGCAAGAACGGCGCTTCGCCAGGCGCATCGGCCGTGAACTGCTGAAGCTGTACTGGTTCGTCTCGGCAAGACATCCGGACCTTCGCGGACGAGGCCTGTATCGAACGATCGTGGCCTCACGCACGCGAATGGACCCCGAGTCGGCTGAAGCTCTGCTCGAGCAGGCGGAGGAAAGCTTTGCAGCCTGGCCAACAAGACGCACACTGAAGTTCCGTGACGTCGTGCACCTTATCGCTGTTTCTGAATTCCTCGCGTCACACGGCGATTCGTCGTGGACTCAGACGAACATGGGGCGCGAAGTCGCTTCGCAGATTCCGGCCAACCTCTGATCGATTGGCACGTGCCCTGGAGAAACGCTTCAGAAGCGTGCATTGAATGGCCAGCATCGAGGCACGCCTGACCGGCCGTGGCCCTAATCCGCCGCGCCAAGCTTTGAAAGCCAATCCAGAATCGCCTCGCCCGTCGCGGGGGCGGACAGGTGAAGCTGCAGGTCATGCCCGGTGTTGGGAGCGACCAGCACATAGAGTCGCGCCTCGTCAGAGTAGTAAGCCTTTTCCTGCTCGGCCACATTGTGCGGGGTGCAGGGCAGGCCATCGGGGTCGCCCGGGAAGGTGCACATCACACGGTCATGTTCACCCACTACGAGCAACGTGGGCACCTTGATCGCTTGGGATGGCGCGGTCGATACCGCCGGGGAGTCGAATTCCGGCAAGGCAGCCAGGAACTCTGGTCCTGATACCGTATCTTTCAGACGCTCGTCAAGCGCGATCACATTAGGTTCCGCTCCGGGCGTGAAATAGAAAAGCGCGGCTCGGGTTCCTGGTGTGAACGTCAAGTAAAGGTTGTCGAAGCCCAAAGTGGCGAATTTTGGGTCGGCGTTGGCGGAATAGGCGCTTGCGAAGGCCAGCGTTTTCCACGACGGTTTGACCGTATGGAGCAACCCGGTCAGTACGAACGCGTCGACATCCTGGGCGACGGTGGCTTCATGCCAAGCATAGAGTGTGCCCAGCGAATGACCGACCCAGATCACGCGAGAGAACGGGCGACTGCCGATCTCGCCGTTTCGCAGCTTCTGCACCACCTGATGCAGCGCCTCGGCGCCATTGTCGAGCGAGACCAAAGCGCTGTTCGGATGAGTGCTGCGGCCGTAGCCGAGCCGCTCTATATTAAACGTGGCATATCCGGCGCTGGTCACTTGGCGCACGTAGGAATAGACACTCGGTCGATACGGCCAGTCGGAGTAGTAACTGTTGTAGGTCGCGCCGTGCACCAGCAACTGCACAGCAGAGGGTGTCTTGTCTGCCTTGACGCAGAGTTCACCGTAAAGCGTGGCATCGGGAACTTGCGGCAGCGATACCGCCACTTGCACTGCTTCGCATTGCGGCGGTACGTCATCGGGATCCTTCGCCACCGCCGCCGTCAGCCAGAGGCTCGACATCGCGAGCGCGGAGGTGGCTAACCACGATAACAATGCCGCTCTTTGATTCTTGTATACAGTATTCGTGCACACGGTCCTTCCTCCTTATCGAGAACCTCCAGTGGATGACACCTCCGGAATCGGTGAGGCCCGAACGCCGCACAACGATAGCGCGGCCGGTGTGCAGCGCAATGGCGGATGCACGAATGGGGTATCGGGCACCGCGTCCGGCACGGGTCGAGGCTTGGCGACTGACCGTGGCCGAGACCGCTCGTTACGGGACAGTCGCTCGTCGTCAATCGACATTCGGAACGCGAGCAATCGACAGCTGGCGTACCGCCTGTGCGATCGCGCAGGTGTTCGCAAAATTCCGAAAGTAGATCCGAACCGATCGAACTGGTTTACTAATCCATCTCGATGGCCGGGACTTGCCTTTCGACACCTGCCGATTTGAATTTAGACCTACGTCTAATTGACAGACCGCCGAGGCGCTGCCCAAGCTAAAGCGCCCGACCTCCTGGAGCGCTGCTCCCAGCAGACCTCGAACTTTCCTGAACGACGATAGCGAGCCGAGAGAAGCGCGAGACCGCTTCGGGGCGGGTTTTGCTTTAACCATTGGTGAACGCAACTAGGAGGAAGCGATGATCAGATCAGTCTTCCAAGACATTTTGCTGGGCTGTGCGATGGTGGCTGCCGTCACGCTGGGGGTCGCCACGCCGAGGAGTGCTGCTGCCCAGTCGGCCTGCGCCGCAGGCACCGTCGTGAACACGACAACCGGCCAGGTGTGCGGTATCGTCGTCAATGGCGTCACCGAATGGCTCGGCATCCCGTACGCTGCGCCACCGGTTGGCAATCTGCGCTGGGCGCCCCCGCAGCCGCACGCGGCCTGGGGTGGGACGCTGGCCGCGACGGCCTTCGGCAACAGCTGCACACAGCCGGCCGTGGGCAAATCGGGCCCGAACACCGGAAGCGAGGACTGCCTGTTCGTCAATGTTTGGGCGCCCGCCGGCGCGAGCGGGCTGCCGGTAATGGCGCACATTCACGGCGGCGGCTTCTTCAAGGGCTCCGGCAACGGAGACAACACGCTGCTGGTGAACACCGGGAACGAGGTGATCGTTTCGATGAACTACCGCCTGAACATCTTCGGGTTCCTCGCGCACGCGGCGCTGGGTTCGAACTCCGGAGACTACGGTTTGCAGGATCAGCAGGCGGCGCTTCGGTGGGTACAGCAGAACATCAGCGCTTTCGGCGGTGACCCGCACAGTGTCACGATCTTCGGAGAGTCGGCCGGGGGATCGAGTGTGTGCGACCAGATCGCGTCGCCGACGGCAGCGGGGCTGTTCCACAAGGCGGTCAGCACCAGCGGCGAATACAACACGCTGTTCGGAGTGGGGGAAGCGCCGCGGCCAGGCGGCTCCGAAGACCTCGAGGTGCAGGATTGCAAATCGAAGCTGCCGACGCTCGCGGAGGCGGAAACCATCGGCGCGGGATTCGCGACCGCAGTGGGGTGCAGTGGCGCCATGGACGTGGCGGCGTGCCTGCGCGCGGTACCCGCGCAGACGGTTTCGGACGTTTCCTCGATCCCCGGCTCCGGCTACCAGTTCGGCGCACAGGGCACGGTCGCGCCCACCCTGAACGGCAAGACGCTGACGATGTCGCTGCGGCAGGCGCTTCAGACGGGTCATGTGAACCGGGTGCCCGTGATCGCCGGCGTAGACCGCGACGAGAACCTCGTCGGCTTCCCGGTCACGGCGGCGGATTACACAGCGCTGGTCGAGGCGCAATATGGCTCGCACGCCGCCGACGTGCTCGCGCGTTATCCGCTGGTGCGCTTCAACTCACCCTTTGTCGCCTGGCGCACGGTCGCCGCGGATTCCGACACTGTCTGTAGCGCGCTTCGAACCGCCGAAGAGTTGTCGCGATGGATGCCGGTCTTCGCGTACGAGATCGACTTCGGAGACGTTTCTTCGGCAACGACCGGCGAGTCGATGGGCGCGAGCCACGTAGGCCAATGGATCCTGACCCCGGTAACGCCTCCTCTGGACGCGAACCGGCAGGTGCTGCAGAACCAGGAGCTCGCGTACGTGACGACCCTGGCTCGCACCGGGGACCCGACCGCGGATGGCACCCCCATCTGGCCGCAGTTCAAGTCCGACTCGGAAGGCGAGGGGCCGAGTTGGGTGATGTCGCTCAGCGTGGGCGCGGACAGCCAGGCGACGCTGGTTGCTCAGATCCGCCAGGCACACCACTGCGCGTTCTGGGACGAGTTGACTCCCGAGCCCTGAGCGCGAGCAGTCAACGGAGGAAAAGGGCCGGCCGACAACTCGGCCGGCCCTTTTAATGTGATCACCAAGCTGCACATGGAAGCTTGCAATGGGCCCTGAGTCGATGTGACGTTTGGATCGACCTGCGTCAAATTGACAGAACTCCAACGCGCTGCTCAGGGAACATCCGCTCTGTCCTTTCATCTGCGGTTAAGGTTCCAATGGCATAGTGCCAAATGAGGTGAACAGCCTGAACGTTGGGAAAAATGCGAGTGCAGGCGCTCGCACGGGCTCGCGAGGTTGCCGCTCTTTGGAATGAAATGGAAAGGTGGTTGCATGAAATTCGATCGGCCCACACTGAGCAAGGCTTCAGTGCACTTGCTCTTCGCGGCACTCACGCTTTCTAGTTCGGCCGCGGTCGGCGCTGATGCCTTCGAGGCAACTGCCGGGCAGCACGACGCAGCGGCGGCTTTGCACGAAAGTGCTGCGCGGCACCACCGTGCGGCTGCACAGCATCACCGGCTCGCGGAGCATGCAGTGGCGATGGCGCATGCAAGAGAGGCCGAGAAGGCTTCGTTTCGGGCGCATGAACAGACAACACTTGCAATACCCGGCTCTGAAACCCTGGTGCGACAGGCCTCACGGTCGAAGGAAGGGATGTGATGAAGGCACGGTCCGTTCGCTCGCGCGCAAGCGACTCATGGAAAAGGCATTCTGTGGTCGGGCATCACTTGTAAAGGGGCAGGCATGCGCGTTGCGAATCGGTTGATGTTGGTTGGAGCGATTGCGATGGTTTGGGCCGGAGCGTGCTTGGCGAATTCAAGTCTGGGACAATTGATTTCTGATGAGCGCAACTGGGCTGCGCAGTCGGGCGATTTCGCACTGACGAGGCACAGCAAGTTGACGCAGATCAACAAGAGCAATGTTCACAAACTGCAAGTGGCATGGACCTTCTCGACCGGTGTGCTGCGTGGTCACGAGGGGGGTCCTCTGGTGGTCGGCGATACGCTGTATGTCCACTCGGCGTTCCCGAACAAGGTGTTCGCGATCAACCTGGACGATCAGACGATCAAGTGGAAATACGAACCGAGGCAGGATCCGGCGGTCATCCCGGTAATGTGCTGCGACACCGTCAACCGCGGTGTGGCCTATGCGGAAGGCAAGATCTTCCTGCAGCAAGCCGATACCACGCTGATCGCCCTTGACGCCAAGACCGGCAGGGTGGTCTGGTCGGTGAAAAACGGCGACCCGAAGGTTGGCGCGACCAACACCAACGCCCCGTTCATCATGAAAGACAAGGTGATGACGGGTATTTCGGGCGGCGAGTTCGGCGTGCGCGGCTATGTCGCGGCGTACGACATCAACACCGGCAAGGCGGTCTGGCGCGGCTACAGCACGGGTCCGGATTCGGACATGCTGATGGACCCCGACAAGACGAAGACCTACCGCGACGGGAAGATGGTTCCGGTCGGCAAGGACTCGTCGTTGAAGACCTGGCAGGGCGATCAGTGGAAGATCGGCGGCGGCACCACTTGGGGCTGGTACGGCTATGACCCGCAGCTGAACCTGATGTACTACGGCTCGGGCAATCCGTCGACCTGGAACCCGACGCAGCGTCCCGGAGACAACAAGTGGTCCATGTCGATCTGGGCCCGCGACGTCGACACCGGCAATGTTCATTGGGTCTATCAGATGACGCCGCACGATGAGTGGGACTTCGACGGCGTCAACGAGATGATCCTGGCTGATATCCCGGTGCATGGCAAGCCGACCAAGGCTCTGGTGCACTTCGACCGCAACGGCTTTGCCTACACGCTGGATCGCGTGACGGGCGAATTGCTGGTTGCCGAGAAGTATGACCCGGCTGTGAACTGGGCCACGCACATCGACATGAAGACGGGCCGTCCGGTTGGAGTTCCGAAGTACTCGACCGAGCACAACGGTCAGGACGTCACCACCAAGGACGTCTGCCCGGCCGCCCTGGGTACCAAGGACCAGCAACCCGCTTCGTTCGATCCGCAGACCGGCCACTTCTATGTGCCGACCAACCACGTGTGCATGACCTATGAGCCGTTCAAGGTCCAGTACACCGCCGGTCAGCCCTATGTCGGCGCCACGCTGACGATGTTCCCGGGCCCGACCACGCCGGTGAACGGAATGCAGGGCAGCATGGGCTCGCTGATCGAATGGGACGCCGGCACCGGCAAGATCGTCAAGTCGCACCCCGAGAAGTTCTCGGTGTGGAGCGGCGTGCTGACGACCGACGGTGGAATCGCCTGCTATGGCACGCTCGAGGGCTATCTGAAGTGCGTCGACGCGACCGACGTCAACAAGGAACTGTATAAGTTCAAGACGCCGTCGGGCATCATCGGCAACGTGAACACCTGGAGCTACAAGAGCAAACAGTACATTGGTGTGCTGTCCGGGATTGGTGGCTGGGCCGGTATCGGCATGGCCGCCGGCCTCGAGAAAGACACCGACGGCCTGGGCGCGGTGGGTGGCTACAAGGAACTGGCCAAGTACACGGAGCTGGGAGGGCAGCTGACCGTCTTCAGCTTACCGCAATGACGGCCAGGCATTGATCACGAGGCGAGACACCTCAGACTGACTTGATGCTGGCCGGTTAACCCAACGGCCCCTGGTACAGGCTCTGGATCACGGTCGGGCTGATCAGATTGCCGGTGGCGACAATTCCGACGTTGGGAACTTCCATATTCAAGCTGAAGCCGGAGCCGCCGTTGACGATGGTGTTGCCGGTGGTCACTGCCTCGCATTCGCTGAAAAACACCTCGCCGAAATCCGCAAGCGGCTGGGTGACCAGGTTGATCTGCGGGGCTTCGACGACCCACAAAGCTTCATCGCTGACCAGGGACGACGGCGACACGGTCAAGCCTACGGAGGCGCCAACGCCGGTCGTGCGGTTCAGGAAAAACATCGTTGCTTCGGTGGCGCCGCGACCCTGAGGCGTGCACAGCACACTGGTGATCATGTCGCCCGGGCTGACCCCGAAATTCGTCATCAGCATTTCCGGCCCCGGAGAGAATTGTATAAATGGCAGAGTTACCCGGGAAATGCTGTTCCAATGGCGAATGACCTGGCAATGGATGCCGGCAAAAAAATTGTTGATGCCCAGGGTCACGCGCGCGTGGGACAGGGTCTCCAACACCGGTGCATCCAGATTCGGAATCACCCAGTCGCCCTGTATCCATTTGAACGACTCCCCGGCCGGCGCAAGGGCCAAGCCCCCAGAAAAGCCGGAAGACAACAGCGGCGGGTTGCCGGTGGCGGGCTTGACGCCGCTGAACTTGATGCCTTCATCGACTTTCAGCTCGGGGGCGATGAAAGCCAGTTTGTGTTTGACCTGCTTGAACACCCGCTGATAGCGCTCGCGCAGATGAGGCTCTTCCGGCACCGCCGGCAGCCCGAAGCGTTTGAAACCTTCCGTACCGGTTCTCAGCGGATCGAAGCCCGCCTGCGGCAGATGAAACGTGGTGAGCTTGATGCCGCCGTCAATCGTGGATTGTTTCATTGCTGAGTGCCTCCTTGGCGGTCGGATTGGTTAGCGATCGTGGTGCGGCCTGCTTCACCTGTCACAGACGGCAGACTGGGCTTTAACCCGACAACCATTCGTCAGCGTCACCGGCTGGCCGTCGGCGAACGTCCGATGCCTGCTTAAGGACGTGTAGGAATCGTCCTACGCGGCCACCCGCGACGCATGCAGTGGCGTCAATTGATTCGACTGGGTGACGGCGCGCGCGAAATGGCGCGCGCCACCGTCCATTCAGATGATCAGCGGAGCGATTTGAAGGTTGCGCGCATTTCGGAGACGAAGATCGCCGTCTGCTCCCAGGCGGCGAAGTGGGTGCCTTTGGGAAACTTGTTGTAGTGGATGAGCTTCACATATGCCTTTTCTGCCCAGCTCTTTGGCGCTTGATAAATCTCTTCCGCAAACGCGCTCACGCCGACCGGAAGCTTGACGCCCCTGGCGTCGAAGAAGCCGCCTGCCGGCAAATTGTGCGCCGTGTCCCAGTACAGACGCGCCGAAGAGATCGCGGTATTCGTCAACCAATACAGCGTGATGTTGTCGAGCACGTCATCACGGCTCAGCCCTTCAGGCTTGCCCTCGAAAACGCGGACGATCATCTGGTAGCTGCGAATGTCGTGATCGAGTATCCAGCCCGCAAGACCAACCGGCGAATCGACGATTCCGTAAAGCGTCTGCGGACGAAGCGCCATCTCGTTGGCGTAGCCCAGCCCATTCTTATAGAAGTCATCGAGCTGATCCCACGCGTGCTTTTCCTCCGGCGAAAGGCCGGCGGGCGGCGCGCCGCCCGCGGAAAGCGCCTTCGAAACATCGGGCGGAACCGTGGCCGCCATGTTGGTGTGAATGCCGAGCAATCCCGGCGGCTGCTGCAAGGCCATCACCTCCGAAATGGCATTGCCCCAATCGCCACCC
>Ga0210401_10002377_pt1 | contig 20873 bp, 15 predicted proteins | sample IncBWH32MmetaG_FD_150866 | JGI IMG/M metagenome (GOLD analysis project Ga0210401, IMG submission 150866) | Forest soil microbial communities from Barre Woods Harvard Forest LTER site, Petersham, Massachusetts, United States - Inc-BW-H-32-M | ecosystem: Environmental > Terrestrial > Soil >... | reverse complement strand
TCGTGCAAAGACCGGGCTGCCACTTTCAACTTACTTCAGCGCACTGAAGATCCGTTGGATTCTGGAGAACATTCGCGACGCACGCGAACAAGCCGAGGCCGGTGACCTTCTGTTCGGGACGGTTGACACTTATCTGCTGTGGCGCTTGACCGGCGGAGTGAACGGCGGGCTGCACGTTACGGACGTGACTAATGCGAGCCGCACGCAATTGATGAACCTGGCCACGCTGGATTGGGATGCGGAAATCCTGAGGGCTTTTGGAATTCCCCGGAACATCCTGCCCCGTATCGCTTCGAGCAGCGAGATATTGGGGGAAGCGAAGGTCGATGGTATTTCCGGCGTGAAGATTGCCGGCATGCTCGGCGATCAGCAAGCGGCTCTGTTCGGCCAGACATGCTTCCGTCCGGGAGACGCGAAAAACACGTACGGTACAGGCTGTTTTATGCTGATGAACACCGGGGAGCGGGCAGTTGCTTCGAATTTCGGGCTACTCACGACCGTGGGCTATAAGCTTGGGGCATCCCCGGCGAACTACGCCCTTGAAGGAAGCGTGGCCATCACAGGCGCGCTGGTGCAGTGGATACGCGACAATCTTGGGCTGATCCACGAGAGCGGCGACATAGAATCTCTCGCTCGAACGGTAAAGGATAATGGCGGTGTTTATTTTGTTCCGGCATTTTCCGGCCTGTATGCTCCCTATTGGCGCAGCGATGCTCGCGGCGTGATTGCGGGGTTAACGCGATTCGCCAATAAGGGCCATTTGGCGCGCGCTGTATTGGAGTCGACGGCGTATCAGACCCGCGAAGTGCTGGAGGCCATGGAAAAAGATTCCGAAATTCAGCTATTCTCGTTGCGCACGGACGGGGGAATGGTTGAAAACGAATTACTGATGCAATTCCAGTCCGATATTTTGAACATTCCGGTTTTGCGGCCGGTCATCAAGGAAACCACGGCGCTAGGTGCGGCGTATGCGGCCGGACTGGCCGTGGGCTTTTACAGCAACCCGGAAGATTTGCGCCAGAACTGGGCGGTGGAAACAACGTGGGAGCCGCGCATGGACTCAGAGCAACGTGAGCGCCTTTACCGGGGGTGGAAAAAGGCTGTGACCCGTTCGTTTGACTGGGTCGAATGAGACAGTCAACTTGGCGCAAAAAGGTTGGGCCCGCTGATATTCCGGCGATAATCAAGCGAGGGACATCATGAGCCGCAAAGTAAAGTGGGGGGTTCTCAGCACCGCAAGTATCGCCACCCGGCGTGTTATCCCAGCCATGCAGAAATGCGAATTTGCGGAAATCGCCGCGATTTCATCACGCTCGCTGCCCACAGCAAAGAACGTGGCCGCAAACTTTGCGATTCCGAAAGCTTATGGTTCCTATGAGGAACTCTTGGCCGATCCGGAGATCGAAGCTATTTATAACCCTCTGCCGAATCATCTACATGCGGAATGGACCTTGAAGGCGGCGCGAAGCGGCAAACACGTGTTATGCGAGAAGCCCATTGCGCTGAATGCCGCAGAAACACGGAAACTGCTGGAAGCGCGCGACGAATCGGGAGTAAAAATAGGGGAAGCATTCATGGTGCGGACGCATCCGCAATGGCTACGCACGCAAGAACTGGTGCGCTCCGGGCGTATCGGGAAACTGCACTCCGCCGCAGGCTTGTTCAGTTATTTCAATGTCAATCCACTGGATGTTCGGAATGTCACACAATTTGGCGGCGGCGCGCTGCTCGACATCGGTTGCTACACAATTAAGACCACGCGCTTCATCTTCGGTGAAGAACCGATTCGCGCGATCGGCTGCATCGAACGCGATCCCAGCTTCAAAATTGACCGGCTCACTTCGGCGATTCTTGAGTACCCATCGGGCCAGTGCATCTTCAGCGTGTCGACACAAATGGTGTACTACCAGAAAATGCAGTTCTTCGGCACGGAAGGGCGCATCGATGTGGAAATTCCGTTCAACGCTCCTACCGACAAACCCACGCGCATTTTCGTCGACAATGGAAAAGACCTCTACGCCAACGCCAGCGCCGTGATCGAGACTGTCCCCATTTGCAATCAGTTCACGATCCAGGGCGATCTCTTCTCCAAGGCTGTGCTGGAAAATACGGAAGTGCCGAACCCGCTGGAAGAGGCCTTCTGCAATATGGCCGTAATCGACGCGCTGTTTCGCTCGGCGCAAACCGGTACATGGGAAGTCCCCCAACGTCTGTAAGTAAAACACCGCCAGGGCCCAATCACGAAACCGAATCGAGCTAGTCGTAATACTCCTGGCCAAGATGCGTGATCAGGTCTTCGCCCACCATCCAGCGCAGGGTATTTTTCAGTTTCATCAGCTGAATGAAGAGGTCGTGCTCCGGGTAAAGCTCTGGCGCGGTCATCGGCGACTTGAAGTAGAAGCTGAGCCACTCCTGAATGCCGCGTAAGCCAGCGCGCTGCGCAAGATCGAGGAAAAGAACCAAGTCCAGAACGATGGGAGCTGCCAGGATGGAGTCGCGGCAAAGAAAGTCCACCTTGATCTGCATGGGATAGCCCAGCCATCCGAAGATGTCTATGTTGTCCCAGCCTTCTTTGTTGTCGCCGCGCGGCGGGTAATAGTTGATGCGGACCTTGTGGTGAATTTTCTTATAGAGCTCAGGATAGAGATGCGGCTGGAGAATGAATTCAAGGGCGCCGAGCTTGGACTCCTCCTTGGTCTTAAACGAACCGGGATCCTCAAGGACTTCACCGTCGCGATTGCCCAAAATATTCGTGGAGAACCAGCCGTTCAGGCCGAGCATGCGCGCTTTGAACGCTGGGGCCAAAACCGTTTTGATTAGCGTTTGACCGGTCTTGAAGTCTTTGCCGGCGATGGCGACGTTGTGCTTCTGTGCAAGCGCTTCGAGCGCGGGAACGTCGACGGTGAGGTTGGGAGCGCCATTGCCGAAAGGAATGCCGCTGGTGATTGCGGCCCAAGCGTAGAGCATCGACGGCGCGATCGCGGGATGATTGTTCTTCATGGCTTCTTCAAACTGTTCCGGAGTAGCGTGGACATCGTCGACCTTCATAAATACTTCGGTCGAGCCGCACCACAACATCACCAAACGAGTGCACCCGTGCTTCTTTTTGAAGTTGGCGATGTCCGCTTTCAGTTGCAGCGCAATCTCGTACTTGTTCTTCCCTTTCTTGACGTTTTTGCCGTCAAGCATCTTGACGTACTCGCGATCGAACGCCGCCGGCATCGGCTTGATCTTTGACAAGAACGACTTGACCTCGGCGAGGTGGTGCGGATCCAGCACACCCGCCTTTGCCGCTGCATCGTACGAACTCTCTGGAAAAATGTCCCAGCCGCCGAACACCAGATCTTCCAGCCGCGCGAGTTTCACCAGATCCTTGATTTTTGGCGAGCGGCCTTCGGTGCGCTTGCCCAAGCGGATGGTGGCCATCTGCGTGAGTGAGCCCACGGGTTGCGCTTTCTTTGTGCGGACGAGTTCAACCCCGGCCATGAATGTGGTGGCCACCGCGCCCATTCCCGGAAGCAGGACACCGAGTTTTCCCCTGGGCACAGCAATTTTCGTTGGCTTTTCCATGAATTCCCTCAGTTTTCAGTTGGTAGACCTGCGTTGGACACAGCGGCGAAGAGCGAAGGCTGTGACCCAAACTACCCATGATGGGGGATGGGAGCGAGATATGCAAACAAAAACGGACGTGGGGCAAAACAACGGGCGTCAAGAAAGTCACAATCTGGCGGTGAAATGGACAGGAGCTACGAAGAAGGCTTCAACGAGCCCGCGAGTTCGAGCTCAATTTCGACAGTGGGCTTCACCTTCAGGAGAAAATTGCTGGGATCCTTCAAGCCCCATTGGATATAGGGCACCTGAAATTTCGTGGATCCCTTCCACTGGTCACCCGCGATCTCCGCGCGGACCGGGACGATAAGATCGTGATCGCCGCCATGTAAGGAAAGCACGCCGTGCAGCTTTACATCGGAGGGACCGGAGAGTGCCAGCTTTCCCTCGAGCAAAGTGGGGCTGAAAACGATTTCACCATATTTTGAGGATTCCAAAACCACTTTGTGCATTTTTTCGTCGCGAGAACTGTTGTTCGAGTCACCGCTGGTGGCGTAGACGATGATTTCCCCGGAGGCCTTTCCTGTGGTGGGGTCAATCCGCAAAATACCGCTTTTGAGATTAAAGGTCCCGTGAACGGCGTGCAGCGTGCTATCCACCAGGTAGTGAACTTTACTCTGGGATTGATCGAGAGAGAACACTAATTTCTGAGTAGACGTTTGCAGCGCTTGCGGACGTGGTGGCGCGGCACTGGCAGAGAGAAACACCGCGATCCCTGCGATCGCGCCTGCGGTAACGCCCCACGCTTTCCAACCCGTGATCCGCATTGATTACTACTCCGGTCTACGTAGCCAGGAATTGCCAACCAAGCAGCAAGCCTGCCGAAATGACCTCTGTGGTCGCAGAGTGGCCCACGTGAATGGCCAGCAGCTTGTCAAATATTTCGGGTTTGGCAGCCATACTTCGAATGGCGCGTTCGCGCAGCATGTCGTTTCCAGCGAGCAGCAACATCAGCCTGCCCATAAAAGCAGGCCGCAGCATGAGCTTTTTGTGGGCGCGCTCATAGACGCGCAAATCGCCGGCTTCCATCGCGTCGGCGAGCGCAAGTGCCTGGCGGAAACAGAGCCGAAGGCCTTCGCCGGTGATTGCGTCCACACCGCCGGAAGAATCACCGAGCAGCGCGACATTCCCATTAACAACGTGGCGCAGGCGATGCATGAAAGTAACCGCACCTCGTTCACGGCTACTCAACTCAGCTCCAGCAAGCCGCTCCTGGAGTTGGGGCCAATTCTGCAAGGCAACGCCAAAATCGGCTTCCGGTGCATCGGCAGCCGTCAGAACGATGCAAACTTCCTGGCTGGAGAGAGGAGTAACGTAGGCCTGGCAACGTTCGCCCCAATAGATCTCCACGAATTCGGTCCAGGGAGTCACGAGATAGTGGCGCCGCGTCGCGTGTCGAAGGCCGCGAGCGTGGTTTGCATCTAAACCGGACCATCGTCGCACGCGTGAGCCGCTGCCATCCGCGCCGACGATCCACTTTGCGTTGACCAAGCCGCGAGAAGTGCGCACGCCACCCGGCAAAATTCCGGACACCGGGGTGTTCCACAGAAACTGGACGCCGCAATCCCCCGCTCGTTTCACCAACATCTCATGGAGAATCGTGCGCCGAATTCCGATTCCCCTCCCTTTCGGGAAAGCGGCAGCTACCTGATCGTGACGCTGCACGAAACGAATTCCGCGAACAGCATAGCCGCCTAAATCGTCTGCCGAGACACCCAAATCTCCCAAGGCCGCTTGAGTTTCCGCCATCAGCCCTTCACCGCATGGCTTATCGATTGGCGGCGCGGAGCCATCCGCCACAATGGCGCGGAGACCTTTCTGCCTGGCAGCAATGGCCGCCGCGAGTCCGGCCGGACCGCCTCCAATCACGAATACATCGGTAGCACCAACCGTTGCCACGACTCTTGCCGCCTTCCTAGTAAGCCGATGGAAACTGCATCAAACGCGCACGCGACACACAATAGCTAGAATCTTCAGCAGCTTGACCGAGCGCGGATTGACATATTCCCCGTAAGAAGAAGTTGGTATGGAGGGTGTTACAGCCGCTGCCGACCGACTGACCATATTCAATGGATGCCTCCCCGAGCGCAGAAGATGCTTAACCTCCCGATTTCGCGTACCGACAGGCCGAGCGCGAGCCAATCGGGAGACCATGGAGAGCTAGCTGGAGTTGTAGCATAATCAGGACTTATTTTACTTAACACTTCTATTAATTTGACTAATTGCGCCGTTGGCTTCAAGCTAGAATCTCTTCGGCGAGAATTGTGTCTCCAATCGCCATGCTGGATTTGCGTACCGTCCGGCCGATGCATTCGCCGGACTTCGCGTATGGTGTAGCCGAAGAGCATGGGCGATATCGTGAGGTGGAACGTAGGATGATGGCCTTACGTTACGCCCATGAGGAATAGTTCCCGGAGGATCGCTGCTGTGACCGATAGCAAGCTGAAACCTCGCAGTACGGCACTTACGGATGGCGCCCACCGCGCGCCTGCGCGAGCCATGCTACGTGCCGCCGGCTTAAAAGACGAAGACTTTTCAAAACCCCTGATTGGCATCGCGAATACCTGGATTGAGATCGGTCCCTGCAACTACCATCTTCGGGAATTGGCCGAACATGTTCGGGCAGGGATCCGGGCAGCGGGCGGGACGCCACTGGAATTCAACACGATTTCGATTTCCGATGGCATCACCATGGGAAGCGAGGGAATGCGGGCATCGCTGATCAGCCGCGAGGTGATCGCAGATTCCATCGAACTTGTGACCCGGGGAAATCTGTTTGATGGGCTTGTCGTTCTGGTAGGTTGCGACAAGACGATACCTGGCGGGGCGATGGCGCTGGCGCGCTTGAATATTCCGGGGCTGGTTCTTTACGGTGGCTCGATCGCTCCGGGCCAGTACGAAGGTCATTCCGTAACGATTCAGGATGTATTTGAGGCTGTTGGCGCGCATGCACGCGGCAAAATGACCGATGCGCAACTGAAGGAATTGGAATGCGCGGCGTGCCCAGGAGCGGGCGCGTGCGGCGGCCAGTTCACCGCGAACACCATGGCGCTGGTGTGCGAGTTTCTGGGATTGGCTCCGATGGGGCTTTCGAGTGTGCCCGCCACGAACGAAGGCAAAGCGATGGCCGCCGAATTGGCCGGTAAGCTGACCGTGGAATTGCTAAAAAAGAATTTAACTCCAGCGCAAATCATCACGAAATCCTCAATCGAAAACGCGATCGCAGGTGTAGCCGCAACGGGAGGCTCCACGAACGCGGTGCTGCACCTGCTCGCGATCGCGCGGGAAGCTGGGATTTCCCTTTCCATAGACGATTTTGACCGCATCAGCTCGCGCACGCCCATTCTCGCTGACTTGAAGCCAGGAGGACGATTTGTCGCAACAGACCTTTATGCAGCAGGCGGTACTGCGCTCATCGCCAAACGGATGCTCGAAGCTGGTCTCCTCCGTGGCGATTGCCTCACCGTCACCGGACGCACACTCGCCGAAGAAGCAGCGCAAGCAAAAGAAAAAGCGGGCCAGGAAGTCGTCCGCAGCAAAAACAACGCGCTGAAATCAACAGGCGGCCTAGTGATCCTGAAAGGCAATCTGGCTCCCGAAGGCTGCGTGGTCAAGGTGGCCGGCCACAACACACAAACCTTTCGCGGGCCCGCGCGAGTCTTCGATGGAGAGGAAGCCGCGTTCGCCGCAGTCGAAAGCGGCCAGATCAAGGCCGGCGACGTGGTGGTGATCCGTTATGAAGGACCTCGCGGCGGACCGGGCATGCGGGAAATGCTGGCCGTGACGGCAGCGCTGGTGGGCGCCGGGCTGGGCGATGCAGTGGCTTTGCTGACGGATGGGCGGTTCTCCGGAGCGACACACGGACTTATGGCAGGGCACGTGGCTCCTGAGGCAGCCAACGGTGGCCCCATTGCGGCGATTCAAGATGGAGACGAGATTGTGTTTGATTTGCCGAATCGGAAACTGAATGTCGAAATCACTGACGCCGAGATTCACAACAGGCTGAAGTCCTGGAGGGCCCCAAAGCCGCGCTACTCGCACGGAGTCATGGCCAAGTACGCCTTGCTGGTATCGTCGTCATCGCTCGGCGCCATCACCACCGTGCCCGCCAGCTTTTCGTCCGGTGTCACGCCGGTATCCTCGGGGAGAACACTATGAAGCTGACCGGTGCGGAGATTCTCTGCGAAACGCTCACGCGACTCGGCGTGCGCCACATATTCGGCTATCCGGGAGGGGCGATTCTTCCGGTGTACGACGCGCTCGGCAAATCCAAGCTCCACCACATTCTGGTGCGTCACGAACAAGGAGCTACGCACATGGCCGACGGTTATGCCCGTGCGACAGGCGGCGTAGGTGTGGCCTTGGCGACTTCGGGCCCCGGAGCCACGAACATGGTGACCGGTATTGCCACCGCGATGCTCGATTCTTCTCCGGTGGTGTGCATCACCGGGCAGGTGAGCAGTAAACTTCTCGGATCGGACGCGTTTCAGGAAGTGGACATCACCGGCATCACCATGCCGATCACGAAGTACAACGTGGTGGTCTCGAGAGCGGAAGACATTGCGAGAACCGTGCGCGAAGCGTTTCTGATCGCCAACTCCGGTCGGCCCGGTCCGGTGCTCGTGGACATCACCAAGGACGCGCAACAAGCTACTGCCGATTTTGATTGGGATGCTTGCGCACCCAAACTACCGCCCAAGCGCGTGCGCAAGAATCACAACCAGGTTGAGTTTGACCGCGCAGTGGAACTTCTGAACTCGGCAAAGCGTCCTGTGATTCTGGCTGGACGCGGAATCATCCTGTCTGGCGCGATGCAAGTGTTTGCGAGGTTTGTGCACACCAGCAACATTCCCGTTGCCATGACGCTTCTCGGCATTGGATGCTTCCCCGCCCAGGATCCGATGAATCTGGGAATGATGGGGATGCACGGCGAAGCGTGGGTGAACACCGCGATTCAGGAAGCGGACCTGCTGATAGCGGTAGGAATGCGATTTGACGACCGCGTTACCGGGGACTTGCGGACGTATGCACGCAACGCTCGCAAAATACATATTGAAGTGGATCGGTCCGAGATCAACAAGAATGTGAAGGTGGACGCGGCGATTGTCGGAGACGCGGGCGAAACGCTGGCGAACCTGCTCCCGCACATCCACACACGTGACCATAGCGCTTGGCTCTCGCATATCAAGGAACTGAAGGGCGATTCGGCGGTGCGCGACATCCAGTCGCTTCCCGACAGTGGACATCTTTTTGCCGCGCATGTGATTAACGATCTTTGGAAAACCACCAAAGGCAACGCCATCGTGGTGACCGACGTAGGCCAGCATCAGATGTGGGAAGCGCAGTACTACCACCACAACGAGCCGCGCACCCTGATTACCTCGGGCGGGCTGGGCACAATGGGGTTTGCGCTGCCGGCGGCGATTGGCGCGAAATTTGCGAAACCGGATGCAGAGGTGTGGGTAGTAGTGGGCGACGGCGGATTCCAGATGACCTCGTGCGAACTGGCGACCATCGTTCAAGAAAAGATCAATATCAACATCGCGATCATCAACAATGGTTATCTGGGCATGGTGAGGCAATGGCAGGAGTTCTTCTACGACAAGCGGTATGTAGCGACACCGCTGGTGGCGCCTGATTTCGCGGCGCTAGCCAACGCCCACGGCATCCGGGGCGAGCGCGTGACGACGCGCAAGGAAGTGGTACCGGCGATCGAATCAGCGCGCCATTCCGACCAGGCAGTACTGCTGGACTTCCGCGTGGAGCAGGAAGATTCGGTTTATCCCATGGTGCCGGCGGGTGCGTCGCTTCATGAGATGATTCGCAGGCCAAATAACCCGCTGGTAGAAACAGCAACAGAGCCATAGAATTTAGTTTGAGGAGTTCAGGAAAACATGCAGACGATTGTCGCCTATGTCGAAAACAAGCCCGGGGTGCTGAACCGCGTGGCGTCCTTGGCGCGCCGGCTGGCCATCAATATTGATTCGCTGACGGTGGGCCCGACGGAAAACGAAGAAATCGCGCGCATGACGATTTGCGCGCACACGGACGAGCGCGGAGCACTGCGGCTGGAAGCCAGCCTGGAAAAACTTGTTGATGTGCTGCTGGCGGAGAACATTTCGGACCGCTCGGTGCTCGAGCGCGACTTGGCGCTGATTAAGGTGGCAGCCGACCAACAAAACCGGCCGCATTTGATGGAACTGATCAAGGTATTCCGCGGGCGGGTGGTGGACGTCGCGCCCGAATCTTTGATTGTCGAAGTGTCTGGCACGGTCGACAAAATCGATGGGCTGCTGGAAGTGCTTCGGCCCTACGGCGTGCTAGAGATGACGCGTACGGGCCGAATAGCCATGACGCGCGGCAACGATATCTTGCGGCCCCCAACGGAAGCCACGGGCCCGGTCGTCAAATCTCCTGCGGCGTAATCGAAGGCACTCCTTATCAGCGATAGGCACACCGCGAGGCGCTTCAACATGACAGACTTTTTAGACTTAAGGAATCACCGGCCGCTTCGCGGCTGATGAAAGGAACAGCAAACGAAATGGCAAATCTCTATTACGACAAAGACGCGGATCTGTCCCTGATCCAAGGGAAGAAGGTTGCGATTATCGGTTATGGCTCGCAGGGCCACGCGCATGCGCTGAACTTGCGCGATTCTGGCGTTTCCGTGTGCGTGGGACTTCCCGAAGGAAGCGCGTCCCGTGCCCGCGCGGAGAAGGACGGAGTAACGGTCAAGACTCCTGCGCAAGCCGCTGCGTGGGCTGATGTCATCATGATTCTTGCGCCCGACACGCGCCAGCCGAAAATTTACAAAGAATCCATCGAACCTCACCTGACTCCCGGGAAAACACTCATGTTTGCACACGGGTTCAACATTCGCTTTGGCGCGGTTACGCCACCGAAGACCGTGGATGTCAGCATGATCGCTCCGAAAGCACCGGGCCATCGCGTCCGCGAGGTCTTCACGGAAGGGGGAGGCACGCCGGCGCTTCTTGCCGTGCATCAAGACGCCAGCGGCAAGGCCAAGGCACTGGCGCTCTCTTATGCCAAGGGGCTTGGGACGACGCGCGCGGGTGTGTTGGAAACGACTTTCACGGAAGAAACGGAGACGGATCTTTTCGGCGAGCAGGCAGTGCTGTGCGGGGGAGTCAGCGAATTGATCAAGGCGGGATTTGAGACGCTGGTGAACGCCGGGTATCAGCCGGAAGTTGCCTATTTCGAGTGCCTGCACGAGCTAAAACTGATCGTCGATTTGATCTATCGCGGCGGGCTCAGCTACATGCGGTACTCGGTGAGCGACACTGCCGAGCATGGCGATTACCATGCCGGGCCGCGCATCGTCACGCAACAGACTCGCGACGCCATGAAAAAGCTGCTGGCTGAAATTCGCGACGGCAGTTTCGCGAAGGCCTGGATCGAGGAGAACGAGAAAGGCTGCCCCAATTTTCTGGCCAAACGCAAAGCGGAGCAGGCGCACATCATTGAGCAGCTCGGGCCGAAGCTTCGCGCCATGATGCCGTTCCTGAACCCCATCGTCGCACCGGGCATGGAAACTGCTGCCACCGCGAAGAAGTAACTCAACATCTCAATTGTTAACAAGTTTTCAGTTGTGCGATGAACCCTGCTTTCTGTAGCCGATCTTCGCCCTGGTCAGGTAAAGTAGTCGCGCTATGCCCAAATCTGCGCGGTCTGAAAATCGCACCGTCCTGCTGGCTGAGCGAATCGAACTTCTCAGTACCAAGCGCCAGGAAATTATCCGACCGATCCTCGAGCACCCGCGCGAATACGTCCTTCTGAGCGTACGCGCGCTGGCCAAGCGACTGCACACCGATCCTGCAACCATCGTGCGGATCGTGCATGGACTGGGCTTCGAAAATTACAAACAGTTCCAGCGACACCTGCACGAACTGTCACTCGCCTTCGCCACTTCGTTGGACACCATGCGGCAGGGCGAAAGTGACCGTGGAACGGGCAGCCCTGCGGGCGACTCGGTGCTGTACGACCTGAAGAACTTGCAGGGCTTTAAGAACTCACTGGACCCAGCGCGCTACAAGCAGCTCGCCAAACGGATTCATGAGGCGCGACGAGTGGTCATACTTGCGTGTGATCTGGCAACCGTTCTCGCTGATTATCTCGCCTATCAGCTTAATCTGTTGGGCCTGCCGATACACGTAGCTTCTTCACCCGGTGCCATCACCCATACGGTTTGCCTGCTGACAAAACAGGACCTGGTGATTGCCATCAGTTTTCGCCGTGGTTTGCGGTCGACGATTGAAGGCGTACAACAAGCCCGTGAGCGAGGCGCCTACTGTGTCGGCATCGCGGATACGTACATCTCACCGCTGGCGCAGAAATGCCACGAGGTGTTTCTCGCTTCCATCAATTCCGTGTCCTTCGGCGCGTCGTACACCGCTCCCATTGCCCTGGCCAACGCGATTTTGACCGCGGTTGGAGAATTCCACCGCTCGCGCACCATGGAGATTGTCCGCGAGTTGGCCGAGGAGCAGCGCCGCGGCTCGCGCTGGTACACCAGCTGAGGCTTTCTTTTTTCGACACGATTCTGTTTCGGGTATGATGGCGGGCGTGAACAAAGGCCTGCGCCGCAATTTTATCGCCGCTCTCGTAGCCCTTCTGTACGTCAGCCTGTTTTCGCCAGCTTCGCGTTCTCAGCGCGCGGCGACGTCCCCTGCAAGTCCAATCCTTCCGGGCCCCGAGCCTCCCGACGTGCCCCTCCCATGGAAGCAGCTAGTCGGCATCTATAGCGATGGCAAATCGTCAACCATACTGCTGGAACAAGACGGCAAGCTTTTATGGAAGCTTCCAGCAAAAACGCCCTGGAACAGGACGGGCAAGTTGGAATGGGACGTCCAGATGAAACCAGACGGGAATTTAGACGCCCGACCGCAATCGGCTAGAGTTTCGATGCTATTGTATCCAATGCGCGACGGGGCCGGAAACGTCACGCAGGTTAATTCAGGGCCACTGGCTCTCAAGCGCGCGGACGCGGGAGCTGATCCAGCACACTTTTTCCATGTGACACCGTCGAAGCCGGTGAGCGAACTACGCGCGGAGGCCTTGCATGTTGCTCCACCGAAGGAGGCCGGTCCCTTCCGTAAGCCTGATCTCGTCGAGTTGACGTCGCTCGATCCGGAGTTCCATCTTGACATTCGCTACGCGCAATCGAACAATTTCCTGAGCACGCCGGTATACACCCAGGCACGCGCCTTTATGCAGCGCCCCGCTGCGGAAGCGCTACAGCGCGCGTTAAAGAAGTTGCAAGCGCTCGGCTACGGACTGCTGATTCATGACTCCTATCGTCCCTGGTATGTCACCAGGATTTTCTGGGACGCGACTCCGCCGGCGGATCACAACTTTGTCGCCGACCCACAAAAAGGCTCAAAGCATAATCGCGGGTGCGCCGTGGACCTGACGCTCTACGATTTGGCCACCGGTCAAGCGATCGAGATGCCCGGGCTTTACGACGAAATGTCGCTGCGATCGTTTCCCACGTTTCCGGGAGGCACTTCGCTGCAACGATGGCACCGCGACCTGCTGCGTAAAGCCATCGAGTCCGAGGGTTTCACCGTGGACGGGAACGAATGGTGGCACTTTGACTACAAGGACTGGAAGCAATACCCAATCCTGAATGTGCCGTTTGAAGATTTGGGCAAACTGGCGATGCCCGCTGAAGCGCGACCGTGAAGGAGGACTTCCATTGAGATTTTCAGCCCGTCATCTTGTGAGCGTCGCGGCGCTTTTGGCATGCAGCGCGCTGGCGGTATATGCGCAGAGCGCGGACTCACTGGCAAGCCGGATCGAGAAAATCATCTCCCGGCCGGAATTCGCGCACTCCAATTTTGGAATCGAATTCTATGACCTGGACTCGGGGAAGGTGCTCTATTCCCTGAACGCTGAAAAACTATTCGTGCCAGCGTCTACAACCAAACTTCTCACGGAAGGTACGGTGTTGGCGAAACTCGGGCCTAATTATCGATTTCATACGCCGATTTACCGAACTGGCCCGATCGATAAGCACGGGACTCTGAAAGGCGACCTGATTGTGGTAGCCAGCGGCGACCCCAATCTCTCGAACCGTATTCAGCCGGACGGCACGCTGGCCTTCGTCGATGAAGACCACTCCTATCAAGGACCAGCGCTTCCCGGCGATCCACTCGCGGTAATCAAGGAGTTCGCCCAACAAGTGAAGGCCAAAGGCATTCGAAAGATTGCGGGCGATGTCTACGTGGACGCGAGTCTATTGCCCGATGGCGCACGTGAAGGCGGCACGAATGTGGTGATGGCATCGATCATTGTGAATGACAATGTGATCGATCTCGTCGGCAAACCCGGCGCAAAGGTGGGTGAGCCTGTGGAGTTGTCGATCTCGCCCGCAACTTCGTACGTTCATTTCACCAACGGCATCAAGACAGGCACGGCTGAATCCAAACTTGCTTTCGACGCGGACGATCCGACGAGCAATCCCGACGGCACACTGACCATAGTTCTCAACGGAAATATTCCACTTGGACTGAAGCCGCAGACCGCGGCGGTTGCAGTTCCCTCGCCCACACAATTCGCCACCGTGGTACTTCGCGAAGCGATTGCTTCCGCCGGCATACAGATCAAGCCCAAAAAAGACCAAGACACGGTAAAAGACTTCAAGCGCTTCCAGAAGTTTTACCAACCCGAATACCAGGTCGCCGAGCACGTATCACCGCCGCTTTCCGAGGAAATTAAGATCACTCTGAAGGTCAGCCAGAATCTCCACGCAGGCATGGGTCCATACCTTCTCGGATTGCTGGCGGCGAAAGACAGCAAGGATCCGCTTCGCGCCGGATTCAGAGTTGAACATAAATTTCTGACCGAGGCGAAACTGGATCTTTCCGGAGCTTCACAGGGTGACGGGGCGGGCGGGGATTGGGCGGATCTGTTCAGTCCCGACTTTATTTGCCGCTATCTTGCCTATTGGAAGGCGCGGCCTGATTTTCAATTTTTGTTCAATGGATTGCCGATCCTGGGCAAAGACGGCACGCTTGCGAAAATTCAAGTGGACAATCCTGCCGCAGGCCACGTGTTCGCAAAAACAGGCACCTTCGCCAGTGAGGATAAACTCAACTCGCGACTTATGCTCAACGGGAAGGGACTTGCTGGGTATATTCAAACCAAATCCGGGAAGACGCTGGCCTTCGCTGCCTATTTGAATCATACGGCCCTGGCGAATGAGCCGGAGGTATCGCAAAAAGTCGCCGGACAAGCGCTGGGAGGAATTGCGGCGGCGGCCTATGATATCTCGCTACCGTAGCGCGAAGTCGGCGACGTGTGTGCTAAACGAGGGAACATTTTCCTGCCTCTGCGCGTACTGGAATGCGGGGGTCGAATCATGTCCAAACATTTCACTGCGCCCGCTTTTCGTTGCGCGCTGGCGTTCTTGTTCACTCTTGTGGCGATCTGTTCGCTGCGTGTTGCCGCGCAGGAAGAGAAGGGCGCAGGTCTAGTCATCACTCCGGAGGCAAAGGCCAAAGACGTCGGACTGGCGATCTACCCCGGCTCCAAACCTCACAAGGAGAAAGATGACGATTCGACAAGCGCTAATCTCGGCCTGTGGGGCGGAGGTTCCGGGTTCAAATTGGCCGTATTGAAGATGGAGACAGCCGACTCACCGGTAAAGGTAGCCGACTACTACAAGAAGGCATTGGCTAAATACGGCCCGGTTCTGGACTGCTCCAAAGCCTCTGCGAAGCCGGAGGATTCGGAAAAAGGCGAGTCCTCGAAAGTGCTGACCTGTGGAGACGACAAGGCGGAGGCCGGCGGCATGCTGTTCAAATCAGGCACCAAAGAGAAACAGCACATCGTCGGCATTCAACCGCTCGGCAATGGAACTTTCTACCAACTGGTTTATGTGGGTGCGTGGGGTTCCGGAGGGAAAAAATAGGGGTCTAGCCGAGTTTGGTCTTGCCTAGCTCTGCGACCCTTCGTTCGTAGATCATCTCGCAAAGCCCTTTCTTGTTGTAAAAACGAAACACAATCTTGTGACCGGCTTCAATTCTTGCGCGCGACTTCAGCACCGCACTATTCAGTTCAACCCAGTTGCCGGTAACGAGATATTCGCCCTCCCGTCCCTGCAGTTCGAATCGCCCATCGCTTTTCAAAGAGAGGGGAGCTGACTTGCAGGGCCGGGGCTTGCCGGCGACCCGCGTTTCCGTGCATTCATATTCGCCGGTAACATTTGTGGCCTGGGCTTTTGCAGTAGTTCCACAGAAGAGCAGACTTGCCCCCACTCCACCCCAAAATGCCAGCTTGGCCCACCCTTCGGGCAACTTCATCTCGGCCTCCCACCTTGCCGTTGGATGACGTGCACGATCTCTGAACAGGTTTCCAAGTGCAACTCTGCGGCCATGCTTGCGTTGTTCACGTCGCTGACAACAAATCACTTATAATGCGCGAGGTTGCTGTTTGCTGCGAATCCAGAGAACAGCTCTGCTCACTTTTCGCCCGAACAGGAACTGTTCTGCCGTACTCCCCAAAAAGTACTAGGGCCACCGAGTACTCGTTTCTATAGCTAGTCAACAGGTGATTCGGATATGGCCGCGCCATCCTTCCGAGGGTCGGAGGCTCCGTAATTGACCCCGGCCGCAGAGTCGCGCGAGACCGCTTGGCCACCTCCAACGGCGGAGGAAAACATGCCCATGACTTGAATTTTGTGTCCCTTGGCGGTCAATTCCTCGCGCGTCTTGCCGGAAAAGCGGTTCTCCATTTGAAGGTCGCAGCCCTCAAAGGTTCGCTTGGTGAAGCGCGGCGCTTCCAGTGCAGCCTGAATGTTCATCTTAAAGTCGACGAGGTTTGCCACAAACTGAGCATGCGCTTGCGACTGGTTCCAACCTCCCATAATGCCAAACGCGATCCGCGTATCGCCCTTCTGCGCAAACGCCGGGATGATGGTGTGCCGTGGCCGCTTCCTTCCAGCCAGAGCATTGGGCGAAGACGCGTCGAGAGTAAACAAGGCTCCGCGGTTGTGAAGAACAAACCCGGTCCCCGGCGCCACGATGCCGGAGCCGAACGCGTCGTAGTTGCTTTGGATCAACGAAACCATGTTCCCTTCCCGATCGACGACCGTCAGGTAGGTGGTGTCATTCCCCGCGGGCAGATTTCCGGCGGCGACGTTGCAGTTGGCTTGATTCGGGTCGATCAATTTTGCGCGTTGCGCCGCCCATTCCTTACTGAGGAGCGTTGGCACAGGCAATTTCTGTCCGCGAGGATCGCCAATGTATTTTGCCAAATCTGCGTACGCGAGTTTCTTGGCCTCAATCATGACGTGCAAGGCATTCGTGGAACCGAAGCCGTAGTCCTTCTGCCCCAAGGGAAACGCCTCCATAATATTCAACATCTCGAGTGCCGCAAGTCCCTGGCCGTTGGGCGGCAACTCATATACGGTCCAGTCGCGATACGTGGTCGAGAGGGGTTCGACCCATTCGGCTGAAAACTCCGAAAGATCCTGCGCGGTCATGGTGCCGCCGCGACGTTTCATGGCGTCCAGAATCCGCGTAGAGAGTTCACCTTTATAGAAGCCGTCGCGCCCGTGAGAAGCGACCTGTTGAAGCGACCAGGCGAGATCCGGATTGGGAAAAATATCGCCTACTTTCGGAGCTTTGTCCGAAGGCAAGTAGAGCTTGGCGGCAGCATCATCGCCGCGCAAGTAATCAACGCTTCCGGCCCAATACGCGGCCACCCACTCCGTTATGGGGAAACCGTTTTGCGCGGTCTGAATCGCTGCAGCTAGGTCCTCCGACAGCTTGTTGCGGCCAAATTTATCCGCGAGTTTTTGCCAGCCTTCGACCGCGCCGGGAACAGTGATGGTATGCACACCCGTCTCCGGCATCGCGCGCATGCCAAGTTTGTGGAGCATTTCAATGGTGAGACCCTGGGGCGCCCAGCCGCTCGAATTGAGACCATAGAGCTTGTTGGCTTTCGCGTCGTAAACAATCGCGAACAGATCGCCGCCCATACCATTCATCATCGGCGACACCACGCCCATCATGGCGTTGGTGGCGATGGCAGCGTCGACGGCGTTTCCGCCCTTCGAGAGGATTCTGGCTCCGGCCTGGGCGGCCAAAGGTGACTCTGCCGCGACAATTCCCCCTCGCGAAATCACCATCGATCGCATCTGCGAGCGATCTTGTGCCGGGGTTGTTTCCGATAGCATGCTGCAAGCAAGGTAAAGAAAAACTGCGCTTAGTACAAATTTATGCCCCAAGGTCCCATCCCGATTCTCGAAAATATAAACTTGGTATTCCTTGCGCCACCCGCTGGTCTCCGGCACTTTATAGCGGAGAGTGCCCTGCCGCAAGCCGCGAAAATCGAGTTGCCAAACGCATCGCTATTTCTACTAGCTTCCCCTGATTGCCAATGCGTTCGCTTGATGCGAACCTAGGTCCGTCGCTTCCCCCGACGGAACGAACCCGGTGCCCTCGAGAGTCGGCACCATCAGCGGCGGTAGGGAGAATTCGGGCGCGGATTCCCTCAACCGCCGTTTCGAATTAGCCCGGCGCGCTTTATGCGAAACGGGAACCTCGGCCGTATGAGAGATTGGTCAAAGTCGCAACTTTAGCTACAATTCCCCAGTGCCCGACCGTACTTCTTCAACGCCAAAACCAGGTTCGCCGGAGCCACTCGACTCGCGAGTGAGTGCACTCCTGTCGGCGCGCAACGCCGATCCGTTCGGCGTCCTCGGCCCGCACCCAGTCGATACGCCCGAAGGGCGCCACTGGGTGGTGCGGTTCTTTCAACCCCGCGCCACCGAGGCGCAACTTGTGCTGCAAGGACATGCGGAACCTCTTCCGGCGCGCAAGGTACGCGACGAAGGCCTCTTCGAGGTCGCCCTGCCGATCATCAGTGAGACTGCTCCCACACCCTCCAGTTACCGACTGCGCTACAAGACAGAATATGGCGAAGTTTTCGAACATCACGACGCTTACGCGTTTCCCTATCTGCTCTCTGAGTTTGATCTCTATCTGATGGGGGAGGGCCGCCATTACGACACCTATGAGAAGCTCGGAGCGCACATTCGAACGGTAGACGGAATAGCCGGCGTGCATTATGCCGTTTGGGCGCCCAGCGCTCGCCGCGTGAGTGTTGTTGGAGACTTCAATGGCTGGGACGGGCGAGTTCAGCCCCTGCGTGCTCGCGGGTCCTCCGGAATATGGGAACTGTTCATACCCGAACTGGGCGAAGGCACCGTCTACAAATTCGAAATTGTCGGTCCGCAGGACAATATTCTGCCGCTGAAGGCGGATCCTTACGCTTTTTCTTCCGAATTGCGGCCCAATACGGGATCGGTGGTCGCGCGGCTCGATAGGCATCACTGGAGCGACAACGAATGGATGGCCCAGCGTCCGCATAAGCACTGGCTGGAGCGGCCGGTGTGTGTTTATGAGGTCCATCTGGGTTCCTGGCGCCGTGTTGCCGAAGAAAACGACCGTTGGCTCACCTACCGGGAGCTCGCGGACCAACTGATCCCGTACGTAAAAGATCTGGGATATACACACATTGAACTGCTCCCGATCATGGAGCATCCCTACGATGGCTCGTGGGGCTATCAAACGCTGGGCTACTTCGCTGCCACCAGCCGATACGGGTCACCGAGCGATTTCATGGAGTTCGTCGATCGATGCCACCAGTCCGGGGTCGGAGTTTTCCTCGATTGGACTCCCGCGCATTTTCCGCGTGACACGCATGGCCTGAGCATGTTCGACGGCACGCACCTGTACGAGCACTCTGATCCGCGGCAAGGATCACACCCCGATTGGGGCACGCTGGTTTACAATTACGGCCGGAACGAAGTGCAGAACTACCTGATCTCCAACGCGCTTTTCTGGCTGGACAAATACCACATCGACGGCCTGCGCGTAGACGCCGTCGCCTCCATGTTGTATCTCGATTACTCACGCAAAAGCGGCGAGTGGATTCCAAACCGTTATGGCGGGCGGGAGAATCTGGAAGCCATCGATTTCTTCAAGCGGCTGAATGAGGTAGCGCATCTGCGTTTCCCGGGCGTGCTGACGATCGCGGAAGAGTCCACCTCCTGGCCCAGTGTCTCTCGGCCAACGTATCTGGGTGGCTTGGGCTTCAGCATGAAGTGGAACATGGGCTGGATGAATGACACGCTGAACTACTTCTCAAAAGATCCGGTGTATCGCCGCTACGAGCACAATAAACTGACATTCTCGCTTCTTTATGCCTTTACGGAAAATTTCGTGTTGCCGTTCTCCCATGACGAAGTTGTGCATGGGAAGAATTCCCTGCTCCACAAAATGCCTGGTGACATGTGGCAGCAATTTGCGAATCTGCGACTCCTTTTCGCGTACCAGTATGCGCATCCCGGCAAGAAGCTGCTGTTCATGGGTCAGGAATTCGGCCAGCGCGCTGAATGGTACGAAGCGCGGAGCCTGAACTGGCATCTGTTGCAGTACGAATCACATCGAGGTGTGCAACGATTGGTTGGTGATTTGAATAAGCTCCTTGCCGCAGAACCGGCGCTGCATCAGTTGGACTTCGAATGGCAAGGTTTTGAGTGGATTGATGCCAACGATTCGGACAATAGCGTTTACTCCTTCATTCGGCGCGGCAAAAACCCAGACGAGGTGATCATCGTCGTATTGAACGCGACGCCGGTGGTCCGTTACGGCTATCACATAGGCGTGCCGCGTCCTGGTCATTATGAAGAGGTGTTCAACTCCGATGCGGCGGGGTATGGAGGGTCAAACGTAGGAAACCTTGGCGGTATGAATGCCTCGGAGCACGCCTGGCAAGGGCGCCGCTATTCGCTGGCGCTCACCTTGCCGCCGCTGGCTGCGGTGTTCCTGAAGTGGCGCCCCGCTTGACTTCACCTGTCGTCACCACTTCTTCTCGTACAACCCCACGCGTTGCGGTAAAATCATATGGACAGGACAAGATAAGCTTTCGATAAGAGAGGTGCAACTTGTCGCTCCGTCTGATCCATCGCATTACCTTCGGCGCAGGGGCAGCGCTGCTTGGCTTGTGGCTGAGTCCTGGCGCCTATACCCAGGACCCCGGTCCGCTACCGGCAGGGCCGCCTCCTTCGAGACCAAAGTCGCAGCCTAGGGCTCAACCGGACGCGCCTGCGTCGCAAACGTACCACACGCCCACGCCGCCTCAAAAACTCCATTCGCCGGGCGATAATCCCATTCTCAACGAACCGCCCTCTATCCCCGTCGAGCAAGTCGTTAAGAGATTTGCCGAGCGCGAGG
>Ga0210401_10002375_pt1 | contig 20873 bp, 19 predicted proteins | sample IncBWH32MmetaG_FD_150866 | JGI IMG/M metagenome (GOLD analysis project Ga0210401, IMG submission 150866) | Forest soil microbial communities from Barre Woods Harvard Forest LTER site, Petersham, Massachusetts, United States - Inc-BW-H-32-M | ecosystem: Environmental > Terrestrial > Soil >... | reverse complement strand
GGTGAGCAAGAATGAGGCGGTCAAATCTGCCTGGTCGCAGGTGGACATCGTGCTGCAGCGACGCGCGGACCTGATCCCCAACCTGGTGGAAACGGTGAAGGGCTATGCGAAGCAGGAGCAGACGGTTTTCGGCGATATCGCGAAAGCTCGTTCCGCATTGCTGTCTGCCGGAACTCCCGGGGAGAAGATCGCCGCCAACAATCAGCTGGACGGCGCGATCGGCCGGCTGTTGGCCATTTCGGAGAACTATCCTCAACTGAAGTCGAATGAGAACTTCATGCGCCTGCAGGACGAGCTCGCGGGCACCGAGAACCGGATTGCCGTCGAGCGCAAGCGCTACAACGACACGCTGCAGGATTACAACACCTACGTGCAGCAGTTCCCTGCCAGCCTGTTCGCGGGATGGGCCGGGTTCAAGCCAAACAACGATTACTTCAAGGCGGCGGAAGGATCGCGCGAAGTGCCGAAAGTGAATTTTGGCGCTCCCCAGGCGACGCCGCAGCCGGCTCCGGCGAAGTAAGACGATTCCACAACGACCGGCGGAATGCGCTCGCGCGCTCCGCCGGTTCTTCGCTTCATGCGTGCTCGATGCAGGTTGATTACGCGGTCGAACTCGGCGGCGATGACGCGACGCTCGAAATCCCGTGGGCAGACCCAGGCGGCGGCCTTCGCTACTACAACCTGAAAACTGACCCGACCGCCCTCGACCTGATTCCCGAGGCGGCGCAGTCCACGGAACTCCGCGATTTTCTGCGAAGCGTGAATTCGCCAGCTTCCGTCGTCGAGTCGGTAAAATGTGACCTCTGGGCCAGCGACGAAATCCAACCTGAGGAAGAGATTTTTGGCGTGCCCTGGAAGTTCGGGTCTTACGTTGACCTCGTGTTCTCAGCCCTAGACTCACGCTTCGATTTCGCCGGTCACGAAGACTTTTTGAAGGAGCTTACCGCGCTTCTCAACAAAGCCCCCGAGATCGCGGCTTCGGCGGAGTTCCTGCTGCGACGCTGCTACTACCACACCGATCACGAAGCACGCGACGGCTTTTACGTGACCGCTTACGTTTTCGGCTACGGCGAGAACGCAATGAAGGCTCGGCAGCAATGGGGAGTCGCTCTGGAGCTCGTGGGCGGGGCGATCATTCAAGTATCAAAGCAGCACTCGGCTCGGTAGCCGCGAAGATTGCGCCACCTGTTGTTCGCAACGAGGCATGCCGCAGCGCGGCGGACTACTGGCGTTTCGACCTCTTTTGCAGCTCAATGGATTGATCGGCCTTATCCTGGGTGCCGGAGGGATCGGGCTTGAACGCCACGGTATTGGCGGCTGCGTTGGGATTCACGCCGAAATCCCAGACGTAGAGATTCATCCCTTCTTTGCCGAGCATTTCGACGACGGCATACTCTCCTGTGGGCAGGCTTTCGGTAGGCGTAACCTTCACCCACCCGCCCGTCATCGGCTGCGACGTCGTGGAAACAAACTTGGCATCCTGCGTAATTTTTCCGTAAACCGCGACTTTGATTTCGCCGACTACGCGCTTTTCACCCTTCGCCTCGAGACGCACGATGCGAAACCGTTCTCCTCCAGCTCCTGATTTTTCGGACTTCTTGTCGCCGGGTGCAGCTGGCTTCGCCTCGGATTTGTCGGCCTGACCTTGGTCGGCCTTGGCTTTGTCGGCCTCGGCCATGACGTCGTCGGCCTCAGTTTCCTGACCGCGGTCGATGTTGATGTACAAAGCTGGCACAGCCACATGCGACTGCACCGGCGCGTGCCTGCCGGGAACTTCGACGGTTTGATGCGCGCTGGCGATGGGATTCACGGCCGCACGCAGGATGTTCCCCTTCATGTTCTTGTTGACCGAGCCGCCGCGCTGATCGATCGGGACGAGCTCCGGCTTGTTCTCATAGGTGTCGAGCAGGAAAACGCCACCCTCTTCCGGAAGCTGCAGCCCGGGTGCAACGTGGGGAGCGAGAGCCTCTTCGGCCTGCTGTTCGGCCTCGAACTGTTTATCGAGCTCGATGGCTTCCGGAGTGGAAGCTCCGGCGGCCCTGGCCTTCTCGTATTTTTCGGTTGCGGGCCAATCGACGAGATCCTTGGGAAGTTCCTCCCATTCGCCGCGTTCAGCGCTCAGGTAGCGCACGCGCTGGCCCTTGACCTCATATTCGCTGACCGACTGGTAGGAACCGTCTTTGAGGATGAGACGCTTGGCAAGGTCCTGGGCCTTGCCTGCAATGCATAGCAGGAGCAGCAGGGAGAAAAGCGGCCAGACGATGTGGGAAGACTTTGGATGCGGCATACGTCGATCCCCAGCGTTGCGATGCGACCCGGCGAACAAGAGATGTCTCAAGTGGAGAGCTTCCAGAATTGTCCCACAAGACCGACCCGGCGAAACACTGATTCTGCTTCAGTGACGGTTTTTGAGCGCCACTGGGGATCGAGCCGGTCGCCATACCATAACTGGGCCAGCTTCCAGCCTTGGGCCAGGGTGAGTGTGCCGCCGCGAGGACGCTTCCATTGACGACACCAGCGTTTGATGTGCTGTTCCGACCGGAACAGAAGCATGGTTCGTCAGGTAAAAGCGACGTCCTTGTACCAGTCGCGAGCTGGAACGGCAATGTGAATCACGCCGGAGCCAGAGTGGATATTGCCCGACTTGATTTCGATCGGCATGGCGAGATTGCAGCAACCGCAGGCAGCGTCGATGCGAGCATCCTTGCCTAGCATCGCGGGAATGCCGAGCGCGTCCCAGATGCAGTTGCCGAACCATGAGCGTTTGCCGACTTTGACCGGGAACGGCGTGGGAATACAGGAAAACGGCGCGGCGCGCCAGAGCTCTCCACTTTCCTGCATCATGAAGGCGTGGCTTTCACTGAGGCGCTCCAAACTCGCCAGGATTTTCTTTTGCCCACAGGCGAAGGCCTTCGCCATCTCGGAGACGGTCGGAGATTCTTGCCTCCGCAAGAGCTGGCGATAGACAAAGAGTCGCAGACGGGCATCGAAACGGTCCGGGGCTTTCTGCAGGGACGTCATCGCGAACATTTCCTGACTTAGGGAAGTTTAGCCGGTATTGTGCAAGCCGGCGGCGATGCCGTTCATGGTCGCGCCGATGGCGTAATCGAGCGAACTGCTCCCTTCCTTATTCCGCTTGCGACGCAAAAGATCAACCTGAATGAGGCTCATCGGGTCGACGTACGGGTTGCGCAGCCGGATGGATCGGTAGAGTACGGGATTTTTCTCCAGCAACTCGTTCTGCCCGGTGATGGACAAAAGAATCCTGCGGGTTCGTTCGAATTCCTCATAGAGCACGGAGTAGACGCGCTCACGCACGCCTGCGTCCTCAACCAACTCCGCGTAGACCCGGGCGATGGGCATGTCGGCCTTGGCCATGGCGATTTCGACATTGCGCACAAGGCTCGAGAAGAGACGGAAGCCGTCCATCATTTCTCGGAGAAGTTGCAGGTTTTTCGGGTCGCCGCCCGCGAAGCGCTCGAGCGCGTATCCCACGCCGAACCATGCGGGCACGGCGTGGCGGCTCTGCATCCAGCCGAACACCCACGGGATGGCACGCAAATCTTCAAGGCGACGGCTGTCGGAACGGCGCGCGGGGCGCGATCCGATGCGCGCGTGTTCCAGTTCGCCCACGGGCGTTGCCTGCTCGAAATATTCGAGGACCTCGGGATTCTCAGCGATGTGGTCGCGATAGTAGCGATAAGCATCTTGCGACATGGCCTCCATCGCGTCGTCCCATCGCTGACTGACTTCGGGGGCTGGGGCAGCCGAGCCGACCACGGCCTCGAGACACGCTGCAATCATGATCTCCAGATTCCACTCCGCCAGCACCGGATCGGAATATTTCCAGGTGAGGACCTCGCCTTGTTCGGTGATGCGGATCTGGCCCGAGAAATCGCCGGGCGGCTGGGCCAGGATGGCGGCGTGCGTGGGGCCTCCACCGCGGCCAACCGTTCCGCCGCGCCCATGAAACAGGCGCAGATCGACGCGATGCTCGCGGGCAACGCGGTGTAGTTCGTGCTGCGCTTTGTGCAGTTCCCAGGTGCTGGTGAACATGCCGCCATCTTTGTTCGAATCGGAGTACCCGAGCATGATTTCCTGCGTGCGTCCCCAGGAGTCGAGCAACGGCCGGTATTCCGCCGAATCCCACAAGCGGGCCATGACGGAGCCGGCCTGGCGCAGCGAAGCAATCGATTCGAACAGCGGCACGGGCATAAGTCCGGAATCCGATTCGGTTCGAGCGACCGAAACTCCGGCGACGTCCGCGATCCGCAACACGTTCAACACATCTTCTTCTGATTGCGTGTCGCTCACGATGAAGGTACGAATCACTTCCGGAGCATACGTCTGCTTCATTTCCCGAATGGCGCGGAAAGTTTCGAGCACCTCGGCCGAGGGAGCGGGCAGTTCCCTTCTCTTTTTCCCGTCCGGAACCACCACGGCGGAAGCCAGTTCCGGCAGCGCCTGGGACAGCACGCGGGCATGCTGGCGGATATCGAGCGTATGGAGATGAAATCCGAAAGTGCGAAGCTTACGCAACAGCGGATCGATGAGAAGAATGGCGAGGCGTTCGCCTCGGTTCGCGCACAAACTTTCGCGCATCAACAAAAGGTCGCCTTCGAATTCCTGCGCGGATTTATAGCCCAGGGCATGCCCGGAGGAATCGCGGCTGAAACGCAGGCGCGCCGCGGTGAAATCAAGGAAGTGGCGATAGAGCTCAGCCTCGGTGATTTTTTTCCAACGCGAGTGCTCCTCGCCGAGGATCGCTTCGTACGCGTGCACGCGCTGGACCAGCGCTTCGGAGGCCCCGATGCGCCGCAAAGACATGCTGAGCTGGCTGATCAAGCGATGGATTTCGGCAATGTAGTGATCCATGACCAGATGGCGCGCCATACGCAGAGCATCGCGCGTGCAATCGGCAGTGACGTACGGGTTCCCATCGCGATCGCCGCCGATCCAGGAGCCGAACTCGAGCAACTGCGGCAGCGGCGCCTCGCCCCCGGCGACGCCATATACCTGCACGATCGATTCTTCGAGTTCGGCGTATAGGCGCGGCACCGTCTCGAAAAGCACCATCGGAAAGTAGTCGAGGCCCATGTTGATTTCGTCGCGCACGGTGGGCTTTTTCAGGCGGACGTCATCGGTCTGCCACAGGGCGGTGATTTCGGCGAGGATCTGCTGCTCGAACGCGAGGGCATCGGCGCGAGCCAGGGGAACCTGATCGAGATGCTCGAGCAAGCGGGCGATGCGGCGGCGCTTCAGGCGGATCGTGTGGCGGGTGATTTCGGTTGGGTGCGCCGTGAATACCGGCGTTACCCGAACTTTGCGCAGGGCGTCGAAGACCGTATGCAGCGGGGTACCGGCGGAGCGCAAGCGGAAAACCGTTCCGCGGAACGAACCCTCGGTAGGGACACGTCGCTCTTGGAGCCGGGCGGCGCGGCGGCGACGTTTGCGGTGATTCGTCTCTGCCAGGTTCGTCAGTTCAAAATAGACCGCGAACGCCTTGGTAATCCGATGAGCATCGTCAATCGAAAGGCTGCTCACCAACTCGCGCGCCTGCGACATCAAGCCGGTCTCGGTGGCGTTTGAATCCTGACGGCTTGAAGCTGGGCCCGCGTGGCGCTGTTCGCGATGCTGGATCAGCAGGCGGCGCAAGCGTTCCACAACTTCAAAGAAAGATTCCCCCTCCTGCTCGACAAGTACGCGGCCGAGCAGGATGCCGAGAGAGCGAACATCGCGGCGCAGCGGCAGTTCCTTGGCCGGATCGGTGGTGTCGGCGGTAAGTTCGGCCAGCCGCGCGAGCGGGTCGTCCTCAGACCAGAGGGAGGAGTCGGGCATGAAACATTCTAGCGAATGGGCCCTCTGTCGGCCTTTGCGGTCGTGTACTTACCCGCCGGAATCGATACGGGAATCGGTGCCGAGTTCCCGAACGTATCAGGGGGCTTTGTTCTTGTGGCTTTGCGACACCTATGGCAGACTCGCAGCCAAAGCCGGGCCCTGCGGGTCCGGAGAAGGGTACGAGCATGTATCCGCGCCTTCGTCTGGCCCTGGTTTTTGTCGTTGGATTCATCGGGCCCGAGCTTGCGTTTGCCGTGGGCGGTAGACAGGCTCCGGCGACGAGCCCCTCTCAAGTTGCTTCAAGCCCCAAGCCCGTAGCTGTTGCCGCTCCTGTATCGACCGAGACACTCGTGTCGCCGCCACCGAGTCCTCTGGCAGAAGCGATCACTTCCTATCGCAAAGGTGATTTTGATGCGGCCCTCGAGAGGTACCAGCAGATCCTGCGCGACCAGCCCAAGTCACCCGATGCGTATGCCGGTCTGATTCGCACCTATCTCAAGAAGAAGGATGTGCAGCAAGCTTCCGACGCAGCGACCAGCGCCCTGCAGGCCGCTGACTCGCCGCAGGTCCACGTTGCTTTGGGCGAGGTCTATTTCCGCCAGGGGAAAATCCCTGAAGCCGAGCAGGAATGGGTCAAGGTCATCAATTCCGGCCATGCGGAGGCGCGGGCCTACATGGGACTGGCTCGCGTTCGCTGGGCCCTCTCGTTGTACAAGAAGGGCTGGGACATGATTGACAAGGCCCACACCATGGATCCGTCCGATCCCGAGATTCGGAAGCTGTGGACCGCACGGCTTAACCGCACGGAACGAATCAAGTTTCTCGAAGACTATCTCGCCGGCGAGAACAACGAAGACGCGGAAACGCGTTCGAGAATGCACCAGTACCTTGAGTACTTGAAGGCAAGGGCGAAAGACCCTCGCGGTAGTTGCCATCTGGTGAGCAAGACGACCACGACCGAGACGCCTCTTGTCCGTTTGCTGCTCGATCCCCGGCATCTTCGCGGGTATGGGCTGTCGGTCGAAGTGAACGGGCGCAAGTCGAAGCTTCTGCTCGATACCGGCGCCTCCGGCATACTCATCAATCGGAATCTCGCGGAAAAATCCGGGGTGACCCGCCTGTCGGATATGGCGGTCTGGGGTATCGGCGACAAGGGAGACAAGGGCGGGTACACAGCCGTTGCCGATTCTCTGAAAATTGGCGAATTGGAGTTCCAAAACTGCACGGTTCGAGTCATCGACCAGCGCTCCGTTGTTGACGAAGACGGGCTGATCGGCGCCGATGTGTTCGCCAGCTTCCTCGTAGACATCGATTTTCCGAACGAGAAGTTGCACCTGACAGAGTTGCCGAAGCGTCCCGAAGAGGCCGTCTCAACCATCCACTTGAGAACCGATGACGAAGATTCCGACACGGAAAACCAGACCTCGGAGAAGCCAACCGGCGACAAACCCGCCGAGAATCACGCCGCGGGCACCGCTCCACCAAAGGAAACGAAGGCAGCACGAGGACCGCAGGACCGCTATATCGCGCCCGAGATGAAGGGGTACACCCAGATCTTCCGGTTCGGTCATATGCTGTTAGTACCAACGTCGATTGGAGACGTCCCCGGGAAGTTGTTTCTGCTCGACAGCGGAGCGTTTACGAATCTCATCACTCCCGCAGCCGCGCGTGAGGTGACGAAGGTTCATGGAGATCCGCGCACGATCGTTAAGGGGCTCAGTGGTTCAGTGAAGGATGTTTACACCGCTGACAAAGCCGTCCTGCGGTTCGGCTATCTGAAACAAGAAAACCAGGGCCTGATTGCTTTCGATCTCACACACGTCAGCGACAACGTCGGCACCGAAATCTCCGGCACCCTCGGGTTCACCTTACTTCGGATGCTTGACGTAAAGATCGATTACCGTGACGGACTGGTCGATTTTTCCTTTGATCCAAAGCGGTGGGGGCGGTAGACGCGGCAGCATGGTCTGTAAACGCATCCTGCTGGCCGTCTTTACACTTGGGTTAACGGTCAGCTGTAATCGAGGGATCGAATCCACATCAGCCGACCGTCCCCGCCTTTCCCCCAAGGTCGCCATGCGCGACGTTATCTTCCCTAGCGCAGCCCTTGGCCGTGAGATGCCGTACCGGGTCATCACACCTCTGAACATTCCCTCTGGAACAAAAGTGCCGGTTGTCTACTTGCTCCACGGCGGAGGTGGCAGCTTCCGCGACTGGTCCAACTATTCTGATGTCGCGCGCTTTGCCGAGCGGGGCCTGATCCTGGTCATGCCCGAAGCCGACGAGTCTTATTACACAAATTCAGCGGAACACCCCCAGGATCGATACGAAGACTACATCTTGAACGACCTGATTAAAGATGTCGAAGCTCGATTTCCAGCCTCGCCCAGTCGCGCGAACCGAGCCATCGTGGGCATTTCGATGGGAGGCTTCGGCGCGGTCAAACTCGCCCTGCACCATCCTGAGATGTTCGCCTTTGCCGGCGGTCTGAGCTCGGCCATCGATGTGCCGAGTCGCCCGTTTTCCATGCACCGCTGGGGGCAATATCGGCATCACCGATCGATCTTCGGACCGTGGGGCAGCGCAACTCGCCGCGACAATGACCCTTTTGTGCTGGTTCGCTCCATGGATCCCGTCAAAGCGCCTTACTTCTACCTGACCTGCGGCGAACAGGAAGGCCTGCTTCCCTCCAATCACAGCTTCGCCAGCCTTCTTGAGCAGCGCCAATTTCGATTCGAATTCCACGTCGTTCCCGGAGGCCATAACTGGCAGCAGTGGAATGCGAGGCTAGACGATACGTTCAGCAGCCTTCTCGATCACCGGGGTACAAGGTGACGTCCGCTCCTCAACGGGAGCCGATTTTCCACATTCCCTTCCCGCTCGTTCTCTGTCATAATTGATTGTGCACGCCAAGCTGCACAATTTCCCAAGACAAAATAGAGTGAGGAAGCGATGTCGGCAAAGTACATCTTTGTGACGGGCGGAGTTGTGTCTTCATTGGGCAAAGGACTGGCGGCGGCCTCGATGGGGTGCCTGCTCGAGAGCCGCGGACTGAAAGTCAACCTGATGAAGTTTGACCCTTACCTGAACGTCGATCCCGGCACCATGTCTCCCTTCCAACACGGCGAAGTCTTCGTCACCGATGACGGCGCCGAAACCGACCTCGATCTCGGACACTACGAGCGCTTCACTCACGCCAAGCTTTCCCGCGACAACAACTGGACCACCGGCCGCATTTACGAGCAGATCATCGCCAAGGAGCGGCGCGGCGACTACCTGGGCAAAACCGTGCAAGTGATTCCCCACGTCACCAACGAAATCAAGTCGGCGATGAAGAAAGTCGCGCAGGATGTGGACGTGGCGATCGTGGAAATCGGCGGAACCGTCGGCGACATCGAGTCGCTGCCGTTCATGGAAGCCATCCGTCAGATGCGCCAGGAGTTGGGGCGCGAGCATACCCTGTTCGTGCACGTGACGCTGGTGCCGTTTATTGCGGCGGCGCAAGAACTGAAGACGAAACCGACGCAGCACTCGGTAAAAGAACTGCTCTCAATCGGAATTCAGCCCGATATCCTGCTTTGCCGCACCGATCGCTTTCTCGCCAAGGACATCAAGTCGAAGATCGCTTTATTCTGCAACGTCGAGGAAGAAGCGGTGATCACGGCAAAAGACGTCGCTTCCATCTACGAAGTGCCGCTGGTGTTTGCCCGTGAAAATGTCGACACGCTGGCGCTGAGGTACCTGCGCATCGAAGCTAAAGATCGCGACCTGTCGAAGTGGGAAGACATCGTGCACCGCGTCTACAACCCGAAGGCGGAAGTCACCATCGGGATTGTGGGCAAGTACGTGGAGTATGAGGACTCCTACAAATCCCTGAAGGAGGCACTGGTCCACGGCGCCCTCGCGCACAACCTCAAGCTGCAGGTGAACTGGATTGAGGCCGAGGGTTTGGAAGGAGAAAACTCGCAGTTCGAGGAGCAACTGGACGACTACGACGGCCTCCTGGTGCCCGGCGGGTTTGGGAAACGCGGCATCGAAGGCATGCTGGTTGCGATCCGCTACGCCCGCGAAAAGAAAGTCCCCTACTTCGGCATCTGCCTGGGCATGCAGACGGCGTGTATTGAGTTTGCGAGGAACGTCTGTGGGCTGGCGGATGCAAATTCGAGTGAGTTCGATCCGGCCACGCCGCACCGCGTGATCTACAAGCTGCGCGAATTGCGTGGCGTCGAGGAACTGGGTGGCACGATGCGGCTGGGCGCATGGCCGTGCAAGATTGAGCCCGGAACGCTGGCCTATCAGGTGTACGGCAAAACCGAGATCAGCGAGCGACATCGGCATCGCTACGAGTTCAATCGCGAGTACGAAGGCACGCTGACGGCGGGAGGCCTTCGGCTTTCCGGGTCGACGCCAGACGGGACCTACGTGGAGATGGTCGAAATTCCCGGGCATCCGTACTTCATCGGTTGCCAGTTCCATCCCGAATTCAAGTCGAAGCCGCTGGAGCCGCATCCGTTGTTTAAAGCATTCATTGGCGCTGCGTATGAGCATGGCTTGAAACGGCGGTCGGAAAAAGCGGCGTCCGAGGTGGAGATGTTCCATCGCCCGGAAAAAGTCGGGAGAAGATAGGAAAAATTTAAACGTTTTAGAGTTTCAGTTTCAGAGTTTAGAGTTTCAACGCTTTTTGAGCTTCAGCGGCGAGAAGCGCCCGAAAACCATAACCACAGAGGACACAGGGGTACACAGAGGGGCGCCAAGATTTCCTCCGTGTTCCTCGGTGCCCTCTGTGGTTTAAGCTTTTGCCTGAATGGCCATCTCGTTCCAGTTCGACAACGTCCGCATCGGCTCGGGCACCCTTTTCCTCATCGCTGGCCCCTGCGTCATCGAGAGTGAAGACCATGCCATCCGCATGGCCGAGATCATCAAGGGCGTCACCCGCTCCCTGAACGTCCCATTTATCTTCAAGGCCTCTTACGACAAGGCCAACCGCACTTCGCTGAAGAGTTTCCGCGGGCCCGGCCTCAAGGAAGGTTTGCGGGTCCTGAAAAAAGTGAAGGCCGAGGTCAAGGTCCCGATCCTTACCGATGTGCACGAGGCCGGCGACGTCGCGGCCGTCGCCGAGGTTGCCGACATCCTTCAGATCCCCGCCTTCCTCTGCCGCCAGACCGACCTGATCGTGGCCGCCGCGCTGACCGAGCGCGTGGTCAACCTCAAGAAAGGCCAGTTCGTGTCGCCGTGGGACATGAAACACGCCGTCGAAAAGTGCCACGCCTCGGGCAATAAGCGCGTTTTCGTTACCGAGCGCGGGTCGAGCTTCGGCTACAACAACCTCGTCGTCGACATGCGGTCGCTCGCCATCATGCGGAAATTCGCGCCGGTGGTCTTCGACGCGACGCACTCGGTGCAACTGCCCTCGGCTTCGCACGGCGACGAGAACGGGAACGCGACCAGCGGCGGGCAACCGGAGTTCATTCCCGTGCTGGCGCGGGCGGCGGTCGCTGCGGGAGTGGACGGAGTTTTCCTGGAAGTCCACGACAACCCGAAGGAAGCCAAGTCCGACGGCGCGAACGCCCTCGATTCCCGCAAACTGCGCGGCGTGCTGAAAGAACTGTTGGCAGTGCAGAAGGGGCTGGCGAAAGCCCACGCCACGCCGTGACGTTTTCTGACCTCTCATTTGCGTTTCGATCGAAACGCAGAAAATCCCACATAGAAGACGCCAGAATCGAGTCCGGGATTCAGATGACCCTGGTAGTTATTGGAGAGGTGGAAATACTTCCATCCCACCGTAAAGGAGCGGCCACTGCGGGGAAAGAATTGCGCTCCGAACCCAATCGAGATGGTGTAGTTGAACTGCGAGGACTCGAGTATCGGCACCTGCCGTCGGAAATAGAGAAATCCCAACGTGCCATTAATGCAGGGCTGGATTTTCTTTCGTCCCACGTTTGCCTGAAACCCGATGGGAGTCGCCCCAGCGCCATAGATGGTTCCGGCGGGGTTGGTAAGCTCCTTGCCGTCCACAACATATTTCTGTGTAGGCTGGAATTCGAAAGCCACCGGCACAATCTCGGCAGTGTACTTGAGGGTGAGCGGAGCGGTCGCGAGCACGGTCCGCGCATATTGCAGATTCAACAGGTAGAGTTGGCGGTCTTTGGCCGTTCCCTTCAGCACAAAAGAGAACGGGGAGTATCCCGTCCAGACGCCAAATTCATTCGTCGCGCGGCGAAGTCCCGAGCCGATTGAAGGGGCAGACGCGGCAGGGTGGGTCGCGACGGGATCCGGGTCCGACTGCGCATAGCAGAGTCCGCAAGCCATCCAGAGAAATAGCACAACGATGCTCAGGAACCGGGGAGAGAACAGTCCGCACAGTCGAGCCTCGGGCATGATCGCATTCTTTCCTTCTCGCTAGACTAGCAGGGTCTCAAATCGGCAGTTGCATCTGCCTCGCTTTCCGCAAGTGTATGGTCTATTGAAAGAGGTACGGGCAGTGCCTAAGAGACCGGCGAGGCCCGCACCGGCCGCCCTGAATCTGTTACCATCCTCCCCTCATCAGACCGATATTCATGCATATCCTCAGTGCCATTTTCGGGATCCTCATTATTCTGTCGGTCTTGCTCGATGCCTTCGAAACGATCGTGTTGCCCCGCAAGGTGCAACGCGCCTTCCGGCTGACCTCATGGTTCTATCGCCATACCTGGGTTCCGTGGGTGAAGCTTTCGCGGCAGATCCGTTCCAATAGCTGGCGCGAAAACTTTCTCGGATACTTCGGCCCGCTATCGCTGATCTTGCTGCTGGTGTTCTGGGCCATTGGGCTCATCTTTGGTTTCGCGTTCCTGCAATTCGGCGTCGGTGAGCACGTGCGCCTGGGCAACGAACCCATCACGTTCGGCATTCTGCTCTACCACAGCGGCGAGACGTTCTTTACCCTGGGCTACGGCGACATCACGCCAATCTCGGGCTTGGCCCGCATGCTGGCGGTGATGGAAGCGGGCATGGGCTTCGCGTTCCTGGGCGTGGTCGTGGGGTACCTGCCGGTAATTTATTCGTCGTTTTCGTCGCGGGAGTTGGAGATTTCCCTGCTCGATTCCCGCGCCGGTTCGCCGCCTTCGGCCGGCGAACTGCTGGCCCGGCTCGGGTGCTGTCCCGATACGCTGGTGCTCGACAACATTTTTCGAGCCTGGGAGCGCTGGGCGGCGGATTTGCTGTCGAGTCACATTTCCTACCCGGTGCTCTGCTTCTTCCGCTCGCAGCATAGCAATCAATCGTGGCTGGGCACGCTGACCACCATGCTCGATGTGACGTCTCTGGTGCTCGCGGGAATTGATGGCATCTCCAAGGAGCAGGCCAAGCTGACCTTCGCCATGGCTCGTCATGCGGCCGTGGACCTGGCGCAGGTGGTGAATGCGGTCTACGATCCGCACCCACAGGACCGCCTTTCGGTTGACCAACTCGACGCGTTGCGCAAACACCTCGCCGGAGCAGGCATGCGCTTGAAGCAGGACGAAGAAGCCGATCAAAAGCTCACCAAGCTGCGTTCCCTCTATGAACCCTACTGCGAGGCTCTGGGACGACGCCTCCTGCTCACTCTGCCGCCATGGCTGCGGGCCGAGGCCCGTAAGGATAACTGGCAGAGCGGGCCCTGGGATCGCGCCATTCAGGCGAAGGGCCTGGGTGATAAGGTTCGAGTCATCGACGACCACTTCTGACTTGCGGACTCCGCGCTTTTGATAACATCCTGATTTCCTCATGAAACACACGGGTGAAAACGTGGTTCGGATCGAAGCCGAAGCTCTGCGCGCGCTCGCGGACCGCATCGCCGGCCCGATGGCCGCTAGTTTCGATCGCGCCATCGAGTTGATGGACGCCTGTCGCGGGCGGGTGGTGGTCACCGGCATGGGCAAGAGCGGAATCATCGCGCGCAAGATTGCGGCTACGCTCAGCTCGATCGGAACACCGGCGTTGTTCATGCATCCCGTGGATGCGGTGCATGGCGATCTTGGAATGGTGGTCCGCGGGGATGTGGTGCTCGCCCTGTCAGCAAGTGGAGAAACCGAGGAGATCCTGCGGCTGCTGGCGACCATTAAGCGTCTTCAGGTACCGCTGATCAGCATGACGGGAGATGCGATTTGCGCCGGCGAGCCGGGTGGGAGTGCCCGCCTCACACGATCCGGGCTCTCAACGCTGGCCGAGGCGGCCGACGTTGCGCTCGATTGCTCGGTTGCCAAAGAGGCTTGCTCCCTGGGACTTGCGCCCACCGCGTCGACCACCACCATGCTGGCGTTGGGCGACGCGCTGGCAGTCGCTCTGTCGGAGAAGCGTGGCTTCAAAGAAGAAGACTTTGCGAACCTGCACCCCGGGGGAAAGCTGGGAAAGAAGCTGGCGCGAGTCGAGTCCCTGATGCACACCGGAGACGACATTCCGAAAGTCGTGGCCAACACGCGCATGTCGGATGTCATTTACGAAATGTCGCGCAAGAAGCTGGGCATGACAACCGTGGTCGAGGGGCAGATGCTGCTTGGAGTTATCAGCGACGGAGACTTGCGCCGTTTGCTCGAGCGACGCGGCAAAGATGTGCTGGACCTGACCGCGGCCGAATGCATGACGCGCGAGCCGAAGACGATTTCCGCGAACGAATTCGCGGCGACCGCTCTGGCCCTGATGGAAGAGAAAAAAATCACGTCCCTGGTCGTGGTGGACGGCAATCGGAAACTGGAGGGCGTCGTTCACCTGCATGACCTGTGGGGAACGGAAATGGTTTAGGGATTGACCGAATGAATCATTGAATCATTGACTCATTGATTCGTTGACTTCATCGCTTCATGAACAAGCTGGACCAAGCCGAGATTCTGAAATCCCGCACCAAGCAGTTTGCCATTCGTATCGTTAACGTCGTGCGGTCGCTTCCGACTACGCGGGAAGGCAATGTGCTGGGCAATCAGTTGTTGCGCTGCGGAACAGCGGTCGCAGCTAACTATCGAGCCGTGTGCCGCTCCCGCTCCAAAGCTGAATTCATCTCCAAAATGAATATCGTTGTCGAGGAGGCCGATGAGACCGTTTTCTGGCTGGAGTTGCTGTCTGAGACTGGCGTAGTGCGGAAAGAACGGCTGTCGGACCTTCAGTGTGAGGCAAACGAAATTCTCGCAATTTGTGCCGCTTCTTTGCGCACTGCGAAACAGAATCGGGCATAATGAACAGGAAGAACCAATGAGTCATTGATTCATTGATTCAATCTCCCGATGAGTCAATTCCATGTACCACTATGATCCGACCACCGCGCTCGACGAGTTGAAGGACGAAGCAACCCTGCCCAACCCGGTCCACCTGCGCGACATGATCCTGCGCAAGCGGCTGAAGCCGGAGGAATCGCTGGAGCTGAACCGGATGTTTACCGAGTATCAAAAGTTCTTTGGAGAGACGCAAAAGCTGGGGAAGGATATCCTTAAGCGCCTGACAGATTGAGGTTTGATTTAAATTGGGACGTTGTCCAACGGAACAATGAACTGAATACCTGCCACCTGTTTACCCTGGAGCCGGTGATCGTTGGTCACAAAAAGATCCACACCCGCGCTGGCTGCGCACGCCAACTGAATCGCATCCGGCGGTCGCACGAACCGATCGGAACTGCGGATTACCGAATAACGCCAAGCTGTTTTCGAATCGAACACCAGGACTGAGGCGGTCTGCATAATGGCAGTCTCATAGGCCTTGCATAGCGCCGAGTCGCCTCGTTCCATCGGCTTCACAAGCAGTTCTCCGAGGGTCAGTGCCGACGTGAGGAGCTGATCTCCTCTAGCCAGCATTTTCTTGCGAAGTTGCCTGGTAGCAGGGGAAAACTGGCTGTTTCCCTCGAGAAGATAGACGAACAAATTCGTATCCCAAAAGATACGGCTCATTCCCACCCTTCGCGCAGGCGCCGAACATATTCGTCCGCGCCTTCGTCAGCCCACAAATCCTTGCCCGAACCGTACAGGGCAAGCAACGGGTCCGCTTTGACTCGGTCCTCCGGGGAGGTACGGTTCCACTCGTCGTACCACTCCAGCAGATTTTGGTACTTGCTTGGCATGTCTTCTTTGTTCGGTTTGGTTTTGGCGCCTTCTCGCCGCGGGTCGTAGGAATCCCCCGGCCGGTAAAGACGGCGGCGACCGGGCCCGGTCTCAATCAACATGCGATAACGCCCGGAATTTGGGGTGCGGTTCGCGACGCAGTGCTGCACGACGTGCGCGTAGACGCCGGCCCGGAGTCTTCCTGCCACACTTACGCGCTCGGCTCGCTCCATGATTTCCTCAATGCTGAAGTCCTTGATTCCTGGGCGCGCCCGATGCATCAGAGCCACAATTATCCAGACCTCATCCGCGACTTTGATCTCAATTGCTGGGGCTGCCTTCAATGTGCACCTCCTTCTCTCCCTTCTTCATCATACATAAATGTTGTTTATAAACAAACAATCATGTTTCTGACAGCAACCATTTGAGCAGCCCAAGGAACTCACGTAGAATGAATGCCTTATGCACCGCTGGTCCGAACTCTTTATCCCTACTTTGCGCGAAGCTCCGGCCGATGCCGAAGTCGCGTCCCATAAATTCTTGGTGCGGGCGGGCTATATCCGCCAGCTTGCCGCCGGTCTTTACTCCTACCTCTTTCTGGGACAACGCTCGTTCAACAAGATCATGAACATCGTGCGCCAGGAGATGGACACGATCGGGCAGGAATTCTTTCTCCCAGCGCTCCATCCCCGGGAAATCTGGGAAGCCAGCGGCCGCTGGACCCTGATGGGCGAAAACATGTTTCGCCTCAAGGACCGCAAGGGGGCGGACCTGGCTCTGGGCATGACCCACGAAGAAGTCATGACCGATATCGCGCGCAAGGAACTGCGCAGCTACAAGCAGCTTCCGCAGATCTGGTACCAGATTCAGACCAAGTTTCGCGACGAGCCCCGGCCCAAGTCCGGCCTGTTGCGGGTGCGGCAGTTCATCATGAAGGACTCGTACTCGTTCGATATCGACCCGGCGGGTTTGGATGTTTCCTACAAGAAGCACTACGACGTCTACTGCCGCATCTTCGACCGCTGCGGCCTCAAGTACATGGTGGTCGAAGCGCACTCCGGCGCGATGGGCGGATCGCAATCGCACGAGTTCATGGTGCGCACGCCGGCGGGCGAAGATCTGATCGTCAGCTGTGAAAAGTGCAACTATGCCGCGAACCTTGAAAAGGCAGCTTCGAAGCTGGACACAGCCGAGGATCTGAAGCCGGAGGGTGACGGCAAGCCGCTTCTCGTCCACACTCCGGGGCAAAAGACCATTGAAGACGTCGCGAAGTTCCTGGGAGTGTCGCCCAAGAACAAAATCAAAACACTGGCTCTGATGGCGAATGAAGTTGATGCCAAGACCCGCAAGGCAAAACTGCGCGCCGTGATCCTGCTGTTGCGCGGCGATCACCAGATGAATGAAGCGAAGCTTTCGACCGCAGTGGGAGGGCGAGAGACGCGTCCCATGCAGGAAGAAGAGATCGCCGCGCTGTTCCGTTCGCCGGCAGGATACCTGGGCCCGCTTGGAATTGACTGGGCCCGGAGTCTGGATGAACCCGACAAGCCGATCCTGCTGGTCGATGAAGCGCTCAAGGGTCGCAAGAATCTGATTTCAGGCGCGAACCAAGAAGATTTCCACGTCAAGAACATCACGCCGGGAGAAAGCTTTCATCCGACGGCCTACGCCGATTTGCGCAGCGTCGCGGCCGGGGAAGGATGTCCGAACTGTGGAGCGCCCCTGCGCATCGATCCCGCGGTCGAGATCGGGCACATCTTTAAACTCGGTTACAAGTATTCGGAATCGATGGGCGCCCGCGTGCTGGATCGCAACGGCAAGGAAGTCACACCGATCATGGGCAGCTACGGAATTGGCGTCGAGCGCATTCTGACGGCGATCGTCGAGCAGAGCAACGACGAGAACGGATTCTGGCTGCCTCCCCAGGTTGCGCCCTTTGAAATCGTGGTCGTGCCGACCAATGTCTCTGACGACAAAGTGCGAACCACTGCCGAGGACATTGCGAAGCGTCTGGAAGCCGCCGGCTTCGACGTGTTACTGGATGACAGGGACGAAAGGCCAGGGGTGAAGTTCAAGGATGCTGACCTGGTGGGCATACCCTTTCGTGTCAACGTGGGCAAGAAGGTTACCGAAGGCACTGTCGAGGTCGTTCAGCGCTCGACTCGTCAAATGCGGGATGCTAGCATCGGCGCAATAACCGAATATTTTCAGAAGTTGCTGGGGCCTGCGCACTGAAGCTTTCGTCTTCGGCCAGGCCGCGGACGGAAAGCTCATGGGCACGATCAAACTGATTCTCGTACTGGGATTGCTGGGCGGCTTAGCGTATGTCGGCGCCGAGATCATTCCGCCCTATTTCGCGAACTACGAATTCCAGGACACACTCGACACTGAGGCGCGACTCGGCACCTACAGCACCAAGGGCGAGGACGTAATCCGCGACGCCGTCTTCAAGCGCGCCCAGGAACTGGAACTCCCCTTGACCCGCGACCAGATCAAGGTCCAGCGCACGGGCGGCCCAGGAACGGGCAGCGTTCTCATCGAGACTTCGTATTCGGTACACGTGGATCTTCCCTACTACCCGATGGATCTCGACTTCCATCTGGAAAGCAAGAACAAGGGCGCCTTTTAATCGATCCGGCAAATCACCCCCAAGTTCCACATGCAGCGGAACTTCTCTCGCTAGGGCATGCGCACATCTGAAGTACAGATCTCCGGGTTACGGGCGCGGTTACTAATTGACCGAGACATGCGTAACGTTGTGAGTCTCCGGCTGCTGCCCTAATATCCGCACAGTGCCGCCAGACCGCGCCGAACTTGTGTCGGCGGGACGCACGGTTCCTATCGCCAGTGATTCTCCGAAGGCTGACGCAGGCTGCGGATATTCGCCTCGCCTCCTCTTTCGGCAGGGAGAACGGAATGAATTTCGTGAGAAAGATTTTCTCGTGTTCGGTTGTCGCAGCGACGTTGCTGATGCTGGCAGGCTGCGGTCAGAAGTCGAACTGCAACGGCATCTCTTTCGGTGGAACCGGCAGCGGCAGCGGGGCAGGCGGCGGTGTCAGCACCGGCGGTTCGGTGTGCGGCAGTTCTGGCAACAACAGCGGTGGTGGCGGAGGAGCTAGCGACCTGCTGTACTACTTGGGGGGCGGTACGGTTATTGATGTCGCGAGCCTGACCAGCACTACTTTTGCCAATGTGTCCGGCTACACTCCGATTGCGTTCGCCAATGGCACCCAGTTGGGGCAAGATTTCGCGATCGTGAACGAAAAATTCCTGTACGTTCCGATCATCGCGCCTACCGGCGGTGGGGCAGTTTTGGCTTACTCCATCGCGCGCGGGACGGCAGGGCTGAGCCCTCTTGCTTCGAGTCCCTTCCCGACCTCTACGCCCCACGCAGATACCGCTGTGAGCGACCCGACAGGGCGTTTCCTGTTCGTGTCTGATAGTGCGTCGGCTAGCATCGCTGTATTTAAGATTGACCCGACCACGGGGAACCTGACCGCCAGTGGTACGCCGGTGAGCGCAGGTGGCGGAGCCGGTAAGATGGTGATCGATGGTACCGGAAGCTATCTTTATTTTCCGTATGCGACTGTAATCTACGGCTTTAGTATCGACCAGACCTCGGGAGCCCTGACACCCTTGTTCGGCAGCCCCTTCAATCTGCCCATGATCGCGCTGCAGGCGGATTCGACTGGGCAATTCCTGCTAGGCGTAACCGGTAACCAGGGCGATAACAATGTGTATGTGATACCGATCGGAACGGGCACAGGCATGCTGGGATTGGCAACATTCTTCCCAACCGTGCAGTCTCCGTCGAGTTTAGCGCTATCCTCCACTGGAAAGTTTCTCTTCACCTTTGCGGTGGACGCCGTAGGCCGCCCACTTCCGATCGAAGGCTTCACGTTCGATGTAACCACGGGTAACGTTGCTGAGATGACAAACTCGCCCTTCACGAGTTTGGCCGCTTCGGTCACCGGACAATTCGACCAAAATGGGACAGTATTGTTGGGAGTGACGGTTACAAATTTCAACGCGTATCTAATCAACCAGAGCACTGGAGCGCCTAGCAGTCCGACTCCGAGCCTGGGCGTTGCGCACGACCAAAGATACGCCATCACGAATTAGACAGGTTCGAATGTTGATTCAGTCGCCTTCGACCCTCTGGTTGCCGTTTGCCAGGGGGTCGTGCCTTTCCAGGCAAGGCAAAATCAGTGAGATCGGGTAGAATGGGCTCAACCTTCCCGAAACCGCATCTCACGAGACGGAGTGTCCGCATTCGGTCGGGAAGACAAACCGTGCGCGTCGCTGATCATCTAATGACTTGGATGAGATCGGCGTCGCCAGTGCAATCGCCGCAACTCCATCCATTGACGTGGCTATCAAGCTGAAGATCCCGAAAACGACGGCCCAGGGCAACAGGAATCCAGCACGGGACCCAGTGGTCCGCGTGTTTCTTTTCGGCTTCATCGCCCTGGCCCTGCTGGTGATTGCCGGGTTCTCGTATTTCTACGTGAAATACGACCGGGTCATTGCCAAGCGGTTCAGCAGTCCGATTTTCAGCAATGCCGCCAAAATCTACGCGATTCCCAAGACCGTGCGTCCCGGGCAAAGCATGGACGCGCGCACGATCGCAGCCGAGCTGCGGCACGCCGGGTATTCCGATAAGCCCGATCAGTCTGCCCTCGGCAACTATCACCTGGTAGGGGACGGGATCGAGATTACGCCGGGGCCCGAGTCGTACCACAGCCCTGATCCGGCACACGTCATCATTCACAGCGGCAAAGTGGAGAGCATCACGAGTCGGGGGAGCGAACTCTCGGCCTATGAGCTCGAGCCGCAGCTGATCACTTCCCTGTTTGACGCGGAACAGCGTTCGAAGCGTCAACTCGTGAAGTACGACGAGATTCCCAAGGTGATGGTCGACGCGGTTCTGGCCATCGAAGACCGGCGATTCTTCCAGCATGGCGGCGTGAACTTCCTGCGCCTGACACAGGCTTTCTGGAT
>Ga0210401_10002372_pt1 | contig 20905 bp, 23 predicted proteins | sample IncBWH32MmetaG_FD_150866 | JGI IMG/M metagenome (GOLD analysis project Ga0210401, IMG submission 150866) | Forest soil microbial communities from Barre Woods Harvard Forest LTER site, Petersham, Massachusetts, United States - Inc-BW-H-32-M | ecosystem: Environmental > Terrestrial > Soil >... | reverse complement strand
TCGATGAGGCCTGCGACTGTTGCATAAGCGGCGGCATAGGCGCGTTCCATGTCTTCGTGGCTGCGGGGCTGCTGTAGGATCGCCTCCATATTCCCAGCGGTCATTGGCTCAGCGGCGCTTCCCTTTATTTCACCGGTAAAGTAAAGCACGAGCCCTTCACGGAACCACAAGGGGGTTCCCGCCGCAGCTTTGGACTCGATCAGAACATGGAACAACTCGTGCCGCATCGTAGTCTCCAAGATCGAACGAGAGCGTAACTGCACGAGCGGCTGCAAACGAATGGTGTTGCCCCGCGTCGACGCGGCGACCCATCCTGGCTGGCCTGTAGCATCACGATACGCGTCGAGTGTCGCGAACACCTGGAGCTTTACGCGCTGTGGCACGCTCCAACCCGCGACGTCCTCGTCTTGTTTGAGAATCCGCGCCGCGATCGGCAATACGAATTCGTCCTGATCGGGAGCGGTGCTATCTAACTCGAATCGTTCCGACAAGCGTCGCTGCCAATCACTATTAGTGGTCTTCGAGAGCTGTGTCCCAGGGTAGTAGAAGCCGAGAATCTCGCGGTAGTCTTTGCCTTGTAACGCCATCTGTGCGGCGCCTGCCTGGCAGAGCCCGACCCCATGACCGGATCCGCGGCCGGAAAAGAGGAAGCCGTTTGGCACGCTGCGAACGTCGTAAAGGTCGCTCCGGATCTTGTTCCATCCGAGAGCGCGGCCAACCGCGTAGCGAAATGAGGACGCCGATACCAAGGCTGGACCGGATGGACCTCCGGCCAGGCGTAGCACTTGGGCGCGCCCGCTCTCGGAGCGGCGCACGATCTCGATGACAGACCAACCGCGTGGCGGGTTCAGCGCTGAAGCTCGCAGCGCTACGTCGAGATCGGTGAGCAAGAGCTTCGATTCCCACTGGAGTGGCGGCCCCATCACACAATAGGGATCAGCGTGGCTTAGGAGATAAGGCTGACCGCCATCGGGCCATACCTCTCGTGCGGCGGCAGCCCTCCCACCGCAATTCTGGTGGTAATAAGTCGCTGCAGGGGAGCCGGCAAAGAGCAGGATTTCACCCTTTGTGACGGCGACGGCTGCTTGTGTGCTGAGATCGGGAGGAGACCATCGAACAGCTTGACAATGCGTCGTATCGCAAAAATCGAATCCTTCGGTTGCGTGCCGTGCCTTAAATCGCAAGGCGTACGTGCGCACTGCCACGGCCATAGCTTTGCGCGCTTCGTCGCCGCGCAAGTCTCCGCCTTCGGCGGTAAGGGCGGCGGCCACGTAATCTTCCAGCGGCATGGAGAAGACGATGAGCAAATGATTGTCGCGTGGGCGCACGTCAATTGTATTGCTGCCAATGATCCTCGGTATCGAATCGCCGTTCAGGCGGTAATGGCCGTTTACGGTGAGCTGGGAAGCAAGACCTCCTGTAGAGAGCCGAATGTTGTTACCGGCAGATTCGAGGGCCAGCCGAGAGCCTGAGCTTTCGGGGCACGTTGCGCAAACTCGCCAGCTAAGTTCCCCATCGACGGCACTCAAATTGATTTGGGTTGGTGGCTGCAGCGCGAAAACTTCTACCCGCACTGTCTGGGCTGCTCCGGTGCATGGCAGGCAGAGCGCAATGGCCAGAGCGGCCCGGATCTTCGTCATCGGCCCGTGCTCCTGGCAAATGCCGCGAATATGGGTTGCGCAATCGCGGCCGCGTCCATCCCTCGCCCGTGCTCGACATAAACCACGAGAACGATTTGCGGCAGGGCCGCGGGGGCGAAGCCCACAAAAATGCCGTGCGTCCGGGCGCTGGTCGGGGAGGCAGCCGTACCGGTTTTCCCCGCGATCCGAAATCCTTGGACATGCGCGGCATCCGCCATGCCGTATGAGACAGAGCCTTCGAGGCCGTCGAATATAGGAGCCGCCGTTCCAAGGTTTCCGGCTTTCACACGTAGCGCCAACCGCCGATATGCCCCAAGGAGTTCGAGAGGCGTCGTCTCGATCCCCCAATCGCCGAGTGCCTCAAGCTGCAGTTCCGCGACGCTCGACGGCCGCGTGACTCGGCCCGTGCTCTCCTCTCGCGCAAGACCGGATGGAGAATCGAGGCCTGCTCGCCGCAGTGTCTGGACGAGATCACCCATCGTGAGGCGAGTGGCGACCTCGGAAACGTAACTGTTGCAGGAATAGGCGATGGCGTCGGCCGCGTCGAGCGTCGAAATCTCTGTCGGATGTGTACAATCCATCCGCTTGGTGCCGATCATCAGTGGTCGCCTGCAGAACAAGCGAGCCTGAGCATCCAACTTCCCAGTATCAAGCAGTTCCAGGAGGATAAATGGCTTGAGCGTCGAGCCAGGACGGACCAGCTTGCCAGCTGCTACTTCCATGTTGCGCGCCGCGAGAACTTTCGCCGAAGACAAATCAGCGACGACGACTGCCGCATCGCCCGCCCGATCGGCCGCCCGCTGCAACTCTTCGCCTATTGTAGGGTTTGCTGCCGGTAGCGCCTCGGAGACTATCGGCAACCAGCTCGCAAGCAAGATCGCGACGAGCAAGCACGAGCGCATTCGTGAGATGTATCACAGTTCGCTATCGCTTCGAAGAAAAACGGAAGATTCCTTGCACAAGCCACAAACATCTTGTTTGCGCGGCTATAGTGGCTCAACCATCGGCTTGGAAACGTCAACTCTCAACCGTGAATTCTCGACAGGCGTTGATCCCCGAACAGCACGTCTGCCGCATTGGTTAAATATTGTTCATCGCTGAGCATCTCGACCAACTCGTCGGGGAATAGGACGATTTCGGTCTGCAGGTATGCAACCAGTTCGCGATAAATCTCGCGCCGTGCGTAGGGTGCCAGTTCGTTGCGGCGGCGCAATGCGTCTTGAATGAGGCCGGCCAGTTCCGGCGTTGCCGCGCCGCGAAGACGCATCGCGAGCGCGGAATACATCGTGAACGAGTTGTATTTCTGATTATTCCAGGCTTCTTCCGTTGGCGCGGAGAGCGGAGTCTCCCTGACGACCAGCGTTCCGGCCACCCGGTCGCCGAACCGCTGCATGATTGGGCTGCTCAGCACCGAAATTCCACCAACCAGATACGCAATTGGCAGCGCGTCAAACACGCGCATCAGATTACGCACCCAGGCCTGCTCAATCCGCAATGGTAGCCCGGACTGGTCGATCACGCGCAGGTGGAATAGCCGCTTGCCGATAGTCTGTCCGTTCCAGAATCCTTCCAGCAATGCGCCATAAGCGAATCCAATGGCGAATTCCGCGAGCGTGATGGTCATCGCTCCAAAACCCGGCACCTTCGCGAAAATCCAGTACACGAGGTAACCCAGCCCGTTCACCGCCGACAACACGATCACAGTGTCGAGCAGCATCGCATAAAGCCGCGATGCTGGGCCGGCCAGCGGCAGACGAAATACCACGCCTTCCGGCGTGGCAACGGCCAGTTCGGCGGAGGTCGGCAACAGCCTTGGCCGCGAATCGTTCATCGGTCACCCGTGAGGCCGTTCGTGAGCGCTTCCGCGCGCGGATCTCTCCGGCCGATCAGCAGCAGATAGACCGTCAGCAGCGCCAACTCCGCCGCGCCAACCGCGACCTTGAATCCATAGGGCAGAACCGGCGTGTGATGCTGCGAGAAAAATGCTTCCATGAGCCCGGCCCAGACCAGCATCATCGCCAGTCCCGCGATCAGCAACAACCATTCCCACATGGATTCACGCATGTTGCGATCCTCGCGTCGGCGCAGCAGCAACCGTGCCAGGTAGAATCCTGCTTGCCCGGCGATCAGTATGGACGGAATTTCGAACGCGCCGTGCGGTAACAGCCACGCCGTCACGAAAAGCCCGAATCCCTGCTGGGTGTAGCGCACGGCCACAGCTCCGAGCAGCAGTCCGTTTTCAAATAGCAGTAGCGCCGTCCCGATGCCACACGTTACGCCCAGCGCCGCGGCGAGCAGAGACACCTCGATATTGTGCGTGATGAGTTGCGCCGAGAATGCCGCCTCGATCTGCGCGGAATCCAAATGCCGCGCTTTTCCGTTTTCTTCGTCATGCACGCGCAGCCCCGGATTCCGCAGGTAATCGGCGGGAAGCAGCACGTCCACGGATGCAGGATCGTAGCGCACAGCAAATCCACCGAGTGCGCAACCTAGAATCGTAACCAATACAGCCAGCGCGAAATATCGAGACTGCCGCCGGAACGCTTCCGGAAACAACACGAAAATACGCTTCCAGCGGCGCGGCTGCCAAAGTTCGGAGCGTGTCGGCCGAGCGTAATAAAGCTCCGCGTAAGCGCGCGCCACCAGCCGCTCGAGATAGCGCGTCAGTTCGGGGGCCAGCGCGCCGTGCGTGACACGATTCAGATCCGTGGCGGTCTGAGCGTATAGCTCTTGCAGAAGTTCCGCTTCCGCAGGTTTCATCAGCCGATCGGGCCGGCCTTCCAGTTGGCCGAGGAGCGATTCGAGCTTCATCCAGCACGGCCGCTCCTGTGCCTGAAACCGTTGGAGGTCCAGAATCAAACTCGCTGCTCCCTCTTGCTTTGGAGATAGCCTTCCACTGCCGTTCGCAGAAAATTCTCAGGCGGCACAAATCGCAAATCCGCGCCCGATTGCCTCAGCTTGCGCGCGATAGCCTCGAGTCGCTGGTGTTCTTTTTCTCTCGCCAGCGCCGCGTAGACATCCTGATCAGTGTGAGGCTCCTCTCCGGGGGAAAATACCGGCCGTGCGTGAGAGGGCAGAACGCTCGTTATCAAAACCACATGAGAGCTGCGCAACATCGCGATTCCATGCCCCAACGAATGCGAAATCGACCGCTCCGCCACATCCGCCAGCAATACAAGGTAAGCGCGCCGGCGCAGCCGTATCCGAATTTTGCTGAAAAGTGCTTCGTAATCAGCGGTTGTCGGTAAGGGTTCGAGATTCAACAGCCGATCGCGGAATTTGTGGAACTGAAATTGTCCGCTTCCAGCTCGCAGCCATGATTTCGGCTCCTCCGCGTACGTTATCAGGCCAAATTCGTCGCCCAGTTCCAGCGCCACGCTCGCGCCCACCAGAGCCGCCTCAACCGCCAGATCCAGCAGCTGCCGCGGCGCGCGTGCCCGCTGCGGATTCGCTTCCGATTCCCAACCCGGATCAATCGCCAGGGCGGAAGTTCGCGACTGGTCCACGACGAAATACACTTCCTGCTTCTGTTCCCACTGGAAGAGCCGCGTGACGGGAGTGCCGCGGCGCGCCGTGCATTTCCACGCGATCTCCGAGAAGTTGTCTCCCCGCTGATATTCGCGCAAACGTTCGAAATCACGTCCGTGTCCGGTCCAGGGAGTTTCCCGTGCAGCCACCAGTGCGCGGTAAATCGGACTGCGCAGGAGTTCCCGGCGTCCCGGGCGCAAATCCGCATCGATCCGCAAAGGCACAGGCAAGTCAAACCACCGGCGCAGGCGCCAAATCCCCAACCGCGACCGACGCTCGATTCCAACACGCGGACCAAGCCAAAGCCCGCGCCGAAGTAACGCGATCTCGGGCGTCCAGGGCCAGAGTTGAACCGGCGCGGCGCCTGCCGAGGTCGATCTTTGTTCAACCCGTTCCGGCCGCTCAAGCTTCAAATGCTGCGGGTCGCTCTCCACGCGTAGCGCCGTTTCGCTCTCTGGAGTAGCTGGCATGATCGCGACTCGAATTTCGCCAGGCGTTCGGCTGCGGTAAGTCCCGGCGAGCGCAAGTGGAATCGCGAGGCTCTGCCCTTCGCGTCCGCGCAGGCCCTTTTCTTGTCCTAGCAGGACGGGTACCAGTCTGTCGCGTGCCATCCAGAGGACGAACGCGTCATAGCACGCCACCAGAGCTACTGCGGAGGCAAGCAGTTCGAGCCACAGCCATCCGTGCGCCACCCAGGGCGCAATGGAGCCCGCAACGCCGAGCAATCCGAGCAACCAGATCAGCGCCGCTCCAGGGCTCAACAGCATTCCCGAGGGTTGAAACGCAATTCGCTGCTCAGATCTCTGACGCGATTGCGGAGTGTGCCATTTCGCCTCCGCCGCGCGTTCGATATCCGCAACCAGAGGCATGCCGGAAGCAGCTACACTTGCCGTTTTCTCGTACATCGCCTTCATGTGCCCCTGTGCGTCAGTCCTCGCATGTCGCCACTTATCGAGGGACTTCGACAGCCTCCAGCACCGCGTTGATCACTTCCCGAAGCTCAACCCCTTCCATTTCGAATTCTGGCCGCATGAGCATGCGATGCTCGAGCACCGGAACCGCCATCGTCTTCACGTCTTCCGGTAGCACGAAATCGCGTTCTTCAAGCACCGCGAAAGCCCGCGATGCCAAAAGCAGCGCCAGTGTCGCGCGTGGTCCGGCGCCAATCCACACGGCTGCATGTTGCCTGGTCTGCCGAACCAAATTGACGATATACGCACTTACCGCCTCGCTTACGCGCACCCGTGCCGTCGCGGCGCGCAAATGTTTCAGTTCGTTGGGCTGCAAAACCGGTACGCGCAGTTCCTCCGCCAGCCGGCGTTCGGGCGTGTCGCCTTCCGCCACCAGCCGGGCAAGCTCGTTTTCGTCTTCCGCCGCCGGATAGCCCATGCGAATTTTTACGAGAAAGCGATCCTTCTGGGCTTCCGGAAGCGGATATGTGCCCTGATGTTCGATCGGGTTCTGCGTGGCAAAGACGACGAAGACTGGGGGCAGCGCACAACTCGCGCGATCGATTGTCACCTGCTGCTCTTGCATGGCTTCGAGTAGCGCCGATTGCGTTTTCGCGGGCGCCCGATTGATTTCATCCGCCAGCAGGAAATTCGTGAATATCGGCCCGCGCACCAGCCGGAACTCCTGCGTCTTCAAGTCGAAAACGCTCGTCCCGGTGATATCCGCGGGCATCAGGTCCGGTGTGAACTGAATGCGCTGAAATTCGCCGGCCACGGCGCGCGCCAGCGTCTTCACAAGTAGTGTCTTGCCCACTCCGGGAACGCCTTCGATCAGCGCGTGTCCGCCGGCGAGCAGCGTCACCAGAGCGAGATCGATTGCCTCGCTTTGGCCGACCATCACGCGGCCCAGAGCTTTTCTCACTCGGCGCGCTTCGCTCGCGGCCGTCGCCAGCTCGGCTTTGCCTTGCGTTTCGGCGTCGCCGGATTGTGCCTGCGCTTCCGAATCCAGCACTGGTTTCTCGTTCATGCGATTCGTGCCTCCTCGGGAGTCGTCTTCAATGAATCGGGAACTCTATATGGTCCTTCGCGGTGAGCATGAGCCACGCGAGCCAAGCCCTTCGCCGTTGCCCGGCGCTCGGCAATCACAGCAGTCAGCTCCTTGTAGCCCGCTAAAGGCGGCTGCGCGAGCGCGGCTCGCAATCGCGGGCCCCAACTCGCGTCAGCGGAAATAGCCTTCGCATCCTGTGGCCAACGCCGGCGGAATTGTTCCCAGCATTCCGCCACGACCTGCTCCGCCGCAATACTGCGCTGCAGGAGCCGTTGTCCGGCCACTCCGGCAGCTTCGCCACTGCGCGTGATCTCGCCGGCCCAGTCGCGCGGCGGGCGGCGCACGAGGTCGCCGCTCATATTCCAAAGCAGAACGAGCAAAGCCGCCCAAAAAAACAGGAGCGCCGCCTGCAGACGGTATCGCTGCACGAGCCAGAGCACGCCTTGCTCCTGGTGCAATCCGTGCAACGTTTCGTCCACCCAAATTACGGGCCGTCCGCCAGCGAGAAAATCCAGAAGCACCGGATTCGGGTGCGTCTTGATCGTTTCATTAAGCAAAAACCATTGTTGACTCGCGACGACCAACTCGCCTTCTCCCACTCGCCGCATAGCCATGTAGACGTGCGCAGACGGATCCATCTTTTCGGCGAAGAGCGTGGTCCAGTTTGCGTCTGTTTTAAGCCACGGGGCAGCGGCGGCGAGATACATCGCCTCGCTTCCCGGCGGCATAGCGCGCAGATCGGGAGAGATCCAGGTTGGACCAGAGCGACGTAGACCTTGCGGCCACTGATTGTCGACTTCCCATCCCTGAGATTCTGACTTCAGGCTCGCGCGGGGCGCGATCAGCACGACGCGTCCGCCGCGCGCAAGGAAGCTCTCGATTCGCCCGCGAAACTTTCCCACGCCCTGCACTTTTCCGTTCACCATTTCCCAGCCATCGTCGGGCGATCCTCCTATAAAGAAGACCGTCGTAGACGAAGCGTTCTGATCGGAGAGAGAGTCTTCATCCTGGCTGCGTTCCACCTGATAACCGGCCCGCTGATACGAATCAAAAAGCAGACTTGTGCCGTAAGCGTCCTGGCGCAAGCTGGATCCCATGTCGCTCGTGTTGGACTGATTCTGATGCGCCATCAGAAGCAGAATCGCGAATACAGCCGCGAATATGGCGGCGACCATCAGGGGTCCTCGCCAGTTGAGCGCCACGCCTTTGCCGGTACGATTCTCAGACATGGCCAAGCAGTTCCCGTTGGTTCTGGCGATAGGCGGCGACGGTCGCCGGCGTCAGCACGTACGACCCGTACCAAACGCGATCAAACAGACGCAGGCTGCCGCGCAATTTTTCAGGAATTTCCGCGCGTACCTCGACCGCCGCCTGGGGACGGCGCCGCCACCGTCGCGCGAACTCGTCGAGATATTCGCGGTTCGTGCGATCACGACGAATCGTCAGCCATTGGCGCTGAGCCAGGCCGGCCAGCAACCCCAGGTAAGCGGCGCGCAATGCCAGCCGCAATTCGCCTTCCGCTTCCAGCCGGCTCGCCAGCGCGAACCATTCGTCTTCGGATCGTTCCGCGGCGACTGCCAGGTCGCTCAGGTCGGGCAGGGGCGCCGCTGCGATTGGCAGGGATCCCTGCGCTGCTTCGCGCCGCCGCCGCAGCCAAAAGAGCGCCGCGCCCGCTAAAAGGGTCAAGGCCAGTACAAGCGCCACCCACAATCGCAGGTCTTTCATGTGCCACCCGTCGCGCTTTTCATTTCCCGGGAAAGTCAGCCCGCGCGGCCACAGGCTCCTGAGGAAATTCAAAAACGCGTTCCATGCGCGATCAGTGGCTTGCGCGATTCTGGTGAGCAGCTTGTCGAGCCAGGTGGGCGGGCTCGGGTGCGCTGCGTCATGCCATTGATAGATCTCGCGCTGCGATTCTTCCTCCAGCGCTTGGCGCAATTTCTGAACTCGGGCCAGCTGCCCTGAATCAGCCGTTGCCTCCACGCTGCTTTGGTTTGCCGATGCCTGCGCCGCTCGCGCGTTTGCCGGCTGCGAAACGCCCACCGCAATTGCAACCAGCAACACCAAAGCACCGACCCTGACTCCGCGCCCGGCGTCGGCGGAAGCAATCATTTCCGCCTTTTTCTCCTGCTGGCGTGGCAGGCCCGCCAATAATCCGCGCAGGTCGTCTCCTTCGCGCCGCGACCGCAAATGCTGGTAAACGACGATGAAGGTGCATTTCACAATCGGATCGAGCGCCAGCCACGCGCCCGCAAAGAGCGAGAGCCAGAACGCCGAACTTTGAAACAATGAGCGGACGCCCATTTGCGTGGAGAGAACCGTATTCACTCCGAAGATCGAGTGCAGAAGCTGCGGCAGAATCAGCGCCAGGAGAAAGCCATTCAACCACACCGCGATCCAGAGAGGAATGAGCATGGCGAAAAAGAGCATTCCGCCACCGAACCATTGGCTCGAGAGCCCCAGGCAGCCGCTGAAGGAATGCCTCTCGGCAGTATCCTCCCGCGCCTCAAGGCTGGCGAATTCGCATGCGCTGTAGAACCACGACGTCGCGGCGACGGTTGGCAGGGTCGACAAAGCCGCGATGGTCAGGGCGAATTTCCAGGCGAGCAATCGCCCGGTCGCCGAGAGCCACGCCGGTGCATTCGCCGGTTTGGAACTCGGCACGCCAAACGATCGTTCGCGAACGCGTTGCATGTAGCCGGCGACCATCAGCACGCGCAGCAAATACAATCCGGCGAGCGCAACCGACTCCATCAGCAAAGCCCCGCCGGCCATTCGAATCTGGCCATCAAGGACCCACATTGGGATGAAGCAAAGCACGAGCGGTGCGGACCCGGCGTAATAGCGCCATGCCTCGCGCGCGAATGTGGAGTGAAAGAGCGCGAATCCGCGTTCCAGCGCTTCGAGCGGGTTCGGCCGAATGCGGCGTGGGCGTGCAGGCACGAAGCGCCCGGATTGCGCCGAGGATTGAGCTACCGCGGCTTCACTCATGCTTTTGCCCGTCGAGCCGCTCGTAAGCGGCATTACCTAAGTTGAGGTGCAGCCCCGGCGTGTTCACTCGCCAACGCAGCAGCGCAAAAAAGAGTCCCACCAGGCATGCCAGCGCGAGCAATCCGGCAAGCGTCTGCCGGAACCTGTGCGTCAGCGATTGCTTCGGCGCGGGCGGACGCGTTATCCGGCGCAGGCAAGGCGGGCACGCGAGCTTGTCGTCCTCGTCCGTCACGCATTCGCGGCAAAACGTCCCTCCGCAGTGAGGACATCGCGCCGCAGCTTCGCGTAGCGGATGAAACAGGCAACGCGCATGACGCAAGCCTGACATAGGCTTGCCCGAGGGCGCGCCTGGCGCGTTAGGAGCCATTCGCTTGCGTGAGATTCCCAATGGACGTTGTCGCAGGAACTGATTCAGACCTGGCTTCGCTGGAGGGATTGGCTGGTTGAGGTCCGCCGGTCGGAGCCGTCGGCTGCTCGATCACGCCGCCGCGTGCGGTGCGAACCGCAGCATCAATCCTGGCAAGGACCTTCTGGGCGCGGCGAGTTCGCTTCACCAGTGGCAGGTTAACGCTGGCTCCCGTCGTGCGAATGCGCGTCGTCGCCGTTGGCCCGAGCGCCAGTTCCAGTCCGGCCCATGCCATTCCCGCGCCAGCGGCAATCGCCCCAGACCTGAAATTGATCCAGTGCCACAGCAAAGCGCCGAGCGCGACCAGCAGCCCGCCGGAAACGATCGGCCGCAATAGCCATGTGCGGCTGGGCCAGACTACAATGGAGTCCAGATCGCGCAAATAAAAACGCCGGTACTCGACTGCGTACATCACGCGTTTCGCGGCAAGCAAACAATCCTCGCTCAGATACCACTTCGTGGCGCCGTTCAGGTGGCCAACGCGGGATATTTTGCGGAACTCGGTTCGCAATCAGTGTCTCCCTATGATCCGCGGTGCCAATATGGAGGCCCCGATCAGCAGCGGCAGCCAAATGAATCCCGGATATGCCGCCCAGAAGCGCCACGCCGAGCGAGGTATCAAATACGAAGACGGCGCCTTCCGATACTTGACGTGCAAAACGATTACCGCCGGTAGCGCGGCGACAACAATCGGCCAAACCAAAATCCAGCCCCATCCGAGCGTGACCGCGATCGAATCATAGAGCACGTCGCGGGACCGCCATTCCGCCTTGCCGCTATTAAGCCCAGTATCGCCGCGCCCGCGCTCGAAACACGTGGGGCAAACGTGCTCCGCTCCAAGTTGCAAATCGCACAGCGCACACACGAACCGCCCGCATCGCTGGCAGCAAGCCTGAAACGCCTTCTCCGGGTGAAAGAAGCAGGTCGCTTGCTCCGGCATCGCGGATGCTGCATTCGTGCTCTGCCGGGCAGGGGACCAGACGCGGATTTGCAGGCGCTTTTCGCAGTAGGGACAGTTTTGCCATCGGCTCGGCGGCTCCATAGCCGTCACGTCGCCGCCGCAGTTAGGGCAGGGGACAATCCCTGCCGCACTTTGGCCCACTGCCGCAGCCGCACCCGATGAGGAGCCGGGCTCGTCGTGGCTCCTCGAATCGGGTGTGATGAGATGAAAACTCACGCCGGGGTCCGCTTGTAGATCACTCGCGTGTCGCAAACCCGATCGTGCAGGGCTCGCTTCTGCTCATCCGTTCCAGCCATGATGGTGCTGACCAGCATAAGAACAAAATTCAAGTAGGGAATGCCGCTCGTGACAATGTTCCACATGAAGAACCGCCCAAAGCACACACCCCATCCCAGACTGCGGCCGTCTGAGCGGACGACTGCTAACCCGCAGGCAATCTTGCCAACCGTTGCCCCCCGGTACCTCAGCATCACGACTTCATAGGCGGTCATCGCCAGGAAAAAAATCGGAAGGAGGGTCAGCATGAACCCTGTGAACGCCGCCGGGTTTGGTGGTTGGCTTCTGGCAGCACGAAGTAGATTTGGAATGAGTAAGGCCATGGCGATTCCAAACGGAACCATAAACACCAGACCGTCAATAAACCGAGCGCCCGATCGAATCCAGACGCCGGCATAACTCATGGAGGCGGCCGCACCAGGGCCAGTAGCCATCACGCGGCTCAAGTATGCCGGCTTGCAGTTGCCGCACACCCAATTTCCGGCGATGTGTACCAAATCGGACTGGGCGAACGTCCGCCCGCATTGCGAACAGGCCAAAAGCGTTTGTACCGGGGCTTGTTGCGTCATTGGACACGTCTCCTTGGAGATAGGAAGTGGACGTAGCCTAGCGCAAGCGGCCCCCGCGCGCCAAGTATCAGGCTCGACCGGTTTTCCACTCAGCCACCTCTTGCATGTTCCTTCTCATGTCCCGAGCGACTTGAGTGAAAGGGAACCGACCACGGATCGCCTTGCTGCAGATCACGGATCTCAGACTGGTAGTATCGAGGTTTTTAGCCATGATTTATCGGCTACTCGGAGTTGCTGATGAGGAAATCGTCGGGTTTGGCCTCGCCAGGACGCGCTTTGTTGTGGCTCAAGACCAGGAAATCATCCTTGCCTTGCGTCGGACTTTTATCAGGCAGTCTAGGTTCTTTTCGATGATGGGTGTATGGAACCGGCGATTCTCTACCTTACGGAGCAGCTCAACGATCACCGAATGTGGGAATCATACTGGTTTTGTTCTGGGCTCCAACGCAGAGGCGCTTATTGGGGGAAGACGGTGGAATACTGGCTATCTCCAACAGAGATTAACGCCGACGGTAAAACCAAGGTAAAACCAAGCGGCACCCCAGACTTCCTTCCGACCAGAAACCCTTTTTTATAAGGGAAAATGGTCGGCCCTAGCAGACGATTTTAGAACTCTGGCGCTAAACGACGACGCAGTTACATCAAACATTTGGAAATGATTTTCCAGGTTACCTTACGTGTGTTAGGTTCGAAGCCGACCCTCTGCGCCATCCTTTTTGGCTTCAACATAGCCAGGAAAACCGCGGGTTTCAAAACCGCTCAATGCGATTAGCTACGATTAGCTATGAGAATCGGTATTTGAAACGGGATGCCGGCTGGGTCATTTCGGCCTGAAGGCCATTTTCCGAAAACCCGACTTCTCGGGACTTGGCACTGGCTATTGAGGAAACTTCGAGTAACCGGACTGGGCAGCAGCGTTAAGGATTCTTGGTTTCCTTCCACAGAACATATTTCTCACCATCGAAATGGTACTCACTGGTTTGTGAAAGTGAAGCAGATGACCACGAACAAACGATATTTCTATAGCCCTTCGTTCGTTTGGCCATCACCTCCAGCGAGTTGCCACCGCACCAGACGGGAACCTTAGGAGCACTGTGCGCGGAGAGTACAACCCAAAACCAACTGTTGTCACCGCCGGACGTCAGTGGAGAGATTCCCTGTATAACGAGGTCAACCTCGTCCAAGCCGCCGAGATGAATTTCCGCCGCACGAAATAGCTGAGAAGGATTGCTTGGTTGCTGTTTGGCCGTACGTAGAGACTCCTTCACCTCTTTCGTCTCAAGTAAGGCCCGCACAACTTCTGGGGGCAAAGAAACAGCGTGCTCAAACGGTTCATCCTCGCGGAAGACTAATTGTTCATGGGCGGGCGTGGCTTTTGGTCCTTGCGCGATTGAAACTACAGTGGCAATGCTTGCGAGGGCGAGCGTCAGGAAGCCTCTGGATATTGCCGCTCGTGAAGCAAACTTGTTTGCGTGCATCTACGTGATTGTATGTCGGACCGGGCTGAAAGGGTCATCGGGGTTGTGTCGTTGATGTTTCTTGCAACAGATAGCGCCTGAGAAACGGGATTTCCGCTAAGTGGAATACCAAGGCTCCCGCTTTGTCTTAATTATCAATTGCGGCTGAAGATTGACTTGTACTTATCCCAGTAGGCGTATCCCAAATACGCGGTCAGCACAAAGACAATTGCACCAATCCATAGGAATGACGGTATCAACCGGGCATTGACTACAACAATTCCAACAACATCGGGGGCAAGAAACAACGTTGCTAATGCAGGGAGAATGCCAAACAGCAGCATGAATCCCGCGACAATCTCTGTAACTTTGACCATCTGGAAAATGCCCGAGGCCCAGAATACTTGGGTAAAGGTGACCATCTGCGCGGGAACATCTTTTGTTGAGTTGCCCATCAGCAGCCCGCTTATGCCGCTTGCGAGCATGATGAGGCCAAGCAATATGCGGATAGCGATTACGAGATAACGGTTGCGAAAATTCATAATCCCTTGCACCTCAAGAGAAATCGTAAAGATTGACAGAAGACCTGGGTTCGAATTATCAGTTCAAGAATATCCGAAAGCATGTACCTCAATGGACGAGAATCCGACTTCACAGGACTTGGGATGATGCAGTAATCCTGACGCGCGAGAGCATGCCGTCGGATTAGATCATATTCGTCAAAATTAAGTTGAGCCGCTCAACCTATCGTTTATAACTCACATATAGGGATTTGGCCTGTCCGGGAGGGCACGATGCAAATTCGCACGCTCCTTATCTGCACTCTTTTTTCCTCACTTTGTGTGGCTCAAGCAGTAGACGTTAACTCCCCGGCCTCAGTTCGTGTCACGGTGCTGCCAGAGCGCCCGCTTATTGAGCATCGTGGGACCATCCAGTTGCTGAACTTCGACTTTCTGTTACAGAACACTGGCCCCAAGCCGCTCCATCTCAACCGAATCGCAGTTTCTCTCTGGGACAAGAATAACAAGTTAATTCTCCGCCGCGCGCTCGACGAAAACGGTCGTCCCTCCGGATTGAGCATGATTTCGCAGCGCGACATTCCAAGCGGTGGGCGCATTGGATTGTTCAATCCCTTCTATGAGTTTGGCCCTGAACTCAAGATCGAGAAGATGTCGTACGATTTCTTCTTTAACGATCCTGAGTACAAGACGGCGACCCCCTTGGATTATCAGCATTCAGTTGAAGTGAGCGTTACGCCAAAAGATTTTATGGACAAGACCGCTCTCTTCTTGCCACTTCACCAGCGAAGTATCATCTTCGACGGGCACGATTTCTACTCCCATCACCGGCGACAGAATTTAGCCGACCCGGCTTTCGAACGCCTAAAGATGCTAAGTAACCCCGTTCGCTACGCATACGACTTTTGTCCTGTGAATGAGAATGGGGACATGTACAAGGGCTCACCTTGGAAGAAAGAGAATTGGTACGGATATGGCCAGCATATCTATGCAACAGGCGACGGGACCGTGGTTGGCATTGCCAACGACGTACCTGAAAACTACTTTAAGGGGAAGGAAGTGGTCTACGCCCATCCTCCGGGAAACGATATCTACAAGGCCTCGTATGGAAACTTTGTCGTCATCGACCACGGTCATGGTGAGTTCAGTTTCTTCGCCCACATGAAAACTGGTAGCGTTCGCGTGAAAGCCGGAGACCACGTAGTTGCGGGACAGCAGCTCGGTGAACTCGGTTTTGCTGGAGACGCCTTTGCCCCGCACCTGCACTACATGCTGATTGACAACGCGGATGTGCTTAAGGCCGAGGGCTTGCCGTCGTATTTTCGGAATTTTCGTCGCATTCTTGGGTCCAGCATCGAGGATATCTCGCAAGGTCAGATTGACAGTGGGGACATCATCGAGCCGCAGAACAGATAGGTTATTTCACTTTAGGGCCTGATAAACGGGACTATCGTCAACTGGAAATCGGCGCAAAAGCCAACTGACGATAATCCGACTTATCAGGCTATATTCCGAAGCGCTCCGATTCAGCCGTATCACCCCTGTAGTTTTGGCTCGGCCATGAGGGTCGGCAATTACAACCGTCCTTCCAGCCAGCACTACGCGCAGTTAGACGGTCAGCGGCCCCTTCTGCTACAACTGAGAGCGAACATGAAAACAATTACGCTGGTGATCGGTTATGCGGCCGTAGCGGTCGGTACGACGTTCATGCTGCCGCAGGTGCTGAAATCGTGGAAGACCAAGAGGGTGGACGACCTCTCTTTCGCGTCGGTCACGCTCTACTTTGCAAATAGCTTACTTTGGTTGGCGTACGGCATCTTGATCGCCGCATGGCCAGTCGCCGTGGCGAACGCGCTTGCCATCGTGATCAGCATCGTTCAACTTTCATTAAAATTAAAATACACACTGCAACCCTCTCCAATCGTACAAATCAGGCATGCGGCGGCATGGGTGGCTGATCTCGAGCGAGCACGCGCTTTCTACGAACGTTGGTTTAGTGCTACGGCCGGAACGAGGTACTCGAGTTCGAAGCGGAACTTCACGTCCTATTTTCTCTCTCTTGGCTGTGGGGCCCGGATCGAGCTGATGACGTCACCCGGTGAGGCTCCCAGACATGCGCATCTCGCCCTGTCGGTGGGCTGCCGCGATGCCGTTGATCAATTGGTGAAAGAGATGGAAGCCGCAGGAGTTCGCATCCTCAGTGCGCCGAGGGTCACAGGAGATGGATACTATGAAGCATTGGTGACCGACTCGGAAGGCAATCTCATAGAGATCACCTCATAGTGCTTGCCGAGAAAGGACTCGTCGGGAATGGGGGACCGGAAAAGCCACTTTCCGAGAACCCGACTTCTCAGGAGTTATCAACACCGGCATGTAGTGTGACCTTACGTCTAACTGGCAAAACATACCAGACCACGTCAACCGCAAATAATCCAACTACAACAGCTGTTGAAAATGCAGGCTCGCCTTCAGCAATAGCGTAAATGGATACTGCCAGCCAAAGGCCACAATTTATAAGAGCAGCTTCCCACCGATTTAGTGCCTCAAGCAAAAGCCCAACTCCTGAGAAGACCAACGCAACCGCTAAATCTGGATTATAGAAAAACACTGTCCAAAACGACGGTGGAGGCGGGTAGCTAGCATTAGTGAGGATTTCTTGTTGATGGATGCCTATCACCCCATAAATCGAGAAAACAAAAATCGAGAGATTCGTGATTGTCACCCAGAGCAGCCTTCCCCAATGTCTTTTGAGAGTGCACTCTTTTGGGACGGCTGCATCATTCCATCGCAATGGAATTGCGCGCCGTCGTTCTAGTGTCCCGATAATGACACACCCGATGAAAATGCCGATGCAAGGTCGAATGCTGGTCAATGCAATTCCCTCCCAAAAGTATGCGTAGCCGATAGACTCACGCAACCATTGGTAGCGGGTAAGCTTCACTTCCCTCGATTTCAGGAGAGCTTGTAGCTCTGACACTGGGCGGTTGTGGTACGACTTGATTTCGTCTTCGCTAATTCCGGGTTCGTATTTCACAGCGCGTCGCATGGAAGCCACGGTCAACACGAACGTCAAGGCAGGCCCAACCAAAACTGCGATGAGCAACGACCTCAGAAGGAGCCTTCTCATTTCAAATTTCTAACCCATATTTTGTCAGGCAGCCACGAACAACCATTATCGCAAGCGCGAGTTTGACGAGATAGACTCCTTTGAATCTCCGGTTTCGCTTGAGTCACCTCCTGATATACGGGATTTTCGCTAACTGAGAATTCGCCACCGGCCAGTTGACGAAAACCCGACTTTCCAGGACTTGGCTACCTAGTTTCCCTCTCCCCAAATCTCGGGCTTGAGAATTCCCACTACCTCATTCTCGGCTTCCGACTCAAGAAGAAGGAGCGGAATCTTGATTCGACGCTTACCTGTGATTGGATTGGGAGTGATGACGAGTGTGCTGCGCGGAATAGATTCTTGATCGACGCGCAAGTAGAAACGGAGCGGATTAACCAAAACAACTGTCGAAACCTCATCGAAAGCAACGAATCTGTTTCCTCGAAAGAGACTGCTGAAAGCTATTCCCTGCGACGAAATATCGAGTTTTAGTCTGTGAAGGTAGGCAATTGCGAGCGCGAGTCCTGCAAGGGATAGACCCAAACCTATGTACATCCACGTATCACGTTTCGGGGTTTCCCAAAACGCCGTCACAAAAAAGCACACCGCCATAACAGGGAATAAGTATACAAGGTAGTAGCCGTATGCCCGCGCGCCAAACGTCGCAGGGACAATGCTTGCCTTGCGCGCTGGATAGGACCGTATGAACAGCCCGTTAGACAAGGGGTCCTTCTCGCGCCCGCAGTGACCACGCCTAGGGCGGAACTTACGGTATCAAGAAACGACGGCACCACACCAGCTTTCCAACTCCTGACAAACGGGATTCTCGGCAACTGGCTCCCTAACGGCTAAGGGCCCTCTCCCGTAAACGCTTCCGCAACGATTTGGTACTCATCCTCATAAACAACGTAGCCGACACGCTCGGTCTTCAACATCTGAACGGAAATCCCGTGATTCCTAAGAATCTCCACGAGCAGCCTGATGCGGTCTATATGTTCATCTGCGGTGTCTTTGAACCAGGAAATTGCCCTGCTTTGCTTTCGGTAAAACGGCGGCTTTGAAGCCGTGAACTTCGTCGGCTCCTTTAAGTGCGCGTTGAACCATTTCCTGATTTCGTCGTGCTGTTCTTCTTCGTGTGGGGCAAGTTTTCCGTCGTCGCGCAGGTAACCAACAGCATGGAACACTCCGAGTTCTTTGCCCGATTTAGGATGGATTTCGGCAACGACGAATCTCAAATACATCGGCACGCACACTACCATCCCTGGCGGCTGGTGCCCAAGTCCTGACAAACGGTGTTATCGGAGACTGAGAAGTATCGGCCGACCAATCCACAGGCTGAGCAAAACAGCAAAGTTGTCTACCCGATCGCTTTTACCAAGCTTCCCAACCAGGCTTCGAAGGAACGGTCGGTCCGCGATAGACGCCCGTCAATAACCACTCACATACTCCTGCCATAGGATATAAAACTGTATGCTAGGTTAGAAGGCTTTGTGGAGGAGACCACTAAATGGATACGGCAACAATCGTGCATGAGATCGACAACGAAATTGCGAGGCTCACTTCTGCCCGCAATATTCTTACGGCATCGAATTCAAATTCGCACACAAGGGAGGCCGCCAAAAGCGCGCCAAGCAAAAGAGCTGTCAGCGCAAAACCGGCTAACAGGCTGAGTCCGGCTGGTAGGAGAAAGCTATCCGCGATGATGAAGAAACGGTGGGCCGAACGCAGGAAGAAAGCCGCAAGGACCAAGTAACGTAGCTGCCATAGGAACGTGGTGTTCGGGCGGTTCGGCTGCATTCCAACGAGGACTTCTCGGTGGCGAAAACTGCACAAGACCACACTATTCCCTTTTCCTAAAGTAATAGATTCCTCCAATCACGAGCGCCACTAGCAATAGCACCTCCCATATATTCATAAATCCTCCTGCTCGTGTGGTCGCCGCACGTGACGGCAACGCCTCAACAGGTGGCCTAATTTGGTAGGATGCCGCTATTCAACGTGGGCAGCAATAAAATCGCTGGCCCTTCGATACCCGGAAGGCTACTGCCGCAGGTATGTGACTGTTAAGGAAGGAAAGGCCCTCATTTGCGGTGATTTCGCAAGTCCTGATAAACGAGGGTTATCAGAATGTGGCTATGACCCTGGAGATAGGTTCTGGAGCCGCCAACAGGCCCAATGAGGGCCGAAGCTGTGGCCGATGGCCCAATCCGTCATTCTGATCGCGTCGGCTGGATTCTTCGGCGAACCCGTGATTCCGCTCGCTCGCGAGAAGTGAGCACGTATTTATGAAGATTTTGAGAGGCAATATCACGCGGTAGTGGACACTTGTCTGCGGCCCGGCCTGCCTCTAGTTCTCTGCACGATCTACAATGGGTGCTTTCCCGATAAGGCTTATCAGCGACTCGTTTCACCCGCTCTAGCAGTGTTCAACGACGTAATCCTGAGAGTCGCAATCGGCCAAGGTCTCCGGGTAATTGATTTGCGTTCGGCCTGCAAAGAGGCTGCGGACTATGCGAACCCAATAGAACCTTCCTCAATCGGGGGCGAGAAGATCGCACAATTAATTGTTGCATCAGTGAGCAGACCAGACGATCAAAGACAGGGAACACGAATTTTCGCTCGTCTTTGAAGTGCTGGAAATCAGAAACGAGGGAGACGATGCTTAGCGAACCCCAGCGCCTGATAAACGGGATTATCGCTAACTGGAGGTTTGGTACCCCAACTTCTGGGATGCCGACTTGGCGGGACTTGGGGTTTTAGGTGGCACAGCCACATCGGCGGCGGCCACGTGCTGCTCGATCACGCTCATTGAACCGGCCCGTTGATCTTCACGCGCCGTAGCGCTTCTTTTTCGACGTGTGACGCCAGTTCCTCGGCCAATGCTAGATGCTGCGGGTTCCCGAGTGAATATTTGCAAACTCCATCGGGAAGGACGACCGCGAGCAGTTCAAATCCTTCTTTTCTGAGAGCAGCAATGCCCGTCATTGTTTTTCTTCGGCTGCCCGCTGATGTGAAATTGATCACCTCTATGGTCGCCTCCATCGTGACTCCTTTGCTCAACGCATCCAACGTGGCGTCCCGATCTTTCATCAAGATCATGGCGGCGGCGTAGAGAACCTCTTTGCCAATCTGTACTCGTTGCAGTCGCGTCATGCCGCTTCCCCGGGGCACCGTCAAGGTGATGGCCTCAACCTAACATCGGGATGCGCAGCTTTCCAACTCCTGATAGACGGGATTTCGGAGACTGAGATTTGGGCTAAATCCGTTGAACCATCAATTTCACGGGACTATTATCGAATGACAACGATCCAGTCAATCCGAGGACGGCTCGAAGGCGTACGTGAGGTGAATATGCATCCCGCCGAACAATTCATTAAACATGATACCGTGGAGCGAGGCTGAGAAGAAGACCGCACGACGAGCTTTTGAGAAAGCGCTCGAAATGCAATGTACGGCCA
>Ga0210401_10002371_pt1 | contig 20913 bp, 17 predicted proteins | sample IncBWH32MmetaG_FD_150866 | JGI IMG/M metagenome (GOLD analysis project Ga0210401, IMG submission 150866) | Forest soil microbial communities from Barre Woods Harvard Forest LTER site, Petersham, Massachusetts, United States - Inc-BW-H-32-M | ecosystem: Environmental > Terrestrial > Soil >... | reverse complement strand
GCGAAACTTCTTCCGTTTTTCGATCTCTGCAGCACTCACCGTTCGTTTGCTATTTCCGAGGGCTGTAACGATGTGTCTCCCCTCTTCGACAATGGTTTTGAGTTGTTCAGGATTGGCGGAGATCGCATGATCCCACCCTTCCGCGTCCTGATCGAGAGTGAAATGTTTCTCGATCATGCACGCGCCAAGTGCGACGGCAGCGAGTGGAATCGCGGTTCCCAATGTGTGATCGCTAAAGCCTACCGGCACACCGAAGGCTTGCTGCAGAGTGGCTATATTGCGCAGATGAACGGTGTCATAGTCCGGAGGGTAGATCGACACGCAATGCAGTAGCACAATCTGCCCATTGCCTTCAGCACGCACCGTCTCTACGGCTCGTTCAATTTCTGCCAGCGTAGCCATGCCTGTCGAAATGATTACGGGTCGGTGTTTGCGCGCGACGTACTTCAAGAGGGAGAGATGAATGATGTCCATCGAAGCGATCTTAAAGAACGGCACATCAAGCTTCTCAAGCAGGTCTACTTCTTCGGTGGCGAACGGTGTCGAGCAAAACGCGATTCCGCGAGACTTGCAATGAGCGGCGGCTTCGATATGTTGTTCCATGGTGAACTGATAGGCGGTCACCATTTCGCGCAACGAGCCGAAGTGCTTCTTCTTGTCGGAGTAGGAAGTGTTGCGAGCATACTCTTCTTCCGCGATGAGCGATTTGTCGGTCCAGGATTGGAACTTCACCGCTTGTGCGCCCGACTCTGCGGCTGAGTCAATCAAGCGACGACAGAGAGTCATATCGCCATTATGGTTTGAACCGACTTCCGCGATGATATAAGGTGGATGTCCCGGTCCGACCGCAACGCCGCTAATTTCTACCGACTTCATCTCGGACCTCCTGCGCAATCATTCCACATCCACCGCAGCGCAGGTTGTGCGACATCCCACCACCAGACAACCTGGGGCTGCATGGCGTTTAGGTTAAGGATGTAGCTCTCCAGCTTTTTCGGCTGCGAAATCACCTGTTCGGAAAACAGTTGAACATCTGCCGCGGCTTCTTGTACCTGTGCCCAGCGATCAGGCAGCACATCCTCCGTTGGAGAGGCTTGCAGCAGGCAAAAATGTTGCCGTACCTTCTCCGTGTCTCGAATCACTTGGTTCGCGTCGAAAGGAAAGCGGATGGGGGCCGTGTTTGCCCCATGCTGCCGGTATTCCATTCGTACAATTGGATCGAAGGCCAACTTGGCCCCCTTTACCCATGCTTGGGTGGCCAAGAACCAATCAACCAAGACGATGCCCGCAGGAACCGGCAAACACCGCCTAAGTAACTCCGACCGATACGCCGAATTGGAAAAGCCAAACACGTTGTGCCGCGGCAGAATATTGTCAGGAACGGTGCGCTCCGAAAGCGTAAGAGTTGTCCCCAAATCTCGCCTGTGTTGATCCACTAGTCGCAGAGCGCACGCGGCGAGCTCGGAGGTCTGTAAGGCCGCCCGTGCCGACGCGACCCGAGTCGGGTGGAGAACATCGTCTGTGTCCACGAGAACCACCGCATCAAAGTCTCTTACGATTTGTTCCAAGGACCGTTGCCGGATCCATGCCGGAGTGTTGCCCGGTTCAGACGGCACCCAGACCGCGTCCAACTGGGTGCCGATCGCTGTCTCGATTGTGCCGACCTCAACCCCGTCAAGACCCACCCAGAGTTGAAAGTTCTGATCCGTCTGTGCCTGCACGGAGCGATACCAGTCCGGCAGGTAGACTTCGACGCCTGGATAGATTGTTGTGTAAACTGCTATTCGCTCCATTGCACGTACCCGGGGACATCAAAGAAAACATGGTTTAATAGCCTCAGGTCAGTGGCAACAGCTGTCATTTGAATGCAATCTTCGTCCCGAAAGTCGTATTGTCCTGTGGATTGCAGTAAGTCTCAGCGCTCGCATTCATTGAGTTTAGTAAGGCAAAACCACTAACGTCTGGATTCAAGACGTACTGCGGGAAAATCCAAGGTAGTAAAGTTGACCCACAAGCCCCACCGCTATCCGCGAATTCAGCGAATATCGCGTCGTTGTTGCCTCTCAACGTCAACGCCACGCCTGAAGGGAGATAACTCGCCGGGTTCGTTCCTGTTGTTGGAATTCGAGCATCCAAAGCCCCTAATGTTTGACCTTGCGTATCTAAAGTCCACGACCCCCTTAAGCGGGAGACTTCCATGAACCAGAATCCTGGAGTCGCGTTCGTGCTCATTGTGATGGTCAATGATGTATCTCCTGAATGGCTGGAGAGGACATAGGCACAACTCAGCCCAATGGTTTGGCCGCCTGAGCTTGCCGACTTAGCGCAACTAGACAAGCCACTGGGCACTGTAAATGTATCGCTTCCCGACGTGACACTGGAAAGAACGGAGCTGGACTCCGTGCCGGCAAACAAGAACAGCAAGTCGCCCGCTTTGGTAGGGTCAATGCTGAGGGTGCAGGTACTGTTGCAGGTTGTACCGGTGTTGGCTATCTGGACTTGGACCATGCTGAACGGCGTAGCTGGACCCGCGAATATTCCTGCGCTTGATTTGAAGCAGAGGCCGAAATTAGAAAAATAGTTGGAGCTTCCCTGAGTAAATGAGGGGGCGGATATCGTAGTCTGGCCAGTATTCAACAGAAATGCTGCGATGCCAGACTGATCCGATATGTAACCGCTCCCGTTCCATTCTGGAATGCTCTGGCCGTCACCCCAATCTGCTATCTGAAAGCACGCGTCCGTCGCAGACGGAGTCAGTGATACGCCAGTGCAAGGAGCACATCCAGTGGATATATTCGCGGTTGGGCCTACATCAAGGCTGGCAGTGTAGCCTGACGGTGGCAGCAACTCCATCAGATATGCCGCACAGTACGAAGTTCCGCAACCTGCCGAAGTGCTAAAGGTGTAGGTATTCGGGGTCCCGCTACCATTCGCTACCCAGCAAATCGAAACGTCGTCGTTGCCGCTATTGTGTATCGGAGTCCCGCAGGTAAACGTATCGGTAGCATTGCTTGAATTGCAACTCGACGCGCTGCAGTCGTAAGCCGAGGCGACATGCGATCCGCTGTTGCCATCGTCTGACAGCACGTAAAGAACCCGAAGAGTCCCGGCAGTCATTGGAAGGGCACCATTAAAACCACCTGGTGATGCTGATATGGTACACGTCGTCCGGTTAGTGCAACCAACACTACTTATAGCATAGGTATCCTGAACCCATTGCCAGCCGGGGTGACTAATGAGCGACGTTATTGGTCTACTGGGCACTATTGTCTCCCTGCGCTGAAATGCGCAAAGCACGAATGCCGCGACCACAATAAGCAGTAAATGTGCAATTGGCCTCTTCATCACTAAGTACACCTCACGATCATTGCCATCGAAACGCCGATTAAAGTACCGCCGATGACTGACCCGTGTTGCACACGATTCACAAATACATTCAATGTTTCGTACACCCTGTGCAGCCAAGTAGGGACTTTCACACACTCATTAAACAGCTCTTATGCATATCACATGCCACGCCAGGTAGCGCCACAGCTCGATGATACACAGCGAAGCCTCTCATATCATAACGGCGAAGCCTTAGTGACCGCACTTAAGTAAATAACTGGCACAACATCGTCGACGCCAGCATAAACTGCGGGCGTGAACAGCAACACCATAAACAAAACACGGCAGCGTCGACTTCGCACCCCTCAACGCATTTTCGCGCGACTCTGGAGAATCAACAATTGTTATCTCCACAACATCGTTTGCCCACTCACGCTTGCCTGAACAGTGTTACAAACCTGTTTGCAGCCGGAATACCGTGCGAACACTCGCTAAAGAATTCATCAAACCGGCCTTGCATTCTATCGACCTCCCAGTTATTCGCAAAACGGTCGATTAGTTCACTAACAAACAGCCGAAACAGCTCTGCGACACGTGGATCAACACGAAAACAACTCGCGCACAGTGACCCCTTCGGAATGCGATCCTCAAGGTGTTGCTTTCGCAATTCTAATACTCTTTCATTGTTAATCAACTCCTTCGGATCGCCGTCTTCGATGCTGCCATACACCAGGTCACCGTTATAGTCCCTGCAGCAAGCTGTAGTCCGTCCATCATTGAGGACATGCAAGGTCGAGCTGAACAGCTGGTCGCATGGATGCCAGGGAACAATGTGATTCTTAAGAATGCTCTCAGTCATAAAGTAAGTGTTGTCCGGAGACAGGCCGCTAACAAGGCTCAGCTCAATATTTCTGATGTTAACATATTTACTATAACACTTGATATGATAACCGAGCTCGTGTTGCACATCCTTGCTAACAATCGAATTAATACGGATATCGCTAAAACACTGTTTGTCGTCGGCGACTTTCTTGAGATAATCTAAATTCTTGAGCAACACATCAAATTTGGCGGGCCTTCTGATCTTCTCGTATGTTTCCTTCGTGGCACCATCTATGGATAAGCGAAGGGTTTGAATAATGTCGGCATAAGCCACTAGCACGTCCATGCGCTTCTCCAACAACAGACAGTTCGTTGATAGAAACAGTTTTAATCCATGGGCTCGGGTTATTTTGAAATACTCTTCGAGGTGCGGGTTAAGTAGTGGTTCTCCTATGGTGTGCAGGGAGATAACCCTCTGACCGAGGTCGCTTACATGCTTCAACACCTTTTCGAACAAAGCGAAGTCCATGTTCTGCTGCGCTCTTTGGGAGAGAGCTGTGTTGCACATTACACAATTCAGGTTGCAATTCTTGTTAATTTCAATTTCGCTAATCCTCAGAGTGTCTTTTCTGCTATAAAGGTCCGGTTGAAAGGATGCATTCATGATCATGTCGTATCTGCGTATCAGATAACGATCAGCCAACTTTCGCTGAACAAAGGGGATTTGTTTTAGCGTCCGTTTGACTGCAATAGCGAATGGTGAACCTCGGAGAGTGTCGGGTCGGAATCCGAGTAAAGAGGCCAATTGGGTTTGTGTCGTCTCAGTTGTCATAACGTCTCCAGTGTTTAGTCGACGGTTTGGTAACTAGTACCAGCCGTCGTGGATCTGCCAACGCGCATGGGTAGTTTGTTAGAGTGCAAAGGGCGCTCATTCTGCCCAACTGGGTACTAGGTGTGCGTGATGGTGCAGGTGCCCTAATGCGAGTCCTCTCGGGGGATGGTCAAACCAACCGGTACAGTCGTGCCATCTGGCAACTCCCACACATATGGAATCACAACAGACGTCGATCTCGGTGCGTGCGTCAGGTAGTCGCCTTTATAGCCATAGCTCTTGAGATCAGTCTTAACGGTAAATGACAGCGCATCCTTGCAGGCCCAGATTTCGGATTGATGTGCCTTTTCCCTGATGGACAAGCTGATGCTGTAGCGTTGTGGCAGCAGGGGGATACCCTTAAAGCGGCAAGACAGTTGCCCAGCGCCTTCCAACACCTCGGGTCGCATTCCGTCCAAAAGCATGCTGGCTGTGAAGCACTTACCATGAATGCCTTCCACGATGACTAAGAAATAGGGTAACTCAATTCTACAAGGGGAGTTATAGGATATTTCGACGATCAGATCCTCGCCAGGACACAACTGGCGCGTCTCTTGTCCTTCGCCATTCTTCAATGTCACTTTCTCTATCACCAACCCGTTGGCGCCGGTTAGCTGACGAGCGGAACTACTCGAGAGTCGCGCGAAGTAATCTGCCACAACGTTCTCCACCTCCCCGTCAGCCCGAACTCTGCCTTCGTCAAGCAAAATCGCTCGTTGGCACAACGATCGTATGGCCTCCATGTTATGGCTCACAAATATGACCGTCCTCCCGTCCTGCGCCACTTCACCCATTTTTCCTAAGCATTTCGCTTGAAAAGCGGCGTCACCCACGGCGAGAACTTCGTCCACTATGAGGATCTCCGGTTCGAGGTGAGCAGCGACCGCAAAAGCCAGACGGACATACATTCCACTGGAATATCGCTTCACAGGCGTATCAAGAAAATCCTCGATATCTGAAAACTCGACAATTTGATCGAATTTCCGGGCAATTTCAACGCGCGTCATGCCTAGGATGGCGCCGTTGAGAAAGATATTTTCGCGCCCGCTGAGCTCTTGATGAAATCCAGTGCCTACTTCGAGGAGGCTCGCGGCCCTGCCATTGATGCGGAACCGACCTTCAGTCGGCACTGTAATGCGACTCAGAAGTTTGAGGAGTGTACTCTTACCGGCTCCGTTACGACCGATGATTCCTACGACTTCGCCCTGATTGATGCTTAGGTCCACATGTCTCAAGGCCCAAAAGTCTACCTGCCTCAGTTTCGCTTCACGACGCGACCTGAGCCATGCGCCCGGAGAGCGAATGACACCCTCAAGGGCATGACGCATTCCGTCAACTCCTTGTTTCCGCTTGCCGATGACATAGCGCTTGCCGAGGTTCTCGATGACGATGGCAGTTTCAGACATAGCTTTGACCGGTGTACCAATGTCGTCTGACTTAAATCACATCAGCGAAGTCGCGCTCCGTTCTACGGAAGTACAAAACGCCTGATATAAGAATTGCGGCAACCTCGATAATTGAGATAGTGAGTGCCGGCAGGTACAAACTGTTCTGCGCACCCAATAAGGACCATCGGAAGCCGTCAATGATTCCGACCATTGGGTTGAGCGAATAGAGCAAACGAAACCGGCCAGGAACGACACTACTTTGAAAACCCACAGGAGATAGATACAAACCGAATTGCACGATAAATGGAACTATAAAGCGAAAATCCCGATACTTGACCATTAGTGCGGCGATCCATAATCCAGTACCAACGGAAGCGCTAAACGCGAGCAAAGTAAAGAGCGGCAGAAGCAGAGCAGATACGGGAGGAACGAACCTGTACCAAAACATCAGGCCGACCATGAGAAGCGCCGAAATTAGGAAGTCAACGAAACTAGTGATGACTGAGCTAACTCCCATAATGAGCCGCGGGAAATAAATCTTCGAGATCAGGCTGGAATTCGCCACCATACTGTTGCCGCTGTCAGAAATTGCCGTAGAGAAGAAATTCCACGGGAGCATGCCGCAAAGGACAAGGAGTGGATAGGGCAATCCTCCGGACGGCATTTTGCCCAGTTTTCCAAAAACAATAGTTAGTATAAGCATCGTGAGGAGTGGCCGAATGATCGACCAGCTCACGCCCACGACTGTCTGCTTATAGCGCACCAAAAGATCGCGCCATGCAAGAAAGAAGAACAATTCGCGGTAGCGCCAAAGATCATGCCAATATTGCTGTTCGATTCGTCCTGCCTCGATTAACAATTGACCGGCAGAGGAGGTACCGAATCCACCGGATGGAGCCATTTGTTTGATCGGAAGATTGTCTGTGACCATTGAGAAGTTGGGGCCTTGCGCTAGTTTTGAATTGGGTTCGGAGGTCTCACAACGCGCGAAGTCCACATCAAGAAGAACGCGCCATTGTACCTCTATCTCGCCTGGAAGCAATATATGAAAAGTCTTTCATCCGTTCATCCGGAAAAGCCTCCCCAGGGATTGCGATCCGCACCAAGGCAGCGCAACGATTCCCGGTCCTGCCTGACCAGTTGCCACACTTCGCCTTACCCCAACTCAACTCGCTGTAAATCGGTTTCGATACGACCTTCGGTCCAACCTCCGCCTCCGGTCCCCACAGCCGCAGGTCAACCAGGACGTCATAAATCGACCCCTGAGTACAGCGCACAAGTTTGGCTTCGCCGTATGGTCGCATCGTGATAGTGGAGGCCGCGCAGAGTTTCCTTCTCTGCACTGAACGAAACACTGCAATGGGCCAGCTTTGAGTTTAAACCACGACTTTCAAATTCCTGCCGACACCGGGTGCGAGCGAAGAAACCACGGTCGTCGGGTTTCAGTTCTAGTTCAATCTCGAATACTCCTGGCAGCTTGGTTTCACGAAACGTCATGCCGACAGAGCCGTCTCCAACTCTGACTCGGTGGTCACAAGGTGCTTGCTGCGTCGCTGGGCAGTCGTTAACCAGCCTCTTATCACAGGCAACTGACAGAACATAACCCCAATCACAGTACCCAAAGTATTCGTAATGATATCGGTCATACCAGAGGTTCGAGTAGGAAGAAACGCCTGCAACACTTCAATGACAAAGCTGATCGAAAACCCCACGAAAATAGTTAAAGCTGCCGGGGATTTCACTCGCCTAACCGATGAACAGTAGGCGAAAACCCACCCTCCCAAAGGAATGAAGCCTGCGATGTTGACCGCAACATCTTCCCAATAACTCCAGGTAGAGTGATAGTCGCGTTGCGGAGACACCAGGAGTCCCGGGTGGAGCACAAAATATCGCTCTGGAAGTATCAGGCTGTTTGCCGGATCAATCTCATTATGAACGACCCTACCCTGGTCTTCATTGAATAAGTACAATGCAAGCGGATCTTCGTCTCGACCAAGTGGAGGCCGCCGCTTTTTGGTCCAGCTTGCATAATGTTGCGCAACTTCTCCTGGAGTTAATTGGCGCTGGTAGATGGCCAAACCGCGGATCAAGCCAGACCAACTGTCGTTGGCACGCGGAGAGTTGGCAACAACTAGTCGGCCCGTAAGATTGTTGGTCGAAACCCCAAGAATCGGAGATACCTTAGCGAGAACCCCGCCTAGGTAAACCGAGGTGCTCTGCTTGTCCAGGACGATCGACACGAGCACTGGTCCTTGCTCGCGAAACACGCTATCGACGGTGATCCATGCGGTTCTGGCCGTGCCATGCTCATCGACGTTGTACCGGTGTACGACCAGTCCACCTTTGTATTGGTGTAGCGAAAAAGGGGCTCCCGGGTGATCAGAACCGTCAAAGGAAAGAATCGTGCGTTGGCTTCGCGGATCTGAAGGTTCTAACCAAATCTCTACGCTTCCCTCTGAGTTGGTGCGCAAAGCCGCATTATGGAAGGCACCCGAACTCACAACGCTGCCGTAGCGGCTGAATCGAATCCCGGCTTCGTTTTCCAGCCACGTCACCTCATTGCTGGGAGCGTGAAATGGCCATAGGCCGGCGACAAGAATAATGCCCAAAATACCTGCTCCAAGGATTAGCATGGTCCTCGCGCAGGTTGTGGCGTTGATGCCCATATTCACGTTAGAAGGGACGGCTAGCCCATGTGCCGATAGAGTACGCCCCCGGCCGTCGTAAAAAGCGTATCCGGAAGAATGGAGCAAAACCCACGGAATCCTCGCGAACTCCAGCCAGTCATGACTTTTTGTTCTTTCCCGCGGCTATACCGGTAGTATGTCATCAACTTTCGGGTTGTTCCCATCCTGTCTTTAAAGCGAATTAAGCCTTCGTTGTCCAAATCTGTGCGGCCAAAGTCGATCTTTTCCACGTCCGCAGTTTTTGCTTGCTCAATCAGCTTCCAGAACAAAAATGGCATCGCACCGAGGTTGTGAAAGCGTTCATCTGAGCAACCGTATTTGTAGACGATCGACGACCGATGTGAGAGGGTCAGCATGGCACCCACTGCGACGCCGTCATGACGAGCTACACTAATTTGAACCCCGTCGCCTAAGCATCCGACTAGATTCTTGAACCAGGCGCGAGGCTGAGGGAGTAGATGATGGCGCCTCCTGGTCAGCAACAGGAGTCGATAGAATTCATCCAGCAGGGTCCGAGAATTCCCGGCTTCATAGGATATCTGTTCCTTCTCCGCCCGGTATACTTTTCTTTGAAAAGAATTCTTATGGAATCCTTCAAAGAGCTGATCGAGGTTTGGCCTGGTATCGAGCTCGTGTATCCAATAGGAAGCACTCTGCCGCAAACCGTTCTCTGCTTCTAAGGTGCCAGAAGAGGGACGTAGTTCCACGTACCGCCAGTGTTGGCGATCGTATTCCTCTCGCAGGCGGCTCATCAACTCCGCTGAATCACTTGCGCCACCCAAAAGGGGTTCACAATGGTCCGCAAAGGGCAGAGACACTAGACGAGTTCCGGTGATCCAACTAGACACACGAGACAAAACGATGCCGTCGCTCAGAGGTGCTCCGGCCGATGCAGTGGTGAGCACCAGCGGCTTGTATCCGTAAGTACAAGCTAATGCTTCGAGCCAGCCTCGTTGATGAAACACTGAGGCCCGGGGGTGGCTGGCGAGCAGGTCATCCCACCGAGCGTCCGAGAAGGGGTCTATGAGGTTAGCTTCCACTGTGTGTGTGTCACGAACCATCGGCGGACGCCCATACACGCCCGATGTGCAATCACCCATTTCAACCTACTTAAGCCACCAAAAAGGCGCAGAGTCTCAATTGTTGACTTTGCCCTTGTCGATTGCGAGTCTAGGGCTTCAAACCGGCGGGCGCAACATTTTCTGTACCGGACTTCTCTTTCCCCCGTCTTGCCCGGCCCCATAGCCGATAGCACTCGACGATTAGGCCTGCATTCACCCAGACTTTGATTTTGCACTCGAACCGCCTAGCCGGATTTTTCGTTACCACCCATTGCAATGTCCACCTGGCGAGCCTAAGAAATAGTTGCAACGGAATTCCGCTTATAGCCCGCCAAGCGCCAGGTGGAACACCACATGCACGAATATCAGAGCGGCCTTTGTCAAACCACCATGTTAGAAGGTATTCCTTTCGAAGCCGATGGTCTGAAACTGAGTGATAGACGATTGCGGAAGGTTCGTACCAGAGCCGCTCGCCACCGGCCAGGAGTCGGGAACCGAATTCGCTATCTTCGTTACGGATCTCGCTTCCAGGGCACGGGCCAAGATCAGTTCTGAAATCGCCGTACTTGACGAACATAGATTTGCGAAAGGCCATGTTTGTGCCAACCGGAGGCTCGGTCAATTCAGCAGCCTCAGAACCGCGGTCGAAAATAGCCAACGGCGGAAGCAGATACGGATTCTCAGCTGACAGCCAATTGGGCAGTGAAAGGGAACGTTCCGCAAGTATGCGCCCCCCGACTCCAGACCAGTCGCTGTCACGCAACGACGCGTAGAGGTTATGAAGCCAGGTCGGTTCGACGGTTACGTCGTCATCCATGAACGCAAGAACCTCCCCATTTGCCGCTTGAATCGCAGCATTGAGAGCATAGGATTTGCCCTGACGTACTTCGAAGAGGTACCGGAAGCGCCCGGGATAGCGTCTGCAGGCGTCCTCAACCCTTTCTCGTGTCTGATCGCTTGAGTTGTTATCCACGACAAGAACGTCCCACTGCACCGACTCTGGTAGTGTCGATGCCGCTACACTATCGAGAGCCTTCGCCAAGCTCCGGCACCGATTGAAAGTGCATAAAATGACTGTTATGTCCACTTTGATGTCGGCTATTTCTTGTCGTGACTGCTGGGGAATTTCAAAATGAGGAGGAGACTTCAAGTCCCACCTGGATCTCAGGTGAGCGCTGTACTCTGAGCCACTCTTCAAAAACCACGAGGCTAAACAAAATTTTGTGATAATCGCTTTGTCCTGACTGATGTTGCTTGAATATCCGCTGTACAGCTGAAGGGCGCAAATATCGATATAGTTGAGAACCGCTGTCCATCAAGATTTCTTTCATTTTGTTGCCCATGGCACCGCGAAACCAATCGTCTACAACATTCACGGCAAATCCCCGCTTCTTACGCCGCAAGATCGTTTGTGGAAGAAAGTCATGGCATACTCGGCGGTGCACCCACTTTTGTGATCCGTTCCGAACCTTGAACTTGGCGGGCAGTCTCTCTACGTACTCGACGATCTCTTTATCCAGATAAGGCACTCTGGCTTCGAGACCGTGGGCCATCGAGAGCTTATCTCCAAACATAAGGAGCTCATCCGGAAGAGTGGATCTCATCTCCAAGAATTGAAAACCTCCGAGTTCGTCCGTTTGACTCATCAGAGGAACCAGATCCTTCCATGAATCCAAGATTCTGTCGCCTGCATTTACGTCAAGCACCCCGTCCTCGAAAAGACTGTCAACATCACCGCCTGGCAGGAGAGACAAAACGTGCTGATACCTTTGCATTCGGTCCTGGACGTCGAGCGAGTAGATACCTCGCTTCAGAGTCTCGTTTCTCGGGAGCGCAGAGATAGCCGTGGTAATCGGTGTTTGCATCCATCTCGGCAGCGCTTGCCAGTACGCCCCGTAGCGTATGCCAAGATGACGGCGGTAACCACCAAACAACTCATCCGGCCCCTGGCCGATCAAGGCAACTTTTACATCTTCCCGAGCACGTTTACAGACAAAGTACATGGGAACGATTGAGGAGGAGGCGATCGGCTCTTCTAGGCAAGAGACGATGTTAGGCAGAGCCTCCTCGAAAGTGGTCCTATCTAGCGTCACTTCAGTGTGTAGCGAAGAAAAAAGCGCGGCGGTCTCTCGCGCATCCGTCAACTCATCGTCCGAGAAGCTAGAACCATACCCTACCGTGTATGTTTGCCAAGACTTTCCATATAAATTCATTAGGGCAAGCAAAAGTCCGGAATCTACACCGCCGCTCAGCAACAGGCCGACAGGCACATCACTGAGCAGATGTCTTTTCATCGACCGCTTGTACAATTCGAGCAATTCCTCTCGCGCCTCCGCTAAAGATCTCATCGGAGAAAATGGCGCGGGCCGATACTTGTACCAGCGACATACGCTAGACGTACCCTTTTCACACGTGAGCATCGTTCCCGGGGCAAGCTTCTGAACGCCCTTGAACATCGTGTGAGGTGAGGGCGTGAAACGGTATCGGAGAAACAGATTCAGGGAATTGGGATCTACATCGGCCCGTTCTTTGGACGCAGCCGTGACAGCCCGGATTTCTGACCCAAAGTACAGATGACCATTTTCAATCTTGAAGTAAATCAGCTTAATCCCGAATGGATCTCGGGCGAGCACTAGCCGTTCCTTACGCACATCCCAAATTGCCAAACCGAACATTCCGTTCAAGTGGTTGAAAACGTCATCGCCCCATTGTTTGTAGCCGTGAACGATGACCTCCGTATCAGATTTGGTTCGAAATACGTGTCCAAAACCTTCCAGCTCGCGCTTCAGCTCTGGGAAATTGTAGATTTCACCGTTGAAAATGACCCAAACCGATTCCTCCTGGTCTGACATGGGCTGGTGACCGCCCTTGAGATCGATGATCGAAAGGCGGCGAAAACCAAACCCGAGCGGTCCGGCGATGTAGTATCCCTTGTCATCGGGCCCCCGGTGGGAAATACTATTCGCCATCCGCTCGATATTACGGCGCACCACTGGAGCTCGATCCCCGAAGTTATATTGTCCGCAAATTCCGCACATAGGACCTGCTATTTCTGTCTCCAAGGCTCGGCTTGATCGTGATTGTTTTGATAGAGCAGAGAGCAGAGGCTCCTGAACATCTGAGCTTGAGCCCAACGGTGCATCGGAGTGTTGTCCCAACCCAGAAAAAGCTGGCGGCTGCGGAAAGAGCCGTCGGACTTTCGCCAATCACTCAGGTTGACGACACGCGCCAAGATATCGTCCAGTTCGCGAAAACGCCCTCTAAGCAAAACCGCGATATTCATACACTCGGCGTAGTCATACAACTCTCGCCGATAGACCGTCATTCGGGGCCTGCGAGAAAAAGGTTTCGGCAGACCTCGCTCATCAAATAAGTTCCGTGTGTAGTAGTCGACTCCGCGCTCAATTGCCTTGGTGCACGCTTCATTTCCAGTCAAGGCCTCGATCTTGGCCAATGCCTTGAGGACAAAGCAGGTGTGAAAGTGATCGACAAAGTCTCTTTCACCGTCTGTCGAGTAATACCAAGAACCATCAGTGTTCTGAGATTCGATAACAAAGTTCAGATTTCTTTCTGCCACCTTCCGGCACTGTTCCTCCGAAAAATCCTCTGCAGCTCTCGTCAAAAGGAACGCCCGATAAGCACTGGCATTTATAACGCCGCCTGGATCATTGGGCTCGGGGTTGTAAGAACAACTGGAGGCATCCGCCGAGGTCTTGAAATCGTGATAATCGAGAAGTGCGTGCTGAGCAATCGACTGCATGATCTCCCGCCATTTCCGATTTCCATCAATCTGATAAACATGCAGAAACGCCTCATACACATACGGCACGGTCGTTATGAGAGGCGTTCCTTCTCGCATTGTGCCACCTCTTGTTTCCCAATTGAATGGGTACCCCCAGCAGTAGCGTTCATAACCCGCGGATCGGGTTTCCTTAAGAATCTCAAGAAAATGAACGGCACGCTGATAGTATTTTTCCTCGCCGAGAGCCTGCGACAGGAAAGCAAAACCCATTGCGTAGTGAGCGTCAGCGATGGGAAACCTCTGCGGTTTCCAGAACAGTGTCCTAGCCGATGGCACGAATGCCTCGGCGAAAATCATCGGTGCCACAGCGAGCGTGCCCAGCAACGGCTTCCTGTAGTAAAGAGCTTTTGCACTGCGCCCTAAATCGCTAGCGAAGAAACTTTGGTGGTCGTACGACGTCTCTCCGAAGCTATCGAGCCAGGCCACAAACCGGAGGATTGCAGCTTCTACCTGCTTAACTTCCGGCATGTCGCCCTTCGTGGTCATTGTGGCGAGCACCGCCATACTAACTCGGCTTAACCTCAAAATTGTCGATGCGTTTGAGGCTAACCAACGACCGAAGGATGGCTTTCAACTTCTGCATCTGTTCTTTGCGGTGGAACCGCATCAACTCGTCAGAGACGGGCCTTTTCATCTGGCGCAGCAAAGCCCACAAGTATCCGGAGCCCAGCGCAATGCCATCCACAAGATACGGCTTCTTGGTCACTCTGTAGGCAACTCGAAATACCTCCCAAACAGGGTGCCCACCAAGGTAGTAGTCCTTCTCACCGTAGGAAAAGCTCGAAGCGAGGCGACCTCGCTCAGCGGTCCCCAAGCTTCGGTAGTGAAAGAACGACTTTTCTCGAAATGATCGAGTTTTCCAGCCCACCATACGAGCGGTGGTAACTGCCATCCAATCGATGCCCCCGGCTTTGTTTGGGCAATACCCACCTATTTCCTCGAAGCACTGCCGCCGAAACAGTTGACACTGGCCGGAAACGTGGCTCTGTCCCTCGAAGCTATCGGTTTCGGAGCTATAGCCCTCTTCTCTGAAAATGGTCCCTGCAACTCCTAGACGAGGATCTTTTTGAAATTCATTAAGGAGAAATTCGAAGTGATCTGGATCAAATGAAGTGTCAGCATCTACATTACCGATGACCTCATATTCGAGGTCTTTGACCCTCTCTTGGCCAGCATCGAACGCGTACACCTTGGCCGCGAAGTGTCGCTCCTTGCGGACGGGAAGATCGACCAATTCCATCCATTCATGCTCTGCGAGATATGAGCGCACGATACTCGACGTGGAGTCGGTGGATCCATCATTGACGATCACCCACTTCGAAGGCAAAACTGTCTGTTTAATCAACGATTGAATCGTCTTTTCGATGAAAGCTCGCTCGTTTCTTGCAGGAGTGATGAGTACGTAGCGCATAGAATGGTTGCTCATCCGAGTGGTCTCAGGACCGCATACGCGCTCATTTCGGCCCCTGTGCGATACCAGCAGCCTGAGCGTATATAGCACTCCGCTCATTGGCGAGTGCTTCGTCGTACGGCCGCTCAGGCTCATAGACAACCACATGACTTCCCTTATTCGAAAATGCGAAGGGCACGCACAAGAGCTTCTTCAAACGTATCCTCAACGCTTCCCTCCGTTCCGGTGGGACAAAGAACAGCATGAAACCTCCCCCACCAGCTCCTAGCAATTTGCCGCCGAGGGCACCGGCGCTGAGACCGGCTTCGTAGATTTCGTCGATGCTAGCGCTGGAGATTTTTTGTGTCAGCGTTCTCTTTATCGTCCAGCTCTCATGCAGCAGTCTACCGAATTCATGGACAGAGCGACTGGGATTCGCAATAATTGCCTCCGCCTCATTAACGAACTGGAGCATGTTGTCCAACTCCTGCTTTTTGTGAGGCGTCATTCTCAGCTGTTCCTGTGCAATCTCTGAAGCGAAGCGGGAGAACCCGGTAAAATAAAGCGCCAAATGCTGTTCGAGTTCTGCCAACCTGTCTTGTGAGGTCAGCATTCGCCTGACCTCAATGGAGCCATCAGTGCCGAAATTAATGCGATTAAATCCTCCATACGCCGCGCTAACCTGATCTTGCGCACCCACGGCCTCTTGCAGAAGCTCTTGCTCGACGTGTATGGCTTCGGAGGCAAGCGCATGTTTATCGCGCATCTGATTCTTGAGCGCATAAAGTCCAAGGAGAAGTCCCACCGTAAATGCAGAACTCGTACCCAAGCCGCTGCGGGCAGGCAAATCTGCAACGTGGTGAATCTCAACCCCTTCGTCAACTCCCATGAATTGGAGGCAGGCACGCACCGATGGGTGCTGAATGACATCGTTCCGGTTTACGTTCTCAATCTTGGAGTAGGAGACGCGGCTGTGGTATTCGAAAAACGGTGGCAACCGTCGACAAGTTATATAGCAGGACTTGTCGATGGTGGTCGACAGCACGGACCCACCATACTGACGATACCAAACAGGATAGTCGGTCCCCCCTCCAAAGAAGGAGATCCGAAGCGGAGTGCTAGTGATGATCATGTGTCCAATTTTCCAACAGCCAAGAACTAAAGACAATGCTGAATAGTTGAGACCAAAAGCAAGGTGCTCTCGACCGCAAAGTCAAACGGCCGCTACCTAGAGCGAACTCTGTTCCCTGCCTCGGATTCCCAAAGGCTGCTCTGTGTTGTACCGGGTTCACCGTGGCGACCGGCAACAGATCCCCCTAACTGCAGAATCTGATGGACTGCTTCGAGCAAAGATCGTGCGAGCACATCCGCCGTGTCATCCGCGCTAATATAAGGTCGACCAATCCTGGCGGTTCTGCATCCTGCTCTCCTGCCGGCCTCTATATCCTTCTCCGAATCACCGATCATCCATGAACAATTTAAATCGACTTGATGTTCGGCCGCTGCCTTGAACAACATGCCAGGTTCTGGCTTGCGGCAACTGCAAGGAGGTTGCTCCTCATGCGGGCAATAGTAGACACCATCGATCCTCGCACCCATCGCCGCCAGCTCGGTGCACATTCGGTGATGCATAGAATCCAACTCACTCGCGGTCAACAGACCTTTTGCCAGACAGCGCTGGTTGCTAACTACGATTACGCGGAATTTGGATCGGTTAAGCAGTGTGATCGCTTCGACGACCCCGGCAAGAATCTCCATCTCCTCCCAATGGATGATGTACTCGTCTTCGGTCGGCGCTTTTCGGTTGATTACGCCGTCACGATCGAGAAACGCGCCTTTATTCATGGAATATTGTCTCTTCCACCAACTCGGAAATGATGTGGCCGATCAAGATATGGCATTCCTGAACCCGTGGAGTCTCGTTCGATGGCGCACAAATGCAGTGGTGCGCCACGTTCTTCAGTTTACCGCCAGTACTACCGGTCAGTGCGACGGTACATAGCCCCATTTTGCGTGCCACCGAAAGGCCGTTAAGGACATTCGATGAGTTGCCACTCGTCGAAATGCCAATAGCAACGTCTCCGGCCCGTGCTAAGGCCTCGATCTGCCGTGAAAAGGTCGAATCAAATCCATAATCATTGCCGATCGCCGTGACACATGAGGTGTTTACGGACAGAGCCAATGCGGGTAGGGCAGGCCGATCAAAAGCAAATCGTCCTACAAATTCTGCTGCGATGTGCTGCGCGTCCGCTGCGCTTCCGCCGTTGCCAAACAAAAGCATTTTATTCCTACTTGCAAATGTTCCAACCAAAAGTTTGCTAACGGTCGCTATAGTAGAAACGACGTCAGGACTGCCGAGGAGGAGCTGCTTTACCGCAATTGACGCCTGGATCGAGCGGGTCACGCGTTGTTCGAAATCGCTGCTATCCTTCATGCCGTTTCTCTGTCGAGGTCCAGTGAGCTAAAGACGTGCGAGCCTACTTTCCAGCACCGAAACCCGGAGCTCGCCCCCTCAACGCCGCCTTACTGAGAGACTCGCAAAGCTGCTGCGCACGGGCATAGTCTGCCGGCGTCCCGATATCGATAAACATCCCGTGCTGCTCTTGTGCATACAATCCATGATCCAGCAGTCGAGGAAATACGTCTCTCTCCAGACTCGCCGGCAGTCGGGCAATGTGCTCAAAAACTGCACGGCTAAAAACGTAAACGCCACCATTCACCATGCCAGGCATGTCGCTCCCAGTTTTTTCCGCAAATCCTCTTATCCGTCCGCTCGTGTCGATCTCCACGGTTCCGTATCGACTTGCGTTTTCTGCACGCACTACAGCGAGCGTCGCCATTGCCCCTTGGCGTCGATGAAATTCCATTAGTTCGCGGAAATCGATTTCCAGAAACGAATCACCATTCATTACTAAAAACTCGGGGATGCCTTCGAGGTACCGCTCAGCCATTTTTACGGCGCCTGCGGTACCCAGCGGTTGTTCTTCCCTTGAGTATTCAATGGTGAGATCCGCGGCTTGTCCATCGCCGAATTCATTCTCAATCTGGTCCGCGAGGTAGCCAGTACACATTACCAGACGACAGATTCCCTGCGAACGAAGCTGGTCAACCAGCAACTCTAGGAACGACCTTTTTCCCACTGACGCAAGCACTTTGGGTGCAAAGGGTACGACGGAGCGCAGGCGTGTTCCCAATCCACCAACAAGAAGGACTGCTTTGATGTCCAGGGCTGCGGATTCCTGTGTTTGCATGCTATCTCGTACCAAGTCGCGTCAAAAACCGCGAAACGCTAGTTTACCCGGTTCCAGTATTCCAACATGGACGTTAGGGTCTGCTCAATTGAATGTTGAGGCTTCCAACCTGTGTGCTTGCGAATCTTGTTCGTGCTGCCGAAGATGATTTTTTCGTCGGACGGGCGCATCAGACGTTGCGCCGACCGTATGTCTGTCTTTACGCCGGACAAGCGAATCGCCGTTTTCAGCAGCTCGCCGATCTCGTGGGTCGTTGTCGCGCACAGGTTATAGGCCTCACCGCGCTTTCCTTTCAAGGCAGCGAGGTAAAATCCACGCACTGTGTCATTAACATCGAGGAACGCTCGACGCGGTTTAAGATTTCCCACTTCGATGACCGGTGCCTGCAATGCCTTCTTGATTCGAATCAACTGGCGCACAAAGTCTGATGGCGCGTCATTTGTCTTCCCTGGCCCGGTAGTATTGAACAGTCGCAATCTGACCGTCGGAATCTTATAGTCCAAAAAGTATTCTCGGGCTAGCAAATCCAAGCACACCTTGCTGATCCCATAAGGATGCAAGGGTTGAAGCGGCTGCTCTTCGGTCACGGGTATGGCTGATGCTGGTACGTGTCCGTACTCGGCGCTCGAGCATGCCGAGACCACGACCGGAGGGCGCTTCATGTGGCGTATTGCTTCGAACAAGTGCAGAGAGCCCATGACGTTGGACTCGAAGGTTCCGACTGGGTCCGCCCACGACACCGTGGGCAAACTCTGCGCCCCTAAGTGAAAGATGTGTGTCGGCTCGTATTGCTTGATGAGTCGCTCAACTCGTTGACCATTGCTGAGGTCGCATTGAACGAACTGTAGATTCCGCAGCTTGGGAAATGAATTGGAACCGTGCAAAAGGTATCCGCCGATCACATTCCAACCCCGGGCTTGCAGAAACTTCACCAGATGAGAGCCGATAAAGCCTTCCGAGCCAGTGACAAGTGCAATCTTGTTCATTTTAGGTATAGATTTCCTCACGGACGGGGCCAGTTTTCTGGCCCGATTCTTCACTCAAATATTTCCGACCTATCGACAGTCGGCTGAAAAGATCCGAAAGCCCGACTCAGCGAACAATTTATTGAGCGCCACGAGCTCCTCCCGAATTGGAGTGACCGATAGGGAAAGCGAATAGCTCACTGCAAAACCCAAAGCTGTTACCAGGAGTTCCGAGACAATCCGCTGAGGAGCGATCACGTGTAACGCGAGCTCCGCAAAACAAGTACCAGCGAGGCATATCGAAATCGGGTACACGATGGCATGGCTAAACCGCCGCAAAGTCAATTCGGTACCACGAAAGCTGAACTTGAGTATCCAAGGGAAGATGGCAGCCAACGTCAGCGAGCCGGACACGGCCACCCCCCTGATTCCGAATGGCAAACCGATCGCATAACTACCGACCATGATGGGCGCGATGATTAGCAGAAGCTTCAACAACCGCCGCGATTGTCCGCGGCTCACAAACACCCAGACAATCGACTCCAGAAGCAGTTGTCCCAATGCGCAGATAGCAAGGATCTGAAAGACCGGCGCGGCTTCCCGCCACTGATTCCCAAGCACCGTGACAATCACCGGCTCCGCCGCAACAAAAAGAAACCCGAATATCGGCGCGCTGATCCACAAGATGAGGTTCACGGCGCGAAGATAGTACCGCGCGAAGCGCTCCGGGTCGCTCTGCGTTCGGCTGAAAGCAGGGATGGCAACACCACCAGCGGGGGCGCTGAGCTGGCGGACAGGCAGCATTAGAAGATTATAGGCCCTTGAATAGAGCCCCAGTGGGCCGGCTCCTGAGTACCTCCCGATCAAGACGTTGTCTGCGCTGCGGCTCACGGTCATTACGAGGTAGGAAGCGGCAACATTGCCGCCAAAGGCAACCATAGAGCCGACTTCGCTGCCGCGCCGGGGCAAGCTCGGCCTCCAGTTGACCATGAGCCAGGAAAGCAGCATCACCGTAAAGTTCAGTATCAACGGGAGCGCGACTAGCGCCCAGTAGCCAAATCCTCGCCAAGCCATTGTGATCGCAACCGGGACAGCTATCGCGTAAGAGGCCACGTCCCGGATAGCAAGAGCTGAAAAGCGCATCTGACGCTTCAAGATGGCATCTGGCTGTACTTTCAAGCCACCGAAGAGAAACGTGAGCGATACCAGCAAGGTGATGTTTAAGATCCGTGATTCGCGATAGAACCTAGCCAGCACCGGGGCTAAAACCACGGTTATAAGCATAAGGCCCAGTCCGATGGCGGCATTTATCCAAAACAGGGCACTGACTTGATCTTGGCTAATCTCCT
>Ga0210401_10002370_pt1 | contig 20913 bp, 17 predicted proteins | sample IncBWH32MmetaG_FD_150866 | JGI IMG/M metagenome (GOLD analysis project Ga0210401, IMG submission 150866) | Forest soil microbial communities from Barre Woods Harvard Forest LTER site, Petersham, Massachusetts, United States - Inc-BW-H-32-M | ecosystem: Environmental > Terrestrial > Soil >... | reverse complement strand
GTCGAGCATTTGGTTGACATCGGATGCGTGCTGGCCGCCGGGAGCAAGCGCGAGATACTGCTTGAGCGCTTCCACCGTGCCCGCAGGGACCACAATCCTGTTGTTCTTGTCGATCTTGCTGTCGCCAAACAGCATCGAGCCCTTGACGAAATAGGCGTCCGCCTTTTTCGGATCGGCAGCGATCGCCTTGTCGCAAGCTGCAACACCCTCTGCTCCCGTTCGGCCCAAATTGTACATGGTGGCGCAGAGATTGAAGTAGGCGACGGCCGGATGCGGGTCGAGCGTGGCGGCCTTGCCGTAAGCCGCAACGGCCGCGTCGTTCTTCTTCAGTTTCAGATTGGTATTTCCGACGCTGATATAGAGGCCGGCCATGGCGGCGGGCGCGGCGCTCCCCTGCGCCAGATCGAGCGCGCGCTGATAGGACGCGAGCGAGTCTTGATAGTGCCCCTGGTTGCCCTGCATGGCGCCCAACTTATCGAAATATTCCCAGCGTGGCTCGGCCACTACCAATTGCTTCAATGCCGCTTCGGCATCCGCCCACCGCTTGCCGTCGAGCGCGTCCAGCGTTTTGGCCACAAGCGACTTTCCGTTTGCACTTTGTGCCTGCGGAAGGAACTCCGGATCGCGGATCTGCGCCAGGGCTGGCAAGGCGAATGCGAGAACAGCCAGCAACAATATGCCGGTACCGGGTTTTCGGTGCATCATTCCTCCAACGGGCGAAAAAGCCCAAAGATATTAGGGCATGACGATTCCATCACTACAAGCGCAATCTAGGAGAAAGACCGGCAGTGGTCCGACAAGGTCAAAACGGCGCTAATGCCCGCGGCGCGGCCATCCGCGCCGAAGCCGACGACTTCCGACTGCAAGGCGATCGGCTTACGCCTAAACCACCGCGTTTCGTTTGATCAGTTCGCGATAAAAGGATGCGGAGAGTTTTGGCGTGCGGCGCTGCGTGGCGAAGTCAACCCGGTAGAGGCCGAAGCGTTTCTCGTATCCATCGATCCACTCGAAATTGTCCATCAGGCTCCACAGGAAATATCCGAGCACGGGCACCCCTTCGGAGGTCGCACGCTGCAGCTGCGTCAAATAGTTGCGCAAATACATGATGCGATCCACGTCATAGACATTGCCGTCCGCGGCAAGTTCGTCCGCCGCCGACGTTCCGTTCTCGGTGACGTATATCGATTTGACGTCCCAGAGCTTCGCTACCTGGCGCGGCGCCCAATACATCGCCTCCGGAGCGATCCTGAGCCAGTTTGAATCCATGCGCGGAAACGAGGCGGCAAACGGCAGCAAGGCAAAGCCGCCCGCGTCCTCGGTGGCAACCACATAATGGTGCGGCACGTAGATATTGAGCCCGACAAAATCGACCGGCGAGGAAATGATGCGCAAATCTTCTTGCGTGAATTTCGGGGCATTGGCGCCGGCATATGCCAGGAATCCGTCGGTGTATTTTCCCTCGAGGATCACGGTTAGATAGCCTGCATTGAGTTCGCGCGTGGCGATTTCCGACGCGCGGATGTTCGCCGGCGTTTCGATGGCGGGGATGCAGACCTCGAGATTCTCGGCCGGACCAACCCGGGTTCCGCTTCGCGCGTTTGCCCGTATCGCTTGCACCGCAAGACCGTGTCCGAGCGCCACGTTGTGACGGACCTGATTCAATTCCGGTTGGGATAATTTCAAGCCCGGCGCATCCAGTCCCGCACCATAGCCGGAATAGACAAGCCTCGCGCATTCATTGATCGTGAAGATGTTCTTGACGCGATCGCTGATACGCCCCGCGACATACCCCGAATAATCCGCAAATGCCTTGGACGTGTCACGCGACGTCCAACCGCCGAAGCGGTCCTGAAGCGCCTGCGGCAGATCCCAATGATACAACGTTGCAAAGGGCTCGATGCCATTCGCCAACAATTCATCCAGCAGCCGATTGTAGAAATCCAGCCCCTTGGGATTTGGCGAACCGCTGCCCTCGGGGAAAATACGTGGCCAAGCTATCGAAAAACGATAGGCCTTTGCGCCGAGTTCCTTGATGAGCTGAACGTCCTCCTTGTAGCGATGGAAGTGGTCGTTCGCGACATCCGCATTGCTCTGATCCAGAATCTTGCCACGCGTATGGGCGAAACGATCCCAAATCGATGGGCCCCGCGCGTCCTCGTTGACGGCCCCCTCGATCTGATAGGCCGATGTCGCCGTTCCCCACAGGAAATCGCTCGGAAATAGGTTCGGATTGAGCAACCTGTTTGGCGCGCCTTGGTCGGTATCGGCGGATTCGGCTGGTTTCGCCGCTAGTCCGAGAGCGGACCATCCTGCAATTCTGGCAAAATGGCGTCGAGAAAGGCTGTTGAACAACATCACGTCACTTGTTGGGGCCAAGACAAATTTGCTATCAGAGCAGAGCCTGACTGTCGCACTCGGACATGCTCGGCGCATGCCGACCTAATTGCGGACCGCTTGACCATAGTCGACAAGCCTGCCGGAGGACAGAACCAATTGCTTTTCGTACGCCGCTGGCGCTTCTCCTCGCATCCCTGACGGTTATTGCCGCGGTCTGGTGGTGGTTGGCCAAGCCGATCATGCTTGATCGTGCGCCCCTCGATCCCGGGGCGAAACTGGATTGCGTGTCTTATGCGCCGTTCCGGGACGATCAGACGCCGCTCAACAAGGAATTGATCGTCAGCCCGGAGCAGATCCGGGAGGACCTCGTCGAGATCGCCAAAATATCGAGCTGCGTGCGCACCTATTCCGTCGACAACGGATTGGACAAGGTGCCCCAGCTCGCGTCCCAGGTCGGTCTCAAGGTCTTTCTCGGCGTTTGGATCGGTAACGGCCGTCTCAAGAACGCGCAACTGGTTGAGACCGCGGTTTCGCTGGCCAGGGATTATCCGGGCACGATCCGGGCGATCGTCGTCGGCAACGAGGTATTGCTGCACGGAGACATGACCCCGTCCGATCTTCGTGAGCTGATCCGCTCGGTCAAGGCGCGCGTGAACGTGCCGGTGACTTACGCCGATGTCTGGGAATTCTGGCTGCGCTATCGGGAAGTTCAGGACGCCGTCGATTTTGTCACGATACACGTCCTGCCGTATTGGGAAGATCTTCCGATCCGCGCCGAAGACGCAGCCGCGCATGTCGCTGCGATTCACCGGCGGCTGTCGCTCGCCTTTCCCGGCAAGGAAGTCCTGATCGGCGAAACGGGCTGGCCAAGCATGGGACGGATGCGCGAAGGCGCGCTTCCATCGCGCGCCAACCAGGCCCGCGTCATTTCGGAGATTCTTGATCTTGCGAAACGCGAAAACTTTCGCGTCAATCTGATCGAGGCCTTCGACGCCCCATGGAAGCGCTATTGGGAAGGAACCGTGGGTGGCTATTGGGGCCTGTTCGACGCACAATATCGCAAGCTGAAATATCCGCCCGGTGTCGCCATCAGCAACTATCCGTTCTGGAAGCTGCAGATGGCAAGCGGCATGGCGCTGGCGATCTGCGTGTTCAGCGCCGCCTGGCTGACCTTGCGACGCAGACCCTGGCGGCCCCGGCTTTCGTCCTGGATCGCGGTAGCGGTGTCGGCGACCGCGGCGGGAGCCCTGCTCGGGGTGGCCGCCCACAAGACGGTTTATGAAAGTTACGGCATCGGCGGCTGGTTCGAATTGGGCGTGCTGCTGGCCGCCGCCATCACCTCACCCGTGCTTTGCGCGAGCGCGGTGATGTCGGGACGCGCGCTGCCGACATTTCTGGAACTGATGGGCCCGCGCGAAAGCAGAACTCATTCTTTTCCCACGATGTTGCTCGGGTTCGTGCTGACCGTGACGACGCTGATCGCGGCTCAGACCGCGCTCGGCGCGCTGTTCGACGCACGCTGGCGCGATTTCCCGTTCGCCGCGCTGACGATGGCAGCGGTGCCGTTTTCGACGCTGACGCTGCTTAACCGCCCAAAAGGCGGGGGACGCCCGATCGCCGAAGCCGTATTCGCTGGCCTCTTCCTGGCGGCTGCGCTCTATACCGTCTTCATGGAAGGTACCCAGAACTGGCAGGCCGTGTGGACGGCTGCCGCCTATTTGCTGTTCGGGATGACGCTGTGGCAAGCGCGCTCCAAGGAAAGCGGCGGCGTTCAATCCGAATGGTATCGCGTCCCGGAATCCGCGTCGTAGCCGCGCGGTTCGGCTTCGCCAAGGCCAAATTACCGCGCCGGCGCCGATTGAATGGCCCGCAGCTTCTCGGCAAGCGGCTGCGGAACCCTGAACGCCGGGTCGAACCCAAGATCGCGCATCGCCCTCGCGCTTGATACGGCGCCATCATCCTCGGCGACGTTGTAGACGCCAGCCCCCTTGCCCGCCGCCACTAACAGGGCGGCAAGCCGCAGCCCAATCACCCCTGTCGCGCCTGCCGGGAAAATTCTCATTCGGGCGATCGCGCCTATACAGCGTGATGGCAGACAGCTTCGATCCGGTTGCCGTCGGGGTCCTTGAGGAACGCCGCATAGTATGACGAGTGGTAGTTGCCGCGCACGCCGGGCGGACCGTCATCGCTGCCGCCGGCAGCTATCCCGGCATCCCAGAAAGCATCGATCTGGGTCCGCCACTTCGCCTTGAAGCACCAGTGGCGGCCGAAGGCATCTTCGGGCTTGGTTCCCCTGCGGATGGAGATGTAGACGCGATCGGGATAGGCAGGCCGCGACCGTTCGCCATAGCCAAGCCAATCCTCGCGGCGGCCGACCTTGACAACGCCGAGCACCTTCATGATGGCGTCGTAAAAGCGCTCAGCGGCGACGATATCGGAAACGGTAATGGAAACGTGGTCCAGCATCGAACCTTCCTTGTTACGCAGCGCTCTTGAGCCGCTCCAGCGCTTCGAGGATCTTTGCTTTTCGCGCCACCGCCGCCTCGCGCTTTTCCTTTTCCTCTTCGACGATTTCTTCCGGTGCGTTGGCGACAAACTTTTCGTTGCCGAGCTTGGCGTCGACACGCTGGATATCGGCGTCGGCTTTGGCCAGTTCCTTGTCGAGCCGGGTTTTTTCCGCGGAAAAATCGATCACGCCCTTGAGCGGCAAGGCGGCCACCTCACCCCTCACCAGCAATTGCACCGAGCCTTCCGGCGGCCGCTCGGCAAAGGAAATATCGGCGAGCCGCGCCATCCGCTTGATGACGTCATTCCAGCGCGGCGCACGTGCCTTTGTCTCGGCCGACGCACCTGACAGCACGAGCGGCGTCAACGTTGCCGGCGTAATGTTCATCTCGGCGCGCACCGACCGTATCGCGGTGACGAGATCGACCAGCCAACCAATCTCGGCCTCTGCGGCCGGATCGGTGAAATCCGCGTTGTCTAAAGCCATCAGCACGGGCGGCAGCAAGGGATCGTCGGGGCTTATAGTCGACATCAGCGCCAATTGCTCCGGCGTAAGGTCGTGGGCTTTGCGCGGCCAGGGCGCGAGCGCCAGCAGGACGTCGCGCTCGGCCGTCACCTTCCATAGTTCTTCGGTGATGAACGGCATGAACGGGTGCAGCAATTTGAGGATTTCGTCACGCGCCCAGGCCACCATCGCGCGGGTCTCGGACTTGGTACCGCCCTCCTCGCCGATCAACACTGGCTTTGCCAATTCCAGATACCAGTCACAATAGACGTTCCAGACAAAGCGATAGATCGCATTCGCGGCATCGTTAAAACGATAGTCTTCGATCGCCTCGGTGACCTCGCGCGTCGCGCGCACGGTCTCGTGCGCGATCCAGCGGTTCAACGTTTGCCTCGCCTTCGTGGGATCGAAATCTCCGGGCAACGCGCAGGCATTCATCTCGGCAAAACGGCACGCATTCCAAAGCTTGGTCGCGAAATTGCGGTTGGTCTCGACGAGTTGCGGTGACAGCTTGATGTCGTGGCTGTGCGCAGCGCCGCGCGCCAATGCGAAGCGAAGTGCATCCGCGCCATAGTCGTCGATAACGTGAAGGGGATCGATGACGTTGCCTTTCGACTTCGACATCTTCGCGCCCTTCTCGTCGCGGACCAGGCGGTGGATATAGACCGTCGAAAATGGCACCTGCTTCATGAAATGCAGGCCCATCATCATCATCCGCGCGACCCAGAAGAAAATGATGTCCCATCCCGTCACCAGCACATCGGTCGGATAATAGCGATCCACTTCGGGCGTTTGGTCGGGCCAGCCCAGTGTCGAGAACGGCCACAGCGCCGAGGAAAACCAGGTGTCGAGCACGTCCTCGTCGCGGGTGATGAAGCCAGCGCGCTTGTTGCGGTCGAGCGCCATCTCCCGCCCTTGCTCCGGCGTGATGACTTCCTGCTCGACATAATAGCCGAGCGCGTGGCTGATCGCCTCCTCTTCTGTTTCGGCAACGAATACCTTGCCGTCGGGTCCGTACCATGCCGGAATTTGATGACCCCACCAGAGCTGGCGGGAGATGCACCAGGGCTGGATGTTTTCCATCCACTCGAAATAGGTCTTTTCCCAGTTCTTCGGCACGAAGGTCGTAGCGCCCGAGCGTACTGCCGCAATCGCAGGCTGCGCCAGCGTCTTGGCATCGACGTACCATTGATCGGTCAGATAGGGCTCGATCACCGCGCCCGAGCGGTCGCCGTGCGGCACCATATGGGTGTTCGGCTCGATCCGCTCCAGGAATCCAAAATCCTGTAGCCGCGCCACGATCTGCTTGCGTGCGGCGAAGCGGTCGACGCCGTGCAGTTCTTCGGCAAGTTGCATAGCGCCTTCCGGCAGGTCGCGCAGGTAATCTTCGTTGCCGACCAGCGCCAGCGCGCCCTCCTGACTGAACACGTTGATCTGCGGAAGGTTGTGCCGGCGTCCGATCTCGAAATCGTTGAAGTCGTGCGCCGGCGTCACCTTGACGGCGCCCGAACCTTTTTCGGGATCGGAATATTCATCGGCGACGATCGGAATCCTGCGGCCGATCAGCGGCAGGACCACATGCTTGCCAACCAGACGCGTGTAGCGTTCGTCGTCCGGATGAACGGCCACGGCCGTATCGCCGAGCATCGTCTCCGGCCGCGTGGTGGCGACCACGACGAAGGTTGCGGGGTCGTCCGGGTTGAAGGTTTTTCCTTCCAGCGGATAACGCAAATACCACAGGCTGCCCTTGACCTCGATCTGTTGCACCTCGAGATCGGAAATCGCCGTCAGCAGCTTCGGATCCCAATTCACCAGCCGCTTGTCTTTGTAGATCAGCCCCTGCCGGTGCAGCTCGACGAATACTCTCACCACCGCCCGCGACAGGCCCTCGTCCATCGTGAAACGCTCGCGTGACCAGTCGCAGGAGGCGCCAATACGCTTCAGTTGATTGACGATGACGCCGCCGCTCTCGGCCTTCCACTGCCAGACACGCTCGAGGAATCTGGCGCGCCCGAGTTCGCGCCGCCCCGGCTGCTGGCGTTCCATCAATTGCCGCTCGACCACCATTTGGGTGGCGATCCCGGCGTGATCGGTGCCGGGCTGCCACAGCACGTCGCGGCCGCGCATCCGTTCGAAGCGGCAGAGGATGTCCTGGAGGGTGTTGTTGAGCGCATGGCCCATATGTAGCGAGCCCGTCACATTGGGCGGCGGGATCACGATCGTGAAGGGTTTTGCGTTCCGCCGCTCCGGGCGTCCGGCGCTGAACGCACGGCTGTCCTCCCAGACCAGGGACATGCGGGCTTCGATATCGGCGGGCTGGTAGTTCTTCTCGATCATGTCGGTACAATCATGGATATGGAACGCGGCAGCGGTTCTAACATTCGCAATGATGCCCGCCGAAACGGCATGCGAATGTTGGAATCGGACCAGTAGAAAGCCGCACGCGCGCGCCGAGTCAACACGACGGCCAGCCGGAAAGCTGAGATAAAGCCCGATGTAATGGCTGAATCGCGGCCGGCAATCGGCACACTGGAGCAGGAACGTCAGCGCCCGCGCGAGACCCGCTCGATTTCCGCCTTGACGATGCGCTCCACGAGCCCTGGCAAATTGTCGTCGAGCCAGGATTTCAGCATCGGCCTCAGCATCTCCTTGACCAGATCTTCCAGCGTCCGGGCGTTGTTGCTGAGCACCGTATGAGCGAGGCTATTGAAGGCGGATTCGACCGCCGACACGGTCGAGCGCGACAGCATCTGCTGAGACACCGGGGCGCTTTCGGCAACCGGCTCGAACGCGGGCTGGGGCGACACGGTCTTGGCGGCGACCGCTTCGGTAAATTCGAGGTCGTCCGACGGTTCTACCCTCTTGAAGGAGGCCTGCGGCGGATCGGGAAGAGCCATTTCATCGGTCAGCTCCAGGACGTCGCCGTCGTCCGGCGATGCGGGCCGTATCTCTTCCGCAGTCGTCGCCTCATCCAGTCCATTGAGCAGCGCGTCGATGTCATCCTGGTTATTGGATTCCGCCGGCGGGAGAGGTGCCGCAGGAGGCGGCGGCGCCGGCGCTGCCATTCTTGGCGCCGGAGGAGCTGACGGCGGAGGGGCATCGTTCACCGGCGCTTTCGCGGCGGGCGCCGGCGCAGGCTTTTCCGCCTTGGCGGGAGCCGCAGCGCTGGGCGGCTTTTCGGGGGCGGCCGGCTTTGCTTCGTCGTCGGCAATGATACGCCGGATCGACGCCAGGATCTCCTCCATCGAGGGCTCTTGGACCTTGGCGGGCTGCGTCATCTCCGATTCCACCTCATCAACGCCCTCGACAGCGTTTTACACCAAGCAGGTGAGGAATTTGCCGGTTCCGGAATGCGGGCTCGGATTTTCATCGCGCTGGCCCGACTTGTCCCCAGATCAAACGCCGCCCGACGCATCGCGCGGATTTTGCCCCTGCCCGGCACGACGAAACGTCACGCCTTTGAGGGGTCCGAGTGCGAATCGCTCTGCTGCCTCAGAGAACGCTACGTCAGGGCAACTGATGATTGCAAGCAACGCCGAGGCGCATGATTCGAGGTCCGTCTGCCGCACCCAAGCGAGGGCGGTGCAGCGAAATGGATATGCGCCTGTTGCCGATGACGCCTGGAAGTCCGCGATCTTAAGGAGGTAACGACGGCCGGCGTCAGTGGCCGTCGGGTGTCCGAACACCGAACCAGCTGTCGCGCACCTGGTGATAATGCACACTGGGGTCGTAGACATTGGTCGGAAGATTGAGCACCTGCGGCGACAGCCGTCCGACGGCGGAAAGTACCGCGTATGAGGCGACCACGCGATCATGCTGCGCCGTGACGAGCGCGACGCGGGCGTTGACCAGCGCCTGCTGGGCATTGAGCACGTCGAGCGTGGTCCGTTGTCCGGCCTTGGCTTCTTCGCGCACGCCGTTGAGCGCGATCTCCGACGCGGTCACCTGCGACTGGGCCGACGCCACCTGGGCCTTGCCCGCCACCAATTGCCCCCAGGCCGTCACGGTGTTGGCGCGGGTCTGGTCGCGGGTCTGCTCAAGAACGAGTCGCTGTTGCGCCAGCGATTCCTTGGATTGACGAATCAGCGAGTACTCGGCGCCGCCCTGGAAAATCGGAACCGTGAGCTGCGCGATCGCCGACGCCCCGAAGGATCGGTAGACCTGCAAGCTCTGCTCATAGGCTTGCTGCACCGAGGCCTGCATTGTGACCGTTGGCAGCAGCGCGCCCTCGTTCACCTTGACCTGGAGAAAATTGACATCGATGCCAAACATCGCCGCGGTGACGTTCGGGTTTTCGACCAGGCTCAGTTCGACCGCGGCAGGCAGCGTCGCCGGCAAAAATCGATCCACGGGCGAGCCCGGCGCGAGGGCTTCCGGCTCGTTGCCGATGATGCGGCGGAAATTCGCCTTCGTCGTCACGAGCGTTGCGTCGGCGGCCAGCAGCTGCGTCTTGCCGGCGGCAAGTTGCGCCTCCGATTGCGCAACGTCCGTGCGCGTCACCTCGCCGACATTGAAGCGGTCCCGCGTTTGCTTCAGCGTTTGATCGAGAACGCGAACGTTGCTGCGTTGAACCTCGACGATCGCCGCATCGCGCAGATAATCCATGTAGATGGTGGCCGCCGCAAGCAGGATCGTCTCTTCCAGCACGCGCAGCGCCTCGCGTGCGCCGGAGACCTGACTCTCCGCGGCGCGCGTTTTGTTGCCGGTTACATTGCCATTGTACAGCGTCTGGGTGACGGTGAGGCCCGCGCTGCGCGGCGGATCGGTGCCGTGAACCTCGGACCTTACGATTTCGGTCGCAGTGCCGCCGAAGGTCGAGTTCACATCCGTATATTGATAACCGGCGCTCGCGGTGACCGACACTTTCGGACGATAACCCGACAGCGCCTGCGGAACGTTTTCGTCGGTGGCTCTCACCAATGCGCGCTGGGCGTTGAGCTGCGGATTGTTCTGATAGGCGCGCACCAGCGCAGCCTCGATCGTATCGGCCAGCGCCGGCGTCGGGTCCATCAACCACAATAGGAGGACCGCAGCCGCAGCTCCGGTAACGACCTTCACCCCGTCCATCCCTGGCAATCCAATCATACCGCCCAACCGGTTCAGATGGCGCCCGAACCAGGTTGTCATGTCATTCCAAACAGATATCCCACCCCACCTTATTCCGCGCGCAAGAGCTAAGGAACCCCCCGAGACACGACGTAGTGGGAAACTCCTGACATGGGGCATCCGGGCCACACTTTGGATCGAAGGGCAGGTTTGAGGGGTCCAACGGGGCTAAAAAACGAAGGCAGGAGCCCGCTCGAGCCCCGGCAGGACGGGTATTGCGGTATCGAACAGCGCCCGATGTCCAAAATCGCCCTGTGAGCGCGTCACGGCCATGGCCCGCTGCGGCTTGGTCATGGCAAAGGCACCGATCAGCCGGCCACCCTCCTTGAGCTGGCGGTAAAGCCCCTCCGGCGCGACCTCGGTGGCGCCGTTCAGAATGATGACGTCAAAAGGCGCAGTTGCGGGATCACCCTCGGCCGCGCCTGTGGTTTTGACCGTAACGTTTCCGAGCCCAAGCTCGGCGAACGCGGCCTTTGCCTTCGCGGCGAGTGACGAATCAGGCTCGGTGGCCGTCACCTGCCGGGCCAATCCGGCAACCAGCGCCGCCAGATAACCGGACGCGCAACCGACGACCAATGCGTTGTCAGTTTCCTTGATACCCGCTGCCTGCAGCATCTTCGCCGTCACCGCAGGCTTGATAAGGACGCGCTTGGCCGGCCCTCCCTCGCTGACGTCGAGATCGAGATCGAGATAGGCCAGCGCACGCTGACTTTGGGGAACAAATGCCTCCCTTGGCACGGCGAGCATCGCATCGATAATCCTGATATCGGTGACATCGCTCGGACGTACCTGACCATCCACCATCTTCTGGCGCGCGGTCGAAAAACCAGACATTGGAAGGCCTCGAATGGCGAGCGGCTGCAACCGCGGGAGGTGACGAGAACAGCGTCATCTTTGATACAAGGCCTGCCAAAACGCAACATGCCGATGGCGCTCATCGCGCGCTGCTGTTTCCGTTGGTTGGAGGCGCCGTTCATGGCGCGTCACAGAGGCCTAATTCGTGCTTTGCAAGGCCGGGCGGCTTTGTTATACGGCTCCCGCGTGCGAACCTTAAGGTTTCGCCTATTCCTCGGTAGCTCAGCGGTAGAGCATTCGACTGTTAATCGAATGGTCGCTGGTTCGAATCCAGCCCGGGGAGCCAATACACACCCACTATTGCTCGAACACGGCGCGGCAGGCATCGCTGAGGTTGCCTTTCTGCCGCCGCAAGCAGGCCGTGATCGCCCGGACGTTGGGAATTTCGCCGGCGCAGAGGCGATAGACGTCCGGTGTGCACGCCCTCCTCTGTTCGGGGGTCGCGATATCGGCGAGCGCAGAACCGAAGGTGACGAGCGAGAGAAGCAATCCAAGCGTCCAGGTAACCCGCTTGAACGCCGCCGAAGCCCAATTCCCGGTCAAATTTGCCTTCATGACGGCGTCCTCCAGATGATGCGGGTGCCTTCGCTGCGCCAATGTCACAGAGGCGAATACGCCAGAAATCCGCTTGTGATATGTGATTTCGCTCACACTGGATCGTGCCCAAGCCCGTGCATGAGTTAACCGCCGGGCAACCATGCCAACCGCGGTTGCCAGATCGGTAAAATTTGAGGAATCCGCTCAACCTGGGAACAAAGGTCTTTTGACACCGTGCGCGCTCCAAGGTGGAGAGCGCGATGAGCGAAGCCGAATTCGAACGATTGCTGGATGCCGTGCGAGAGGCAATTGCGCCCACTCCGCAAGAGGATTTCTTGAACAACCTGCCGATGTCCGACCAACCGTCGCAGCCTGCCAACGACAATGCACTGGCCTGGCCCCTGCTGCCGTTCCCCGAGGGCTGGTACGCAGCTTGCTGATCGAGGCGCGGACGCCTTTGACGGCGGTGCCCTCAGACAATTGCAGACATCAATCGGACGCCCCACCGAAACGGGCAACCTCTCAGGCTGTTTCCAAAAAACCAGTCTCCGCCGTCTGACAATCTTGACGGACCTCACAAGCAGAAGTGAACCGCTTTGAACGTTTCGCCTCTGCCGAGAGCGCGGCGTCAGTGTATGCTTGGCCAGTGTGCCACGGCAGAATCAATTTTCTTTTAGGAAGCAAAAGCGGGACTCGCGCCGATACTTTAATCGCGACGAGAACCAAAGGGAGGAATGCATGACGAAATTCAGAGTGATTGGCGCTGCCGCAGTGCTGTTTTCTGTGCTGGCGGGGCCTGCAATGGCCCGGCACATCAGCTCAAGCCCAGCCCACCCCGGCCAAAGCATCTTCTGCGCGACCAGAGAGCCCGGAAATCCCCACAGCAAGTATTGCGATTACATCGCCTGGAGCAAATGGCGGCAGCGAGGTGCCTGGGACAGTTCGCTCGACAATGCTTGCTACTTCAATCCAGCCTTCATACCCGGAGAATGCAGCTTCAATCAGCAGGGCCAGGTTTTATTTGGCGCACACCCATAAAGTGATCGTCTGCGCCGCTTGCATTTCCTCGAGGCATCAGGACGCGGGACCGAGCCCCGCGGCTGCCTTTGTTTCGGCGCCGCCGCTTCGCGTGCCGCAAAGGCGACCGCTCAACAGCAGAAAATATGGCAATGCTGGCCATGCGACAGCACGCAAGATAGGCGGAACCGAAAGCGAATAGGCTAAGGAAAATCAGTGGCTTGGAATGGAGGCCACGACCAGAATTGAACTGGTGTAAACGGTTTTGCAGACCGCTGCGTAACCACTCCGCCACGTGGCCTCATGGGCCGAACTCATATACGCCCCGTTGGACATAGGCAACCAAGGGCCTTGCCGTGCCTTCCGAGCGCGATCGGCGGCTCCACTTCGCATCAACCTCACTTCAAGCCCTCCTGCGGCGGCGGTAATCCCGCTTTGGCCGCGGCTTCAGTGCCGACTGAGGCTGCTCGTTCTGGTATTGCCTGTATTTCGTCAGCATCCGCTCGAAACTGGCGTGCATCGTCTCGGCAATATCAGGCCGCCTTTCCAAACTGGAAAGCATCATCGCCGCTGCCTCGATCGTGGACAGGCCATCGCGTCGCGGCTCGCGGCGCAACTTCCAGTAGCGTGACGGGCGCGACGGACCCAGGATCACCCGCTGGCATTTCAGCATCCACGCGTTGCGCCACCACAGCGCTTTAGCCTGGCTCCATGTGCCATCGAGCAGCACAATCCCCTCGATGTCCTTCAGGATGGCGCGCTGATCGTCCTCGATCTCGCCTTTGCGGTTGATGGCGACGATGTCGCTTTGGGTATCGAGGTCGGCCACTTTCGCCGACCCAAGATAAAGCACCGCCCAGCGCGAGGGATCGGCCACCGGCCGCCCCAGCGCCTTCGACAGGCTGGGCCAGGACAATCCGATTTTCAACACCGCATTCGTCAGGTGCATCGCGGTCTGCCGTGCCGTTCCGAGCGCCCTGTCCTGCTCTTGCGGATGCTGCAGAATCAGCACCGAAACGCGATTGTCGATCGGAGCGATATCGTCGCAAACACACAACGGCATCGGCTTGTGGCAACGCGGGCAATCAGGAGCCGCTGCTGTCGCGGCGATGCCGATTTCAGTCACAGATTGTCTTGACATCCGACCGCTATACGCCGCACCGCCACCGGCTTCAACAAATTCGGGCAGTTACCGCCGGCTTCGCGGGCTTGGGGTCGTAGCGTCGCATGCGACCGTCCCTGAAACTTCGTTTGCGCGGCACCGTACCTGCTATACCAGCAAACGGGGGACGGAATGCGTGTAGCGGTTATCGGAACGGGAATAGCCGGCAATGCCGCTGCATGGTCCTTGTCAGAACGCTATCCGGTAACCGTCTATGATCGCGAGATCAGGCCCGGCGGCCACAGCCACACCGTCACCGTCGACTATGACGGAACGCCGCTCGACGTCGATGTCGGCTTCATCGTCTATAACGAACTCAACTACCCCGATCTGACAGCGCTGTTCGCCCATCTGGGCGTCGAGACCGTGGAAAGCTGCATGAGCTTTGCCGTCACGGCGGATGGCGGCCGCTTCGAGTGGAAGGGCGGCGGCAATAACTGGCAGCAAACCGCCGCCGGGCTTTTTGCTCAGCGCAAAAACCTGCTTTCGCCGTCCTATCTGTGGATGCTTCGCGACATCCTGACGTTCAACAGACAAAGCGTCGAGGACTACGCAGCCGGCCGGTTGACCGGTTTGAGCCTGGGTCAGTATTTTCGTCATCGCAAATTCGCACCGCGGCTGCTGACGGATTACCTGGCGCCGATGGGCGCGGCCATCTGGTCTGCGCCGGCCGACGAGATGCTGGATTTTCCTGCCGAAAATTTTGTGGCGTTCTTCAGCAATCACCGGTTGCTTCAATATGACCGTCCGGTCTGGCGAACCGTAAAGGGCGGCAGCCGAAACTACGTGGAAAAACTGACCGCAGCGTTTCGGAACCGTATCCGGCTCGGCTGCGCCGTGACGTCGATCGAACGAAAGCCGCATGGTGTCGTCGTCAACGACAGTGACGGCGGCAGCGAAACTTACGATCACGTCGTCATCGCCGCGCACAGCGATCAGGCGCTGGCGATGCTGTCCGACGCCGACGATCGGGAACGGTCAATTCTCGGCGCCATCGGTTATGCGCCCAATTCGATTTACCTGCATCGCGACACAAGATTGATGCCCGAGCGCCGCCGAGCCTGGGCGTCGTGGAATTTTCTGCGCTGGCAGCGCAAGGGCAGGATCGAAAATGACGTCGCCGTCACCTACTGGATGAACGAACTACAGGGAATCGATAAGGAAAAGCCCCTCTTCGTCAGCCTCAACCCTCCCTTCGAGCCGGATCCCGCCCTCACCTTCGGCAAATACATCTGCGAGCATCCGCAATACAGCGCTGCGGCCTTCGCGGCCCAGAAGCGGCTGGACGAAATTCAGGGACGGCGTCACACTTGGTTTTGCGGCGCCTGGACCGGTTACGGATTCCATGAGGACGGATTGCGGTCCGCTCTCGACGTCGCACAAGCGCTGGGCGCCACGGTGCCGTGGCGCGAACCCCCGCCTGAGCTTGCGGAAGCCGCGGAATAGCCATGCCAGATCAGAACGCGACAGCCGCCGTGCAAGATGTCAAGGCCGACGCCGCGGCGCTGTACTTTGGCGAGGTCATGCATGCCCGCCTCAAGCCGGTGGGACATCGCTTCCATTACCGCGTGATGAGCCTGCTAATCGATCTCGACCGGCTCGATGCCGCCGATCGCCAGTCGCGATTATTCGGTGTGAACAGGCCTGCGCTTTATAGTTTCAACGAAGCCGATCACGGCGATCGGGACGGCTCGTCCTTGCGCGCTTATGTACAAAGGCGCGCCCAGGAGCGCGGCATCGACCTGACCGGCGGGCAGGTGTTGCTGCTGTGCTATCCGCGGTTGCTTGGCTACACCTTCAATCCGTTGTCGGTCTATTTCTGCTATCGCGCCGACGGGCAATTGGCCCTTCTGATCTATGAGGTTCGCAACACCTTTGGCGATATCCACGCCTATGCGCTTGCCGTGAATGCGGATGAGATCAGCGATGCCGGCGTACGGCAGCAACAGGACAAGCTGTTCTACGTCTCGCCATTTGTCGAGATGGCCATGCGCTATCATTTCCGGGTCTTGCCGCCAGGCAGCAGCGTGAAACTGCGCATCCTTGAGACCGACCGCGAGGGCCCGCTGCTTGCTGCAACCTTCCATGGACATCGGCGCGCCCTCAATACCACAGGGTTGTTGCGTTCGTTCTTTGCCCTGCCGGTCGTGACCGTCAAGATCATCGCCGCCATTCATTGGGAGGCGATTCGACTTTGGCTCAAGGGAGTGCGGCCGGTGTCGCGTCAACAAGAAGTCGCCGATGGAAGCTTGGCGATCGGCAAGAACGGCGATTATACTTCGCAGGTATTGTCTGCCCGCGGCAGAAGGTGAAGCCAGGTCGATTGACCATGCCCGCAGTGCTTACGATCACGTCCGAAACCGTGGACGCTCTCCTTCCCGAGCTTCCTCGCATGGTCCGGTTGGCGCTGGGCTTCGGCTCGAAGCTGCGGCACGGCTCGCTTGAGGTGACCTTGCCGGACGGCCGCACGGTCAGGCTTGGCGACAACGGCCCTGGTCCGGCCGCCGCCATGACGGTGTACCATTATGGTTTCGCCGCAAGGCTAATCCGCGGCGGCGACATCGGTATCGCCGAGGCCTATCTGCGAGGCGAATGGGACACCCCCGACCTGACCCAATTCCTCTATCTTTTCTGTGTCAATCAGGACTGGATGAAAACCAATTTCATCGGCAAGCCGCTGGTGCGCACCGTCCAGACCATCCGCCATTGGTTCAACCGCAACACCAGGCGGCAGGCGCGGCTTAACATCTACCGGCACTACGATATCGGCAATGCCTTTTATTCGGCGTGGCTCGATCCGAGCATGACCTATTCATCGGCCCTGTTCGAGGAAGGCGCGGCGGATTTGACCGCCGCGCAAAACAACAAGTATCGCCGGCTTGCCGAAGCAATCGACCTGCGGCCGGGCCAAAAGCTTTTGGAGATCGGCTGCGGTTGGGGCGGCTTTGCCGAATTCGCCGCCAAGACCTTTGGCGCGAAGGTGGTCGGACTGACCATCAGCAGGGAGCAGCGCGATTTCGCGCAAGCGCGAATCCAGGCGGCAGGTCTCAACGACCATGTGGAGATCCGGCTTCAGGACTACCGCGACGAGCGCGACCTGTATGATCGAATCGCGTCGATCGAAATGATCGAGGCGGTGGGCGAGGAGTTCTGGCCGACATATTTCTCGCAAGTCCGCGACCGTCTTTTGCCGGGCGGCCTCGCCGGTATCCAGGCGATCACCATTCAGGATCGTTTGTTTCAGACCTATCGCCGCGAAGTCGATTTCATCCAGCGCTATGTTTTTCCCGGCGGGATGTTGCCCTCGCCTCAAATACTCAAGTCACTGGGCGAGCGGTTCGACGTTCCCGTTATTCGCGAGCGCATTTTCGGGCAAGATTATGCCAAGACACTCGCGACGTGGCGAAATAACTTCCGCGCCGCTTGGCCGAACCTGATGCCGCTCGGCTTCGACGACCGGTTCCGGCGGCTATGGGAATATTATCTTGCCTATTGCGAAGCTGGTTTTCTCTCGGGGAACATCGACGTACGCCAGGTGATATTCGCGAAATCAGCATAGCTTGCAGCGCACAATCGGCGCGAAAGCTGCTTCCACTTTCGCCGAACGCGCTCTAGGCTTGTCGCCGGATTGGCAACGACCGGCAAGATTCCCTGCACATGAAGATCAACAATGACGTCGTCGAAGCGATCGGCAACACGCCCCTCATCAAGCTAAAGCGTGCCTCCGAGGAAACCGGTTGCACTATCCTCGGCAAGGCCGAGTTCATGAATCCCGGTCAGTCCGTCAAGGATCGCGCCGGGAAGTGGATGATCCTCGAAGCCGAGAAGCGCGGCGACCTCCGGCCGGGCGGCCTCGTGGTGGAAGCAACCGCAGGCAACACCGGAATCGGTCTTGCAGTGGTGGGGGGCGCGCGCGGTTACCGGACGTTGATCGTCATTCCGGAAACCCAAAGCCAGGAAAAGAAAGACGCGCTACGGCTTTGCGGCGCCGAATTGGTCGAGGTGCCGGCGTTGCCCTATGTCAACCCGAACAACTACCAACACGTCGGAAGACGTCTCGCCGATCAGCTGCGCAAGAGCGAGCCGAACGGTGTGCTGTTTGCCGATCAGTGGAACAATCTGGATAATTCGAAGGCGCATTACGAGTCGACCGGCCCGGAAATCTGGCAGCAAACCGGCGGCAAGATCGACGGCTTCATTTGCTCGGTCGGATCAGGCGGAACGCTGGCGGGCACGGGCATGTTCCTGAAGGAGAAGAACAGCAACGTCGTGATCGGCTGCGCCGATCCGCATGGGGCGGCGATGTATGAGCTGTTCAAGCACGGCGAAGCCAAATCGACGCCGGGCGGATCGATCACCGAGGGCATCGGGCTTGGTCGCGTGACGCCTATCATCAAGCAGGCCAGGGTTGACGAGGCCTATCTCATTCCGGACGAAGAAGCCGTGCCCATCATTTACGAACTGCTCGAGCACGAAGGCCTTTGCCTTGGTGGCTCGACGGGCATCAACGTTGCCGGCGCGATCCGGCTCGCCAAGCAGCTCGGCCCCGGCAAGACGATCGTAACCGTGCTCTGCGATTCCGGAAACCGCTATCAATCGAAGCTGTTCAATCCGGATTTCATGCGCTCGAAAAAACTGCCCGTGCCGCAATGGCTGGAAAGGCACAGCAAGATCGACGTGCCGTTCGAGAAGGTGTGATCTTTTCTGTCGCTCCGATAGATCGTCTGCCGCAGCTGGTGCTTCGTCATTGAACCTTGATCTGGCGCACCAGGCGCACTACCACTCTGTTCGTTGCGTTCGTCACGAACGCCATCAACGTCTCGGTTGGCTTGCCGGGGCCACGATCGAGGACCCACTGATAGACCTGGGTGGGAGAGCCCCCGACCTGGGCATTCTGCGGCGGCAACTGCCTCAGACTGGCCCCGGATTGCGTCGCCGCCCAGGTCGCAAGTAGCAGGGAAAAAGAGGCAAGAAAATCAGGCGCCGCGCTATCTGTCTTTCGTATCGCGCAGGTATGATAGGGCGGCATCTCAATCGTCAGCAAGTATCGACCGCGCGCGGTCTCGTGAAACCATCCGTGACCAGGATCGGTGCCGAGCAGCTGACGAACAGTATCGTCAGGCATCGCCGCGAGCTGCTTTTCGGTGGCGAATTGCCGAATCGCGGCGTCGTCCGGGAATTTTCCGAGACATACCCCGGCGAATAGGTCAATCAACTCAGCCGCTGCTGGTTCGACGGCGCGAACCGGCGTGGCACTGAGTGCAACGAAAGCAGCGAGCGTAGCGCTCCCGAGGCACGAGACGAGGCAATGGCCCAAGTGCGGTCCTTCCATTGAACAACTCAACGCAATATCTGGCTGAGGAACAGCTTGGTCCGCGCGTGCTGCGGATTGGCGAAGAAGTTCGCCGGCGTGTTCGACTCGATGATCTGGCCCGCGTCCATGAAGATGACGCGGTCAGCGACTTCCCTGGCAAACCCCATTTCATGCGTCACCACGAGCATGGTCATGCCCTCGTGGGCGAGGTCGACCATGGTGTCGAGCACTTCCTTGACCATTTCGGGATCCAGCGCCGATGTCGCCTCGTCGAACAGCATCACCTTCGGATTCATCGTCAGCGCGCGGGCAATGGCGACGCGCTGCTGCTGGCCGCCCGACAGTTGGGCCGGGTATTTGTTGGCCTGCTGCGGAATCTTGACGCGCTCCAGATATTTCATCGCCGCGGCTTCCGCGTCTTTCTTCGGGATATTGCGCACCCAGATCGGCGCCAGCGTACAGTTCTCCAGCACCGTCAAATGCGGAAACAGATTGAAACTCTGAAACACCATGCCGACCTCGCGCCGGACTTCATCGACCCGACGCAAATTGGGGCCGAGCTCGATGCCATCCACGACGATCCGGCCTTCCTGAAATTCCTCCAGCGCGTTGATGCAGCGGATCAGCGTCGATTTTCCGGAGCCGGAGGGGCCGCAGATCACGATGCGCTCGCCTTTCGCCACATCGATGTCGATGTCGCGAAGCACATGAAAATCGCCAAACCACTTGTTGAGGCCGACGATGCTGACGATCGGGTCTGCGGTCATGTTGGTTTACTCAGCTACGATTGTGCGCATTCAGTCTGTTCTCGACGAACAGCGAATAGCGGGACATTCCAAAACAAAAGGTGAAGTAGATCAATCCGGTAAAGGCAAAACCGGTAAACAGCGTGCTCGGCGTTGCCCAGGCCGGATCGCTGAAGGATGCCCGCAATTGCCCGAGCAGATCGAATAGCGCGACGATCGAGACCAGCGAGGTATCCTTGAACAGCGAAATGAAGCTGTTGACCAGGCCCGGTATGACGTGGCGGAGCGCTTGGGGCAGCACGATCAGCCCGGTGGTCTTCCACCATGACAAACCGAGCGCGCTTGCCGCCTCGCCCTGCCCGCGCGGGATCGCCTGCAACCCGCCGCGGACGACCTCGGCCTGGTAGGCACCGGCAAACAGCGCAATGCCTATCAACGCGCGCATCAACCCGTCGACGTTGAATCCGGTTGGAACGAATAGCGGCAGCATGTAGGTCGCAAAAAACAAGACGGTGATCAGCGGCACGCCGCGCCACAATTCGATAAAAGTCGTTGAAAATATCCGGATCAGCGGGATGGTCGAACGGCGGCCCAGCGCCAGCGCAATGCCGACCGGCATCGACGCGACAATGCCTGTGACCGACACCACCAGCGTCACCAGAAGGCCGCCCCAGAGCCGCGTATCGACCACCGGCAATCCGCCGCGGTCGAGACCCATGATGGCGATCACGATCGCAAGGCCGGCAAAGGTCACAAGACTCGTGATCAAGGGACGCCAGCCGGCGCGCGTACTGCCGCCCAGCCAGAACACGCCGAGCGATACGACAGC
>Ga0210401_10002365_pt1 | contig 20926 bp, 12 predicted proteins | sample IncBWH32MmetaG_FD_150866 | JGI IMG/M metagenome (GOLD analysis project Ga0210401, IMG submission 150866) | Forest soil microbial communities from Barre Woods Harvard Forest LTER site, Petersham, Massachusetts, United States - Inc-BW-H-32-M | ecosystem: Environmental > Terrestrial > Soil >... | reverse complement strand
CGCCAGGAGTGGGGGTTGTTGGAGTCCCCGGTTTTCTTTCCCACAATTGGTCCGCATCGGAAAAGTCATGAATCTGCCGATAGTTTTTTTCAAGATACTTGCGGAATACACTCAGATGATTGTCTTCAATGTCTTTCTCCGGGCCCGGTGAATCAATCCGCGGGGACCATAAAATGTATTGAACACCCTTTGCATCCAACTGCCGCATGCTGGAATCGACATAATTGGAGGGCGTGACGCCTCTCCTATCGAACTCGTCAATAAAGACCGGATTCCGTAGTTGGAGCGGTAAATACAATCCCGGCGATCCGGCCTGAAAAAAGAATTGGTTAGGTCGGGTGTGGCGTGCAAGCCACTCCATCTTTTCTGCCTTAGCGGCACTCGTCGCCACCGTTCCACCGGGTAACTGTGCAACCGAATGTTGCGTGTGATACCTGGAATTGATCTGGTGAAGAGCCAGAACAAGGATGCAGAGCCACGTGAAGAGGCCGGCCCCAGCTCGAAGCCTCGCCGGTTTGTGCAGCAACATGACAAACAGAATGATGGCCGGCATGGCTACACTATAGACGCGGATCCAGTTCAGACTTTGAGCCACTTCCAGCATCATTGCTAGCCCGGTACTTGTCAGAAGGACGACGCGTTCCCGGCTGAGAAATAACGTCTCACGGCTTTTCCAACATTCCCATGCGCAGATCGCATAGACGGAGGGCAGTAGCAGGTACACGAACATGTACTGACTGACGACATGAAGTGTTTTCCATGTCATATCCTCCGCGGGAATTCCGAGAGACATGAAGGTCCATCCGTGGATCACATAGCGTTGGGCTGACGTAATCTGGAATGTCAGAAGGCGACGCAAGCCCATGGTGGCTAGAAGATAGCTGCTGAGAGAGGCCCATGACGCCAGGGACGAGAAAACCAATGCCAAGATATCTCGGATGGCATTTCCTAAGGGCTCATTGTTGTTGAAGCATTCGAAGACGAGAGCAACGGCGATCCCGATAGCCACGAGAAAGCCTCGGGTCTGAGTGAAGAACGAAGCCAGACCCATCAAGACGCCGGCGGCCATGATTCTCGCCGGGCTTCTGATCTTCATAAGAACGGCAACAGCCATCGTGACTGCCAGCACGCTGAACCAGTGATGCGTGGCGCTGAGCATCTTGCCGAAGAGAAGAACAAGAAACATCGACGAGGCCAGCAGCGCCCCGCATTCTGACATAAGTAACAGCGAAATGCGAAAACACAACCAGCAGAGCACGACACCCAACACGAGGACAACCCAATTGGTTATCCAGAGCCGCGCCCCAAATAGTCTGAACAAGCTAAAGAAAACGAGGTCTGTGCCAGGCGGGGTGAATTGAAAGAAATCCCGATATATGTGTTCCCCGTTCAGCAACCGCTCGGCATATACCCAAAAGAAGACCTGGTCCCCATCGAGAAGATAAGGAATCCCATTGATAGTAAATAGGTTGAAGTAGAGGTAGAGCCCACTACCGAAGATCAGCCCAATACCTGACCATACTCTTCGTGCTTCGGCTCTTGAGGCCCTTTTCTTAGTGGCGTGTACCACGTTTTGCGAAGAGCGCGGTGTGTCAGCTGGAGGATCGCAGCCGGCAACGGTCTGGCCTATTGGGTATATATCCCGCACTTTTACCATTGCACGCCTGGATAGAGGCTGGGAATCCGGAAGGCGCGGTAAAGATATGTACCCGTAACATGCATACTCCACACTGTCTTCGGGCTGCTTTCGGGAGTTACTTCGTACACATAGGATCCGATTGGCGTGACGCCGCAAAGATCGTACTCCACGTTTCCATTGGCAAGCTGTTCCGTATTGCCTCCAAAATTGCTGTAGAGGCCGGGCGGTAATATCTGATGGAAACTAAGCGCAGCGGTTTTTGCGCTCTCGTTGATCAGCCAGACCGGGATCGTCGTGTAGAGACACGGCTGGACTCCAGCGGTCCCGCAGGTAACCCCAGCGGGAAAAATCCTGTCATTGCCGTTGTCCACCGCACCGAGTGAGAAAATCCCGGTGGTGTTCTTGCTGAAGAACGAAGGGTAATGCTGGGCATACTGCCAGTCGACTGGATCGGTTCCGCCTTCGAGGGTGAAGTCTCCTCCTTCGCCCAAGCGCCATAAAATAGTGCCATCGCCCGTGCCGTCGGCATATCTGACTTTGACAATCCAGTTCTGGCTCCGCATTGAGACAATAATGTTGCCATCATCTTTGGAGTAAATAAGGGCATTTGTATGCATCCAGTCATGGAGCCCCATGGGGTGGCGGTTAGGGTCAAAATGATTGAATTCGTTCCATACCCACACCGGCTTCATATTCTGGTCCAAATCCACAATCACGTCCCCAACCGCCGTTGTGGCCGGACTATTGGTGAGCGGAGGTGTGCTCGTTGCAGACAATGCCATCCTCGTGTTTGCGAGCGCTAACCAGTGACCGTTGGGCAGAGGCTCCACATCATGATGGAAGGTCGTCAGAGTAACTCGACACTCTGCGCAAGTGGCATCGGCTAATTCAGAATTCAAAAGGTCGATGGAAATGCTACGTACGGTCGCTCCCGCAAGGTTTACTTCGCGAAGCTCGTTGATGGTCCCTGGCGGAATCGGATAGCTCGCTGGAACGCCCTGGCCAATCGGCATCAGGATATTTCCGTCGGGAAGCATTTTGACGCCGTTAATGATATTGAGAACAGGGTCGCCAGGATCTGTATATGTCCACAGCACATTGCCGGCAAGGTCTGTAACTAAGACGCCTGTTGGAGTACCTGAAAGAGGATTCAGCAACTCCAGCCCCGGCTGCGGCGTCATACCGGCCGTCGTCGCCGTCACAACGTGCAGCGCCGTGTTCTGTGGTAAAGCCCCGGTTGTGAAAGTATGGTCTAAGTCACTGGCAACGATTCCGTTGGAAAAGCTCGCCGTCGCCCGCATATGGTAAGCGGTGGCGGCCCGCATGCCGGCCACGAAGATGCTCACCTGTCCTCCAGCGGTCGCTATTGACTGCGACCAGGTTTTCAAACCATAGGTGGGACCTATGCCGAAGTTCACTGTCACACTTCCCGGAAAGGGCAATGTCAACGTATAAAGGGCCACTTGCGGATTCGCTGTAGCTGCGACTTGTCCCACTGGTAAAGCGGCCGCTATCCCCGTGATTGTGACGGTTTGCGGGGTACTCGCCGATACGTTGCCAAAGCGCATATTCAACGTAGCGTCTTGTGTTGCGGGCACGGACGGGGTTGTCGGAACGTAGTTCAAGACGACGGCGCACGTGGCGTCAGCCTCGAGCTGCTGGCCGCATGATGTAGCTGGCCCAATCGAATAGCTCGGATCGCCGCTGAGCACCGGGCTCATTCGCAGCAGAGCCGAACCCGTATTCGTCACGACCACGACAGTGTGGGTGAGGGTGTTATTCACCAGGTTGCCGCCAAAGTCGAAGGCGGTTGCGCTCAAGGTTGCGGTCGTGGACGGGAAGGCGGTCGTCTCCAAGGGAGGGGCGCTGCCACAACCTAGAAGTGTGGAGAAGGGAAGCGTCGAGAAAGAAAAGAGGATAGCAACGAGCAGCGACTGCGGCTTCATATGCCACCAGGCCCTTAAGCGGCGGGCCGCCGTCGAAGGGGGGCAGATTTCCGGGGGATCCGCGCAATCTCGCTCGAGCGATATAACAGCACGAACACATCGTTCGTCGTTTCCTGCAGCCGAGTTTTTGGCGTGTGAAGTTTGCGCGCTCCTTTCGCTACCAGCAGGCAAAGCTGATACCTGTTTGGGGTGTGGGAATATGCCCCGAAGACTAAGTCAGAACGCATGCCGCTTCCTCCTGGAGGCACTTGCCACCTCCGTGCTCAAGGAAGACAACTGAGGCAGTGTGGTTTTTATTCCATGAGACTCAATCCGTTTTTCCGAGAAGGCCGCTGGCAGTGGATGGTTGAGGCAATCGCCTCGATCATGTACCGCGATGCCGGGTCCATTCTTGATGAGCGAGTCGACGAGTGCAAGGGGTGACGCCAGCAGTAAGTCGATCCACTCCATACCTTGCAGAAAATATCTTGCTTCGCGGTGGGAATAATCCTCGCGCCACGCAGTTTGCATACCCACAGGACTTCTGACTTTCATGCCGTAGGTCTCGATCGTTTCCGTTACGACTTTGAGGAGTCGAGGCCGATCAGTCGACCTGTGCTAAGCGCAAGTGTAGGCAACTGGTTCTTTCTTGGAGGCACGCTCATGCTCATCCCTAATGGGAGGAAGCTTCTCCTCTCTTCTTGCGTCGTCGGGCTGGTCGCCGTGTTGGGTACAGGACTCGCCAGAGTCGCAGCAAAGTCAGCCACCGAAGCGCCTGCCGGCTTCAACACTCCCAGCTTTAATGGTGCACACAGCGTCAGCAACGGTATCGAGGAGCCAGCCGGAGACACATTTGCTCTAGACCAGCAGGTTTACGAGCAAAACAAGGCGGTCGCCGATGGACTTGGACCTGTCTACAACGCACAGAGTTGCGTCAGTTGCCATCAGAATCCGAATAGTGGGGGAGCCAGTCAGTTCACGGAACTCCGGGTTGGACACAATGATGAAAATGGCAACTTCGTTAACCCGACTATCTTCATCAACGACGGCAAAGACACGATCACTGGACGCTCCATCGTCAATGATCGTGCGATCGGTCCGGAAGCCCAGGAACACATCCCCGCAACAGAAAACATTCGCGCCTTACGGGCCGCCCTCAACACCCTGGGGGATGGATTTGTGGAAGCCATTGATGACAAGACTCTGATTGCGATCTCCGAGGCACAGCCGGAGTTGACTGACGGCAGGGTTCATGGCGAAGTAGTGCAGGCTCCCATCTTCGAGGCGCCAGGACAGACCCGCGTGGGACGCTTCGGCTGGAAGGACCAGCACAGCAGCCTGCTCTCCTTTATCGGCGATGCCTATCTGAACGAGATGGGAATCACGAACCGGCTACGCCCCAAGGATTCCACGACGGTTCTCAAGACCACGCAGGATCCGGAAGATCACCCCGATGAGCTAGGGTTGGCGGACATCGACCACTTCGCTCAGTTCATACGCGGCACAATGGTTCCACCACGCGACGAAGCGCTTGCCGCGACCCCCGCAGCCAAAAGGGGTGGAGAGGTGTTTCGGCGGCTCGGTTGTAATGTCTGCCATGTGGAATCCATCACAACAGCGCCTCCCGGCACGGTGATTGACGGGGGCACCTTTACGGTTCCTGAAGCCTTGGGAGACAAAATCATCCATCCCTTTGGCGACTATCTGTTGCATGACATCGGAACCGGAGATGGAATCGTCCAGGTTGGGCCGCAGGACACGGCGAACAAGTTAAGAACGGCGCCGCTCTGGGGCTTGCGCACCAAGCCTCGCTTCATGCATGACCTGGCCTCGTTATCCCTTGAAAATGCCATTTCCCGTCACGAGGGCGAAGCGCGCGAACCTGCCAGGCGCTTTCGAGAACTAAGCCCCGAGGAGAAAAACGCACTGATTACCTTCTTGAGAACTTTGTAGAGCGCCCCGACCGCTCAACCGTTTCAAGAAAGACTTTGCCGGTGGACTGGCGCGCGCGGGTGTGAGGCGAGGCATCTAATCCATCGCGTTAGAACACCGGCATGAAACATCCATGGATGACCATTGCTACCCCTTCTTCTGGGCGCGAATCTGAAGAGAAAAGTCGCGGCTTCGTTCGCGTGGGTGGTGCGCGAGAACACAATCTGAAAAACGTGAACGGAGAGATTCCGCGCGATGCACTGGTCGTGTTTACGGGAATCTCCGGTTCCGGCAAGTCCTCCCTGGCCTTGGCACTCTCTATGCCGAGGCGCAGCGGCGGTATCTCGAATCCGTCTCGCCATATGCCAGACGTCTCTTCCACCAGATGACAGTGCCGAAAGTGGATGCGATCGACGGCTTGCCGCCGGCGGTAGCGTTGCAGCAGCAACGTGGCTCGCCGACCACTCGATCCTCGGTTGGCAGCGTTACGACGCTCTCGAACCTCTTCCGGATGCTCTACTCACGCGCAGGAGAGTACCCGCCGCACCAGACCATGCTGTATGCCGAGTCATTTTCACCCAACACTCCAGAGGGCGCGTGCCCGAAGTGTCATGGGCTGGGCTGGATCCTGTTTACGGACGAGCAGCCGGTCGTCCCGGTCTACGCCGGATTCTCCTTAGCCGAGGTGCGGCAAGCGATCAAACGCAAGATCGAGCCCAGCTATTAGGGGACATTCACGAGTGCCAGGCGCTACGTCTTTCACACCTTTGCGACGACACACAGCCCGCTGATGAAATGGCGCGTATCGCAATACATGCTAAGCAGCGAGTGTCCTCGCGACAGAGTTGCAGCGGGTCCAGCGCGGAGCCACCCTGTATGTTCTGGACGAGCCAACCACCGGCCTGCACGCTGCCGACGTCGACAAACTGATTGGCGCAACTGGATACGTTGGTCGCAGCGGGGAACACCGTTGTCGTCGTCGAGCACGACATGCGCGTCGTCGCTGCGAGCGACTGGGTGATGGACATTGGCCCGGGCGCCGGCGACGAAGTTGGACAGGTGGTCGCCGCAGGGGCGCCGGAGGAAGTCGCGAACGCTGCGGCAAGTCGAACAGCGCCGCACCTCGCGCCCTGGTAGCTTGATGCAGATCGACGTGTCTACGGGAACCACGCTTCCGCTAGTGACATCGAACCACGCGAGGAGCAGACTGTTCCATGAGGTGAGGGCTGACCTCCGCGATGTTTCGCCCGGATAGTAGAACGGGCGCTGCGCGAATTCTAAAGAGCAAGGGGTTCCGCGACGTTGTCACAGATGCGATTCGCACAGCGTGCACGCCATGTCCTGTCCGCTTTCATCCTGATTCTTTGTGGGACTGGGGTGCTGCTGGCCGCCGCTAAGGGGCCGGTGCCGGCGAAATATGCCGCTTGGCTCAATGAGGAAGTTCCCTACATCATCACGAATGCGGAGCGAGGTGCTTTCCTCGGCCTCAAGACCGATGCCGATCGCGACGCCTTCATCCAGAACTTCTGGGAGATCCGTAATCCCGATCCGAATTCGCCGACCAATTCGTTCCGCGACGAATACTATCGCCGCCTGGCCTATGCCAACGATCAGTTTGGTTCGCCCGGCCGGCATGATGGCTGGCGTACCGATCGCGGCATGGTCTACATCACGCTCGGTCCGCCGCAGCAGTTGACTCCGTATCGCTCCAGCCAGTACCTCACTCCGCTCGAGATATGGTTCTACCAAAGCCCCAGTTCCAATCACGCGCTCCCGCCCTATTTCTACGTTGTCTTTTACCAGCGCACCCTCAACGAGGACTACAAGCTTTACTCGCCGTTTCTCGATAAACCGGAGAGGCTCGTGCAAAGCACGAATGCAGTCAACGACGAAGCGACCGCGATCAAGATCATCAAGCAGGACCTGGGCGCCGAAGTCGCGCACATTTCGCTCACCTTGCTGCCCAACGAACCGGCCAGCCTGGACACCCCCAGTCTCGAATCGGAATCGCTCCTGGACCGCATCCGCAACTACCGCAATCTTCCGGAAAACGTCGAGCTGCTCGATGAACGCCGGGCGATGCACGAGAACGTGAGCCACAGGATCATTCTCGGAGAATCCTTCAGCGACCTCAGCGTGATGGCCACCCGTGATGGAGACGCGCTCGCCAGCATCTCCTACCTGTTCCAGCTCTTCAATCCGCAGGACTTCTTCGTCGCGCAGCGCGAGGATGGACGCTATTACTACAACGTAGATGTGGAGGCGGCGCTGAAGACCCGCGATGGACAGGTCATCTATCAGGATGCGCAAAACCTGACGAATTACCTGACTGCCGCAGACGTGGAGGAGCGCCGTCAGAGAAGATTTGCGTTGGAGGGCCGCCTCCCCGCATCGCCGGGTGCCTACACGCTCGCGCTTACTGTCACAAACAAGGTGACGCATCAGGCCTTCACGCAGTCGCGGAACATTGTTGTTCCCGCATTTGATTCGCGCCTCAACATCAGCACTCCCATGCTGTTGACGCTCGACAAACCGAATGCCGATCCAGGTAACTCGCTGCCGTTCACGCTTTCCGGTGTGCAGTTCGCCCCGCTTGGCGGAGAGAACGCATCTGTGACGCGCGGCTCACCTATTCGCGTGCTTTATCAGATTTGGGACAACCCCCAATCCGGAACCGGGCAGGGAAGTCTCGATGTCGTCTACACTCTCGGCCAGCTTGGCCGTCCAGAGAAGCAACAGACCACGCAGTCCGTTGATAAGCAAGGGTTTGATCACTTCGGAAACCTGGTGATCGGCAAAGATCTCGCGACCGATACGTTGTCATCTGGTCCCTATCGTCTGGTGATTCAGGTTACGGATCCCATCGATGGATCGCATGTTTCACAGGCACTGAATCTGACCATCACAAATCCCAGAGCGCCTTTATGGACGGTCGTGAGTCCATCGTTCCACCGCATCAACGATCCGCTGGATGCTTTTCGGCGCGGTCAGTGCGCGCTCAGCCAGCATGATCGCGCACTTGCCGTGTACTACCTCAGGCAGTCACTCGCGGCTGGTTATCCCGCTAGGGAAGCCTATACCGCCCTCGCCGCCGCCTACCGCGAGGCAGGAAACACCGCAGCCGCCGAGGACGCGGAAAAACACGCTGGTAATAGCCCCCTTTTGACTCGTCACGATTAATTGTAGTCTCGTCAGTTTATCGTTGTAGATTCTGCCTGCGACGGACTATACACGCCCATAAACTGGGTTCGAAGGAACATCGATCTGGGACGAATTGCAGTAATCTGTTTCTTAGCGAATGGCGACCGCGAAATGGCCACGTAGCCACCTGGCGGCGAGTTCAATTTCAATGAAGTTTTTTTGGGAGGAAGTGTATGCATCAGCTATGGAGAAAGGCTCTCCTGCTGTCGGCGCTTGCGTTGACAGCGACCATCAGCGTGCCCACCTGTCTGCATGGGCAACAGCTCTCTGCGACGCGAGGCGGCCTGGGCGGCGTCATCACGGACAAATCAGGCGCCATCATCCCCGACGCGAAAGTCACGATCAACGGAGCGGCCGACCATCGCGTCGTGACGACTGACTCCGCTGGCCGGTTCATCGCATCGGACCTCACCCCCGGCATGTACACGGCGACGGTGGAAAAGGCGGGTTTTCAAAGCCAGACGGCGAAAAACCTGGAAGTCGTCATCAACAAGACACAGAGCGTAGACTTCTCGCTCGCGACCGGCAATGTCGCTGAGACGGTTGAAGTTAACGCCACCACGGTCAGCATCGACCCCACTTCCACCGCTGTCAGCGACAACCTGACCTACTCGTTCTATCAGCAGGTCCCCGTCGCCAGAAACGTCGGCTCGCTCTTTTACGTGTCCCCCGGCGTGGTCGATGGCGGCCAGACGGGCAGGTCCAACCCGTCGGTGGGCGGTGCAACAGGTCTTGAGAACCTCTACCTCGTCGATGGTGTTGTGCTGAACGATTCCGGCTACGGCGGCCTGGGCGTTTTCAGCCCGTCGTATGGCTCCTTGGGTACCGGCATCAACCTGTCCTTCATCCAGGAGGTCCAGGTGAAGACCGCGGCCTATGAGCCGAAGTACGGCGGTGTGAACGGCGGCATCCTCCAGATCGTTACCAAGTCCGGGGGCACCCAATTCCACGGCGCCGTGGCCGCCTATCTGGCTCCCGAAGGTACAAGTGCGGCGTTTAATTATCAGGACAACTACCGCCTCTTTGCCGGTCCCGGCTTCCAGCGCGGGAAGATATACTCGCTGCCTGCGTATGACGCCAGCGTCGAACTGGGCGGCTACATTCCGATCGCCGGCCACCATGACAGGCTTTTCTTCTTCGGCTCCTTCAATCCATCGCTGAATCAGGTCAATTACCTGGCGCCCAATACACCGTTTGCAGCTGCGGTCTACAACCACGGGCCGTTCACATCGTCGGCCACCACGCGCAGTTGGGCCGGCAAGTTGAGCCTGAACATCACCGATGGTACAACACTGGATGCATCTGCCTTCGGCGATCCCGCACACAACAACTACAGCTTCAACGACACCAGCGCCAACACGTTCGGGTACCCCAACATCCAGTTAAAGAACACCACAAGCTTCAGCACCTGGGAGTATGGCAGCCGCGCTACAGTGCTCCATCTCGCGTCGTCGGTTAATCCGACAACACAGGTCAACCTGGCGGGGACCTACAAATCCAGCGCATTCAATGAAGCGGGATTCGCCACTCTCCCCTTGATCAGTGATCGTACGAATGGCATTGCTGGCTTTCAGGGACTCGGCCAATATCAGAACCCCGACAACACATCGTATGGCGTAAACCTCGATGTGCAGAAGGTTGCCAACCTCTTTGGTCCACACACCTTCTCCATCGGGGTGGGCTTCAATCGCGCTCTTTATTCAGTCAATAAAGACTACTCGGGCGGCCGCTTTCCCTTCCCCGCAGCCAACATGGCCGGAACACCGATCCAGCAGGTAGGCGGTAATGACACACTTGTCGGTGCGCAGACCAGCGCCGCCTTCTATCTCTCGAACGCGCCCACCGGCTGCCCCACCACCCTCTGCCCTTTGTACCTGAGCTCGGATGGAACAGAACATCAGGTCTATCTGCGGCAGGTGCGCGGCTTCTTCAGCCAGACGCATGACACCTCGAACGAGAGTTATCTCTCTTCCTATGTCAACGATTCCTGGGCCGTCAATCGTCGTGTGACCATCAATGCCGGTCTTCGTTGGGAGGAAGAGCAACTCAACGGGCCGAATCAGCAGTATGTGTTCAACGACAACTGGTCGCCTCGTCTCGGCATCAACATTGATCCATTTGCCGATCGCAAGACGAAGGTCTTCTTCAATTGGGGCCGCTATACGCAGGCTCTTCCCACCGATGCGGCAATACGAGAGCTGAACCAGGAGCTGGACATCCTTTCCGCTCGCTGGGCAGCCCCGTCTGATGGTACACATCTTGTTACTAATGCTGATGGTACTATCACTCCTATTTATGACTCTGCTCATCTGCTGAGCGGAACTCCCGGATTCAGCAACCTCGCTGTATCCTCCGCAACCCCCGAACTCATCCACAGCGGCACCAGGCTGAATTTCGAAGAGGAGTATCTGCTTGGCTTCGAGCGTGAAGTTGCCAGCGGGATGGTACTTGCTGTGCGCTACTCGGATCGCCGGCTCGAACGTATCGTGGAGGATATGCAAGGTGTATCACCCGAAGGCGCGAACGCGGGACTGCCGAATCAGATCTATCTGATCGGCAACCCGAGCCCATCGTCTGACTACTTCGTTAACGAGATCGAGGAGAAATACGACCCCGCTGTGGGCCCACCAGCCAACTGCGTAGACAACTACGGCACACAGGAGGACAGCCTCGGAAACGTCATTGGCGCTGCCTGCGGCCAGAATCCAACCACCGCCGGCCTCACAACCCCGGATGGCAAACCTGACGGTTTTGCGCTGCCAGTGCGCCGCTATCAATCGCTCGAAGTTGAGCTGAATAAGAACTTCAGCCGGGGCTTCCTGATTCGCGCGAATTATCGCTTCGCCAAACTCTGGGGCAACTATGAGGGCTTGTTCCGCAATGACAACGGCCAGTCCGATCCTGGCATCAGCTCGCTCTTTGACTTCACTCAGGGCGTCGTTGGCCTGCTCGGCGCTCAGTTCCAACCGGGCTATCTGAATACCGATCGTCGCAACGTCGGCAATCTCTACGGGTCGTATAGCATCCCGAACGGTATGTTCCGGAAGCTGACCGGCGGCATCGGATTGCGCGGACAGACCGGCACGCCAATTTCCCAACTCGCCTCTCACCCCGTCTACCAGAACACCGGTGAGATTCCCATCGGCGGCCGCGGGACCGCGGGCACAACTCCGACGACACTGCAACTCGACACCCACCTTGATTACCCCATCAGCTTTGGGGATAAGGGCTCTCTCAAGCTGGCATTCGACGGCTTCAACGTAACGAATTCAAAGTTCACTAGCGCGGTGAACCAGAACATCGACACGGGCTTCCAGACTGGAGCCGATCCAACCTTCCGCAGTCCTCTCTCTTTCCAGAGGGCGTTCTACGGACGGTTCTCGATTCGCTACGAGTTCTGATCGCTGGCAGAAGACAGTATGAAAAAGGCCGGAGCCTCCTGCTCCGGCCTTTCCATTGCTGCTGACAAGGCATAGTCTGTTCGGGATGCGGCGCACCTCTGAGAGATGAAGAGAATCTTTGCAGTCATACTTGCAGTTGTGGTTTGTCTCTTCTTGCGCGCCCAGGCCAAAAGACATTCCTTAACTCTGACTGCCGCCTCCGTCTGAGCCGAAACGCCCGGCTCGGCACAGCAGCCGCCGAGGACGCGAAAAACACGCTGGCAATTGCTCCCTTTTGACCTGTCACGATTAACTGTAGCCTCGTCAGTTTGCCGTTGTAGGCCCTCTCCACGGGGGTCTATACATGCGGGGAAACAGGATTCGAAGGCGCAGCAATTCGTGACGAATTGCATCTGATGCCGCGATCCGATGAAGGCCACATGCGAAATGGCCACGTTAGCCACTCGCGACACTAGATTTCTTTTTTGGGAGGAAGTATATGCACCAGGTCTGGAGGAAATGCCTCCTGCTGTCCGCTCTTGCGATCACAGCAGGCGTTAGCGTACCGAGCTGTCTCTATGGCCAGCAACTTTCCGCAACACGCGGCGGCCTGGGCGGCGTCATCACGGATAAATCGGGAGCCATCATTCCCGATGCTAATGTCACAATCAGCGGCGCCACCGACCATCGCGTCGTGACCACTGACTCTTCCGGCCGATTCACAGCCTCGGATTTAACGCCGGGAATGTACAGCGTTGAGGTGGAGAAGGCCGGATTTCAGAGTCAGACGGCGAAAAACCTCGAAGTCGTCATCAACAAGACCAACAGCGTGGACTTTGCACTCGCTACGGGAAACGTTGCCGAAACCGTTGAGGTGAATGCCACCACCGTCAGCATTGACACCAGCTCGACCGCAGTAAGCGACAACCTGACTGCCGCGTTCTATCAGCAGGTTCCAATCGCGCGCAATATAGGATCTCTTTTCTATGTAGCACCCGGCGTCGTCGATGGCGGCGGCACGGGCACCTCGAACCCCTCCGTCGGTGGTGCGACTGGTCTTGAGAATCTCTACCTGGTGGATGGCGTCGTGCTGAACGACTCTGGATACGGGGGCCTCGGTGTATATAGCCCGACCTATGGGTCGCTGGGCACAGGCATCAATCTCTCCTTCATTCAGGAAGTCCAGGTGAAGACTGCCGCCTACGAACCGAAGTATGGTGGCGTGAATGGTGGCGTGCTCCAGATCGTCACGAAGACCGGTGGATCGCAGTTCCATGGCGCGCTGGCCGGCTATGTGGCTCCGGAAGGGATGTCCGCGGGATTCAGATACGTTGACAACTATCGTGAGTTCGCAGGCCCAAGCTTTCAGCGCGGGAAAATCGTCTCACTTCCCGGCTACGACGCGAGCGTTGAGCTGGGAGGTTTTATTCCCGTCAAAGGCCAGCATGATCGCCTCTTCTTTTTCGGGTCGTTCAACCCTTCGCTGAATCAGACAAATTTTGTAGCTGCAAACACGCCCTTCGCTGCCCCTGTCTTCCAGCATGGCCCCTTCGCAAGTTCCGCCACCACGAAGAGTTGGGCAGGCAAGCTGAGCCTGAAGGTCACAGACGGAACAACACTCGAGGCCTCCGCCTTTGGCGATCCGGCTCTCAATAACTACAGCTACAACGTTGTTTTTACAGCGGCGGCGCCGCCCGATCCGAACATCAACATAAAGAACACCACTGGCTTCAGTACCTGGGCGTATGGCAGCCGTGCCATCGTGGCGCACCTTGCTTCGTCTCTGAACGCGACGACCCAGGTGAACATCGCGGCCACCTACAAAACGAGTAACTTCACCGAATCGGGCTACGACAACATTTACGCCGTCAGTGATAGGACAATCGGCAGCCAGGGCTTTCAGGGATTGAACGGTGGCTTTGTTCAGAATCCCCAGAACAAATCGTATGGCGTTACCCTCGACATCCAGAAAGTTGCAAATCTCTTCGGACCGCATACTTTTTCCGGAGGCTTCGGCTTCGGTCGCGCAACGTATCTGGTAAACCGTGATTACATTGGAGCTCGGTTCCCGTTCCCGGCAACGAATGCGGATGGAGTCCCAATCACTCAAGTGGGCGGCAACAGTGGCCTCGTCGGTACTCTTACGAGTGCAGCATTCTATTTGCAGAAGGCGAGTTCCAATTGTCCGACAACTCTCTGCCCCATCTACCAGGGCTACACTGGAACCGGGCCAAAACCGCAGGTCTACCTCAGCCAGGTTCGAGGCATCTGGAGCGGACCCACGGCAACCTCCAACGAGAGCTATCTCTCCTCCTATGTCAACGATTCTTGGGCCGTCAACCGGCGCGTCACCATCAACGCCGGCTTGCGGTGGGAAGAGGAGCAGCTCAATGGCCCAAACCAGCAGTATGTCTTCAACGACAATTGGTCCCCGCGACTCGGTGTCAACATCGACCCGTTTGCCGATCGCAAGACAAAGATCTACTTCAACTGGGGCCGGTACACGCAGGGTCTGCCTACGGACGCGGCCATTCGTGAATTGAATCAGGAACTGGATATAAACAGCGCCCGCTGGGCGGCACCCTCCGATGGCACGAACCTGCTCACAAATCCGGACGGGACGATTAGTCCGATCCTTGACGCGGCTCACCTGCTGAGCGGGATCACAAGATACGCTAATTCTCCGACGTCATCAGGACCGTCTGGCAACATCTCAGCTTCAGCCCTTACACCCGAACTGATCCACGCGGGCACCAGACTCAATTTCGAGGAGGAGTATCTTCTCGGCGTTCAGCGTGAGATTGCCAACGGCATGGTGCTGGACCTGCGCTATTCCGACCGCCGTCTCGAGCGCATCGTGGAGGACATGCAGGGCGTCTCTCCAGAAGGCGCCAATTTTGGCCTTCCCAACCAAATCTATTTGATCGGAAATCCCAGCCCCTCTGCGGACTATTTCACGAATGAACAGGAGATTGCTTACAACCCAGCCAGCGGGCCACCGGCAAACTGCGTCGCCGACTATGGCACGCAGGAGGACAGTCTGGGTAACGTTGTGGGTGCCGCGTGCGGCCAGAATCCGGACACCGCCGGGCTGACAGTACCGGATGGCAAGCCCGACGGTTTCGCATTGCCCGTACGCCGTTATCAATCATTCGAAGTCGAGCTGAACAAGAACTTCAGCCGGGGCTACCTGATTCGTGCCAACTATCGCTTCGCGAAGCTGTGGGGCAACTATGAGGGCCTGTTCCGTAACGACAACGGTCAGTCGGACCCGGGCATTAGCTCGCTGTTTGACTTTACTCAGGGTATCGTTGGCCTTCTCGGCGCTCAGTTCACACCGGGCTACCTGAATACCGATCGTCGCAACGTCGGTAACCTGTACGGCTCGTACACGGTTCCGAATGGATTCTTACGCAAACTGACTGGTGGAGCCGGACTACGGGCCACGACCGGAACCCCAATCTCACGACTGGCTTCTCACCCCGTCTACCACGACGTCGGGGAGATACCCATCGGAGGCCGCGGGACCTTTGGAACGACCGCGACCGCACTGCAGCTCGACATGCATGGCGACTACCCAATAGCCCTGGGAGACAAGGGATCGCTTAAGGTGGCATTCGATGCCTTCAACGTCACCAATTCTTTGTTCACTAGAACCGTTAACCAAAACATCGATACTGGTTTTCAGTCAGGTGCCGATCCGACCTTCAATTCGCCGACCAGCTTCCAGCGGGCATTCTATGGCCGCTTCTCGGTTCGTTACGAATTCTGATCGCTGGCAGTAGACTGCATGAAAAAGGCCGGAGCTTCTTGCTCCGGCCTTTCCATTGCTGCTGACAAGGCATAGTCTGTTCGGGATGCGGCGCATCTCTGAGAGATGAAGAGAGCCTTTGCAGTCATGCTTGCAGTCGTGGTTTGTCTCTTCTTGCGCGCCCAGGTGAAAAGACATTCCTTCACTCTGACTACCGCCTCCCTCTCAACCGAAACGCCAACCTCGGTGACCAATCCACATGCCGGCTACGTTGGCGACGATGCTTGCCGCTCTTGTCACGCGGACCAGTTCGGTTCTTATCACCAGACCGCGCATTTCCAGACATCGATGGCGCCCGGTCACGCCTCCATCCTGGGTAAGTTCACGCCCGGGGACAACATTCTGAAAACTGCAAATCCGAACCTGTTCTTCCGGATGGATGAGCAGCACGCGGATGGGAAGGAAGACAACTTTCTTCAAACTGCCGTCGCGGGCACATCCCCGCACACGAACTCACGTTCAGAGCGCATCGCTTTCGTTATCGGTTCGGGCGAAAAGGGTCAAACATACCTGTATTGGAGCGACGATCAACTCTTCCAATTGCCGGTCTCTTACTGGACCAGGCTCGGCTGGGTTAACAGTCCTGGGTATCGAGATGGTTTCGCCAACTTTGATCGCCCTATCATTCCTCGGTGCCTGGAATGTCACGCCAGTTATTTTGAGGCGCTCCCGCCGCCGTCGAACAAGTACAGCACCTCTGGCTACTCGCTTGGCATCGGGTGCGAAAAATGTCATGGTCCGGGCCGAGAACACGTCCAACAAGAGACAGCCAAACCCGTGGCATCTCCTGCCATGGCAGTACTGAATCCGAGGCGGTTCTCACGAGATCGTCAAATGGATCTTTGCGCGTGGTGCCACGCTGGACACGGCCAGCCTTTGCGTCCCTCGTTCTCCTACCTGCCCGGCGAACCGTTGGACGAGTACATGCACCTTCCGCCGCCTGATCCCGGCGCGCCCCTCGATGTTCACGGTAACCAGGTCGAGTTGCTAAAACAGAGCCGTTGCTACCGCTCCTCGAACATGACCTGTCTCACCTGCCACAACGTTCATACAACGCAGCACGACGTGACCGAGTTTTCTCAGCGCTGCCTGAGCTGCCACAAACCTGGATCGGCAACCTTCACCAGGCCAGGGCATCCGCTTACGAAAAATTGCATTGATTGCCACATGCCCAGGCAAGAGACCAACCAGATAGTCTTCGATTGGAAGGGAACGAAGTTGAGACCACAGATGACGAATCACTGGATCAAGGTTTACCCAGTGGCCAATGCAAGTGCTATGAACCGTTGATGTCCCTGCCTACTTGCTAACTTCAGGATCATCACGATGCGCTTGTCTTAATGCCCTCACCTTCGACGATTGTGATGTATCGGTCGATGGGCAGTTCGGTGAACTTCTGCGTGGTGCCGTCCGGTTGCGGCCACGTCACTTCCAGCCAGTCGACCTTAGTGCGTTGGCCAAGCCCTAGCACCATGCGCGGATCGTGGGAGGAAAGATAGCTTCCGCCGCCGACTTTCATCCTGCTTCGCTTCAGATCTCCTGCCTGGTACGTGATACGCGCGCCCACTGCATCACGATTCGATTTCCTGCCGACGAGTTTGATACCCAGCCAGTGGTTGCCCTTCGCCGCCGTGTTCCGCAACAGCAGCGGGGCGGCGTCGTTTACCGAGACGAGAACGTCCACCGCTCCGTCATTATCGAAGTCGCCTATGGCCAGCCCTCTTGCTGACAGATCTCTGGCGAAGATCGGTCCGCTCTCCGGGCTCACGTTATGCAACGTCTTTCCATCGCTGTGAAACAGCAGAAGCGGCTCCCGATAGGTCACGTCCTGCCGCACGGTCTGGATCAGTTCGTCAGGATTGCCATTGGCGAGGAACAGGTCGAGATTGCCGTCATTGTCGTAATCGAAAAACTTCAGTCCCCACCCACTCATTAACTGTGTCGCCGCACTGATCCCGGTTGGCCGAGCCTTGTCGTCGAAGGTTTCATCGTGGTCATTTTGATACAAAGAATATCGTTCGTGGTCGATGTTGGCTACAAACAGGTCCATCCAGCCGTCCTGGTTGAAGTCGGCTGAGTCGGTTCCCATGCCGGAGCGTGCCCGCCCTGACTCGCCATATCCTACGCCAGCGAGGGCACCGATCTCTTCGAATTTGCCACTGCCTCGGTTCATGAAGAGAGAGTTCGCCGTTGTATCGTTGGCGACAAAGAGATCCATCTTGCCGTCATTATTGAGATCGGTTGCGACAACGCCCAATGCCTTACCGAAGCTCTTGCCGATGCCAGATGACTTGCTGACATCGGTGAATGTTCCGTCGCCATTGTTGTGAAAGAGCCAGCTGGGCATTGGATGGTAAAGCGTAGGAATGCAATATCCCGGCTTGTTGTTCGCAGTGCAGGGAAGATTCGTTCCTTTGCTGAATTCGACATATTGGCAGACGAACAGGTCTAGCCGGCCGTCGTTGTCGTAGTCGAACCACACGGCGCTCGAGCTCCATCCAGGGGCCGCGACACCGGCCTTTTCCGTAACGTCGGTGAACGTCCCGTCTCCATTGTTGTGATACAAGATGCTACTGCCGTACTGAGTTACATAAATGTCGGGAAATCCGTCGCCGTCATAGTCGCCCACTGCGACGCCTTGCCCGTACCCTCCCGCGCCCACCCCAGCCTTCGCGGTGACGTCTGTGAACGTGCCATCGCGATTGTTACGATAAAGTGCGTTGCGCAATGGCGGATTGGGACTGTAGAAGTCGCATTTGCCGCTATTGACGAGATAGATGTCCATCCATCCGTCATTGTCATAGTCCAGAAAAGCGCACCCTGCGCCGGTGGTCTCCGGCAGATATTTTTCGGGCGATTTCCCGGCGGTGTGCACCCACGAGATGTGGCTTATCGCCGGCGCCACCTCTTCAAACGGATACGCCAGCGGCGCAGCGAAGGCTTCAGGGAAGCACCGCAACCCTGCAAATCCGGCGGCGCCAGCCAACGTCCAAAGAAAACGGCGGCGCGACAAACACAGCCTATCTGTAGGAGTAGAGCTCACTGCGGATTCTGCGGTGCCTGGCCGCCCATGCGTTCCGCAGCCTGCTGCTGCAGCGCGAATTCACGATCCGCGTCTTGCTTTCGGCCCGTGCGGCCATACGCCGTCGCCAGACCGTAGTGCGCCGCGGGGTTCCCGGGCTGAAGTTTGACCGCTGCTTCCAGTGGAGCTACCGCCTCAGCGTAATTCTTCTCAGCCAATCGAGACATGCCGAGCCCAAGGTAAGCATCCGCGAAGTTTGGGTTAAGTTGGGTGGCCTTGGTGAAATGCCGGATAGCCTCAGGCAAATCTTGGCCCTGCCGCGCCATCTCGCCCAGCAAATATTCCGCGCCTGCGTTCGCCGGATCGATAGCTAGTTCCTGCTGCAACTCCTTCTTGGCTTCATCCTGAAAGTCGGGTCCGGGATTCGGTTTGGAGAGAGCCAGCCGCGCCAGGCGGAAGTGAATGCCCGGATAATGCGGATCCTTATCCAGAATTCTGCGATAGTCCTTTTCCGCATTGTCCCATTTGCCCTGCACTTCGTTCGCTTCCGCATCCATTTCGAGCGCAGGAATCGAAGTCGGTGCAGTTTGCGCTAATTCCCGTGCAGCATTGCTGGATAGATCGGAATACGCATGCACCGTAAAGTAAAGGACCTCAGGATCGTGAGGAAAATGCTGATTCAGGACCCGCAGCAGGTCCAGCAGGGGTTCCTGTTGCTCCAGAAGCGTCGCGCAACGAACTCCGTCGAGCCCGACACGTTTTTGTAATTCTCTGTCCGTAAGGTGTGGTGCTGCCTTGGTAAGAAGCGGCAGCGCTTCGGAGCAATGGCCCGTCTCAGCGAGCGACGCGGCGTGCTCGGCATTAGTGCTAGTGCCTGCGGCCGCCGCTGGTTTGCCGTGTGTCGGCGCGTTGACCTGCGCACCGGCCGCCATCGCCAGCATGAAGCACATCAGGGAAGTCAATGGAAAGAATCTACGCATAATGAAGAACGGGGCAGGCGCGGTGAGCGTCTGCCCCGTGAGTCTATCAGGACACCTAGAAGTACATTTTCAGGGCGAACTGAATGTTTCGTGCTGGTTGTGACGTGCTGACATCACCGAAGGTAGTCGAAGTGGTACTGAAGCTAGTGTTTGTCATGCCCAGGTTTACATTGTTAAAGGCGTTCAGGAAGTCGGTTCGGAATTGCACATACTTGCTTTCACTGATGTGGAAGTTCTTCATCAGCCCGATATCAGCGTCGAAGTATCCAGGACCACTCACCGGTCCCTGCGCAGGGCAGTTTCCAAAAGTACCTTTTGCGGGATCAGAGAAGCCCGAAGGGCTCATCCATACAAACCCGTTGAAGTTCGCGGCCGGCGTGCTGCGTCCGAGTTTCTGTTGAACGCCGCAATCCGGACGGGGACCTCGCGAGCCGGTTCCTGAAAAGTCGCCGCTACCATAGACGGCAAGTGGGAAGCCGGCATGCGTAGATACGATGGTAGATGCCTGCCAACCACCGACGACCTGGTTGACGACGGAGTTCATGTTGGCTCCGAACTGCTTCCCTCGTCCGACAGGCAGATCATAGGTCGCATAAGCGGAGACGATGTTGTTGGAGTTGTAGTAGCAACTGGCGTAATCGGCGCTGGGGTTATACAGATTCTGAAAGTAAGGGGATGCGGTTGTCGATCCAGCCGCCGCTCCCCAGGTTCCGTAATAGCCGCTGTTGTTGGTCAGGCAATGCGACCAGGTATAGGCTACCTGGCCTGCCAGGCCATTGGACAACCGCTTCTGCAGAACAGCCTGCAACGCGTTGTAATTCATGTAGCCCACCGAAGCAGTTCCGGATACCTGGCCAAGATCGTTAATCAGAGCAGGGTTGTTATTGAAGTAGAACGGTGTCGTGGCGACTCCGTTGACCAGCTGCTTCTGCAGATAGGGCATCGGCACCATCAGGTGATCTGCCTTCTGGGCGACATATCCAGCCTGGAAGGTGGTCGTGGGTGTCAGTTCCTGCTGCACAGTCAGATTCCACTG
>Ga0210401_10002363_pt1 | contig 20960 bp, 19 predicted proteins | sample IncBWH32MmetaG_FD_150866 | JGI IMG/M metagenome (GOLD analysis project Ga0210401, IMG submission 150866) | Forest soil microbial communities from Barre Woods Harvard Forest LTER site, Petersham, Massachusetts, United States - Inc-BW-H-32-M | ecosystem: Environmental > Terrestrial > Soil >... | reverse complement strand
GGGGGGGGGGGGGGGGGAGAAGGAGGGGGGGGGCGAGGATAGGGCGGGGGCTGGCGAGAAGGATGCCAGCCAAGAAGGCCGGGTGAGGTGCCAGGTGAGATCCTTCGCCGCGCAAACTAGGCGCGATTCGGAAGACACATCAAGAACCTTAGAGCGAGAAAAGGCCCCGTCTGAGACGGGGCCTTGGGGGAAGAAATGGAGAGCCGGATCAGGAGCCTGGAGTAGGAGAAGGCTGTTCGGCTTTCTTCTGTTTGATTTCCTTGACCTTGTCGAGCAGCTCATCGGCCTGCTTGGTAAGGGCATCGCGTTCGGCAGAGGATTCGACCATGTCAGCTTTACGGCGATAGAGGAGGTTGAGATAGGTCATGGCGTCTTCGTAGTCGGGTTTAAGTTCGACGGCCTTCTTGAGGTTGCTGATGCCGTCGTCGACCATAGCGCCGAACTTTTCGGTGTAGGTCTTGCGGACATCGGGAGGAAGAGGATCGGTGTCCTTAATCTGCTTGTTGATGTGAGCCTTGTTGTAGTCGGCGCGCATTTCGGTGTTGCCGCGATAGGCCTCGGCCCAATCGATAACGCCAATGGAATAGTAAGGAGTGGGATCCTCAGGCTTCAACTGAATGTGCTTAAGGTTGTATTCCTTGGCTTGTTCGAATTTTTTGGCGTCGAAGGGCTGGCCGGCCATCTGGTAGAGAATGGAGGCGAGACCGTCGATGGCGTTGAGGTTGTTGGGATCTTTTTCGAGAACGCTTTGATATTCGGCGATGGCCTCTTTGCCGTGATTGAGGTTTTCATCCGAAGGAGCGCCGGGAATGTACTGGCTGGCGTAGGCGGTAGCGAGATAAAGGCGAGCATTGATGAGGTCGGGATCGAGTTCCTTGGCTTGTTTGAAATCTTCGACGGCCTTATCGAATTGAGCTTCCTTGAAGGAGGCGACACCCTTGTTGAGAAGGTCGCGCGCCTTGAGCTTGTTGCAGCCCGAAACGCCGAGGAGAAGAACAAAAATGGCGGCCAGAGAAAGAAGCTGGCCGGGAAAGCGGGAAAGCCAAGAGGAGGTTTCCCTTGCAACCGGTGCATGAGTCATTGACGCATCCATCCCTGATAAGCGCGGCCCCCAGGAAGCCGAGGCCGAAGCTAGGATTGACAACTGCCCTGTAGGGCCATTCCATCACGTTCAGCGGTTTTTTTCCAGTTCTGATGTCAGCAAGCCGACCGAGGAGGCGCCGGCGGAGTGCATGAGATCGAGAACCTGTGCCACCGCGTGAAACTCGAGCGAGCGATCACCCTGCAGAAACGCAACGTGCTGAGCGCGGAGAGCGATGGCCTGTTGCAGGCAAACCGGCAAAGCCTCGCGCTCAATAACCGACGGATTGATCCGGAGAGAACCATCGGACGAAAGCTGGACGATGATCGCTTCCGAACCGGCCACAGAATCTGGACTTGCGGATTGTTGCGGCAAGTCCGCCTGGAGCCCCATCTGGTGGTGCGGGATGATCATGAAGACGATCAAGAGCACCAGCAGAATATCGATCAACGGGACCACGTTCACACCGGACAAGATCCCGCGCTTACCGCCAAGGGAAGCAAAAGCCGTGAGTCACCTCGCAGTCAAAGAGTGACCCTGCGAAGAGGACTCTGACATCGAGCGAGAAAAGCGACGAAGATCGAACTACTGGCCGGCTTCGAGTTTGGCGGTGATGAGGCCAACCTTATCGATACCCGCTGCGTGCATGATGTCGATGGCGCGAGCGACTTCCATGAACAGAACGTTGTTATCACCCTTGACGAAAGCAACCTTCTCAGCGCGATCCTTGAAAATCTGCTCCATGCGAGGGCCGAGTTGTTCCCAACTGCTGTCCTCGTTGTTGATTTTCAGCTTGCCGTCTTCCATCACCTGAACGACGACAGTCTTGTTCTCGAGTTCCACGTTCTGCTGCTGGTTCGGCGAAGGCTGAGGAACGAGGGTATCGAGACCCTTAGGCGTGAGAGGAGTGATAACCATAAAAATAATGATAAGCACTAGCAGAATGTCGATGAGAGGAACGACATTCGGCGAGGACAATGCACCACCAGAACCACCACCAACATCCATTCCCATTGCGAGTTCTCCTGTCGAGCCGAGGTAGCCGGTTGTGGAGCAGCAGGGCGCGCTCGGGTGGGAGCCGGCGCGCACCTGAAAACTCAGCAAACGAATGAAACCAACGGCCGAAACGAAAAAAGAGCCTGAGTCCCTACTGCTTAGGCTGGGGCTGAGGGCTGTTAGGATTAGTGGATTTGACCTTCTCGGTCAAGAGACCGAGTTGATCGACGCCAGCAGAGCGGATTTCGTCGACGACGGCGACGACCGTGCCGTACTTGGCGCGGGCGTCACTCTTGACGTAGACGGTCTTGTCGAGCTTGTTGGCAATTTTATCTTTAATCTGCGGAGTGATCTCTTCCTTGGTGATCTTGTTGTTGCCGAGATAAGATGTTGTGTCGCGAGAAACGGCAACGATGATGGCATCGTCCTTATCCGCGTCTTGCATGTCGCGCGGATTGTTGACGGTCGCCATATCTACCGAGACACCCTTCTGCAACATGGGTGTGACCACCATGAAGATAATCAGCAACACGAGCATGATGTCGGCCATAGGAATGACATTGGGGGCCGCCATCTGTGCACCGGCTTGAGGCTTATAGGCCATGATATACCCTCTTCCGGGTTACTTCTTGGCGCCGCGGCGCAGGATGAAGTAGTTGATGAGCTCCATGGAGGAGTTGTCCATCTCCACGTCGAAAGCTTCGACCTTGTTGGTGAAGTAGTTGTAAGCCCACACGGCGGGGACGGCGACAAGCAAGCCGAACGCGGTGGTGACGAGGGCCTCAGCGATACCACCAGCAACCGCCGACAGACCGGTGGCCTTGTTCGCGGCAATGCCCTTGAAGGCGTTCAAAATGCCGACGACAGTGCCGAACAGACCGACGAAGGGAGCGGTGGAGCCGATGGTGGCGAGAGCGGAGAGACCGCGCTTCATTTCGGCGTGAACGATAGCGACGGAACGCTCCAGGCCGCGCTTGGCGGCTTCGATGACTTCCGCGTCCGAAACCTGCTGAGAGGCGGACTGGAATTCCGAGAGGCCGGTGGCAACAACCTTGGCGATGTGGCTCTTCTTGTTGCGCTCCGCGATGGCGATCGCTTCATCAAGCTTGCCATCCTTGAGAGCGCCCGCGACCTGCTGAACGAACAAGCGCGACTGCTTGCGCGCGTTGTTGTACATGAGGAAGCGGTCAATCATGACCCCGAACGAGTACACCGAAAGGATGAAGAGAATAACGACGACGATCTTGGCGAGGAGGCCCATGGAAGTCCACATGTTGCGTAGGTCCCACTGCGAAGCTTCCTGCAGCCAAGCCGCATAGACAAAGAGAGATGCTAACATTCGTTTGCTCCTTATTTAGTTCCTAGTGGCTCCGAGATTAGCGGAACCAACAAGAGTGTTACTGCGACTGCGTACTCAAGACGGCGCGCAGCTCCCACGAGATCGCGCCGGCCCGTTGGCCTACTGAGCGAGAGAGAAAATGACGTCGATTTCGGTATCCACCTCGACAGGCTCACCGTTGAGGAGAGTGGGCTGATAGCGCCACTGCCTGACAGCGTCGAGCGCCGACTGCACGAGAAGAGGATGACCCGAAACCACTTGCAACTGCTCCACAGCACCATTCTTACCGATGATGGCGTGAAGCTTGACGGTGCCGCTGATGCGGGTCTGGCGCGCCAGCGGAGGATAAACCGGCTGAACGCGATTGACGAGGTGAGCGGCCTGAACGTTGCCGCCGACAGTGATGCGCTTGGGGGTGACCTTAGGCGGAGGAGGAGCAGCGCTTGAGCCCGCACCGCCAATTACGCCGCCGATCACGCCGCCCATGGAGCCGCCAGCGACTCCACCGGGTACGCCGCCGACCATGCCAGCTCCGACGTCAGGGGGCGCTTCTTCTTCCTTAATGATTTTGACGTCCTTAGGAATGGCTTTGGGAGCGACGAGCTTGCCGGCTTCCATAAGATGAGCAACTGGCTTCACGTGGACCACCTGGACAGCCGCCGGAGGAGGCGGAGGAGGAGGTGGAGGGGGAGGAGCTAGGAGAATGGAAGACATCAGCGTCTTGGGAAGCGCCTCGGTATAGATCAGAGGAATGAGAATCAAAAGAGCAAGAAAGGCGACCTGAAGGACCATGGAGATAAAAACAGTCCAAGGCTTGTTCGTCTTCTTGTTTTTCGCATTCGATACGACCATTTCTTCAAACATGGTTACAACTACCTCCTCCCGGCAGGTGCAAGGCGGGTTTGTCCGCCTTCATTCCCGCGGGTCTTGTTGCCGGCTGCGGTTCCGGTGCCTGTAGCAGCACCATGGCCGCGCCGTTGATGCCAAGCGACGACGAGCGGTGCAGCAATACCAAAACTGGAGTACGTTCCTACCACAATCCCCACCACCAGGGCAAAGGCAAATGCGCGAAGCACCTGGCCGCCCATCAGGAACAGGACGAGCACGGTGAGAAAAGTCAAACCGCTGGTAAGGATGGTTCGCGAAAGCGTCTGGTTAATGGACTTGTTGACGACAGACGCGAAAGACTCCTTGCGCAAAAGGCGGTTATTCTCGCGAATGCGGTCAAAGATGACGATCGTGTCGTTCATGGAATAACCGACCAAAGTCAACAGAGCCGCGATGACGGTTAGCGAAATTTCGAAACCAAAAATCTTGAACAGGCCCAAGGTGATCAGGACATCGTGAAAAACCGCCAGGACCGCCGCGACCCCGAAAATCCACTCGAATCGAAAGGCAATATATACCAGCATGCCTGCCAAAGCATAGAGGGTAACGCGAATTGCCTGATTGCGGAGCTCGCCGCCCACCTTAGGGCCCACAATTGCGACGTCCCGAACAGCGAAGGGTCCGAGCGAGAAGTTGTCTTTGATGACGGCAATGACGGCGGGTGTAGCGCCGGGGGCATTCGCGAGGGCATCGAAGTTGGTGATAATGCCGTTGCTGTTTTTATCGCGATAGTCCAGGAGACTCTTTGCGAACTGCTGATACTTGTCGCCCGCGCTCACGGAGAGGCCGAGGGGATCTCTCTGCGCGAGGAAGTTGGCAAGAGCAGTGGGAGTGACGGAATTGAAGTCGGGCTTGGAGGAAGTCGAGGAGCCATAGGTGGCGTTCAACGCGGTGAGCACCTTAGACTTGCCTTCGTCCAAAGCCTGATCCATTTGACCGGTTTGTTCGACGAAGATCATGACTTCGTTGGAGTTTGGATTGGCGATATCGCTGATGCTTTGAATCTCGCTGTTGCCGAGGCCCTGAGCCTGCAGACCCTTACGCAGTTGGTCGATGTTCGGTGGTTGGGCAAAGCGCACGTCCACGTTGGTGCCCCCGCGGAAATCGATGCCATACTTGATGCCACCCTTAAAGAAGATAGCGGCCCATCCAATGACCAGAAGCGCCCCGCTTAGCAGGAAGAAATACTTGGCCTTACCCATCCAGTCGATGTTGGGCTGTTTAAAGAGCTCGATCATGCCGTTTCGTACTTCCCTTCTTTAGACTCCAGGGTGTTTCACTTTGTTCCCGGAGCCAACGCGCCGTGCCGGGTTCGAGCAAGAATAGTAACGCTGCCTGCCAGATGCTAACCAACCCCCCAACCGATTAGAATCAGGTGAGAAATTGGCTACAGGACTCCCAGTACGGTCTAGATGCTTAATTCCGACTGACGATCCATTTTCCCCAAGTGGTAATGAAAAATCGTCTTAGACACAAAGATCGCGGTAAAGACGTTGGCGATCAAACCGACGGTCAAGGTGATGGCGAAACCCTTGATGGGGCCAGTTCCAAAGATAAAGAGGAAGAAGGCCGAAACAACCGTGGTGACGTGGGTGTCGATAATGGTAAGGAAAGCCTTGTCGAAACCAGCCTCGACGGCCGCGGCGGGAGACTTGCCATTGCGAAGTTCCTCGCGGATGCGTTCAAAGACCAGCACGTTGGAATCGACGCCCATACCGATGGTCAAGATGACACCAGCGATGCCGGGCAAGGTAAGGACGGCGCCAAACATGGCGAGCGCGGCGAGAAGAATCAAGAGGTTCAGGATCAAGGCGAGAACGGCATTCACGCCGGAGAGCCGGTAGTAAAAGACCATGAAGATCATGACCACGAGCAAGCTCAAAATGGAAGCCTGCACGCCATGCCGAATGGAGTCGGCACCTAGTGAGGGGCCAACCGTGCGTTCTTCGAGATACTTGATCGAGGCAGGCAATGCGCCGGCGCGAAGGGTCAGGGCGAGATCGTGTGCGCTCTCCTGGCTATAGTTGCCTTCGATCATGCCGGAATCTTCGATTTTACCCTTGATGACCGGAGCGGTCTGGACGACCTTGTCGAGAACCACGGCCATCTGGCGACCGATATTTTGTTCGGTGAATTGACCGAAGCGACGGCCAGCATCGGCGGAGAGGTTGAAGTTGACCTGCCACTGGCCGGGCACCTGGCCGCGATTTTCAACCGCCGAGCGAAGGTCACGCCCGGTGACGACGGGAGAACGGCTAAGCAAGTACCAAGTTTCAAGAGAATCCGAGGGATTCTGCGCGTTGCGCGCTTCGTTTTTGCCGCGCACGAGTTCGGTGCCGGGGGGTAAAACGCCACCGTGAGCAGCGAGTGCAGCAGCTTGCGAAGGATAGGTGGTCTGGTCTTCGACGAGTTTTAATTCGAGCTGACCGCCGGCCTGAATCACTTGCTTGGCGCGAGTGGGGTCGCCTTCGCCAGGGAGCTGCACGAGGATTTCATTGTCATTGCGCCCGTGAGGCTGAATCGTAGGCTCGGTAAGGCCAAGAGCGTTGATGCGGCGCTCGATGGTTTCGAGCGACTGGGTCATGGTGCTTTCCTGAATATGAGCAACGGCACTATTGCGCAAGGTCAGGAGGAGAGCATCGGGCTGACCTGGCGCGGTGGCGAGATCCCAATTACCCTCGAACTGCTGATGAAACAAATCGCGAAATTGAGAAACCTGATCGGGCGGGATACCGCGGACGATGATGTGTGCGTCGTCGAGGCGGCGCACTTCTTCGTAGCGAATGTTCTTGGCGCGGAGCTGAGAAGTGATGCGCTCGACGGTTTGATCGGTCTCCTGGGCAACGGCTTCCTGAACCTGGACCTGCAGGATCATGTGGGTGCCGCCCTGAAGGTCGAGACCCAGCTTGATCTGGTTCGCGAAGTTATTTTTCAGCTGAGCGAACGCGGTCGGGAATGTGGGATAGCAAAAAATGGAATAGAGACAGATCAGAACGACGGCGAGAATGAAGATAATTTTCCATTTCAAATTGGGATTCATGGTTTAAGAGATCAGGCGCGAAAATGGGCGGGCCGGGGAGTTACTTTGCATCTTCCGATGCCTCCACCTGGGCAATCGCCGCACGCGCAACGCGTATTTTCACATTATCAGCGACCTTAAGGATGATCGTGTCGCCGTCCATGCCATTGATGGTGCCGTAGATGCCGGAGGTAGTAATCACCTTGTCGCCATTCTTGATGGCGGCGAGCATCTCCTGCACTTTTTTCCTTTGCCGCTGCTGCGGCATGATCACCAGGAAATACATAATGCCGAACATGAGAGCGAGAGGAATGAGAAAAGTGCCGAGACCTCCCGCCGGGCTGGCCTGCAAAATTAGGAAAGCTGCGAAATTCATGTTCGTGGTTTGCTACCGTACCCTTTCGCGACCCTGAAACATCCAACCAAGAAAGCTGTCGTTCCAAAAAACCGAGCCCACAAAAAAGGATTCACCGCTAGCGGGTAAGGACTCCCGCTTTCCCTGCCCGCACGATTCTCGTCCGGAGACTCGACCTACGGCGGGTTGCTATGAGCGCTTCCGACTACTCTAACACGAGTTGCCAATTCGGTTCAGTGCGGGCCGGCCAGATACTGGGCACGCACTCCTGCCGCAAATTTCTGCAGCTGTCCAAACCTGATAGCCTCTCGGATTTGCCCCATGATGTCAAGGTAAAAGTGGACATTATGGTGCGTGGCGAGGATGGCGGCAGTGATTTCTCCCGCGGCGAACAGATGCCGAAGGTACGCACGAGTGTAGCGACGGCAAACGGAACAGCAACATTGCGGATCGATGGGGCGCTGGTCGTCGATGTAGCGGGCGTTCTTGATGAGCACGCGGCCCTCGGTGGTGTAGAGGCAGGCGTGGCGGGCAGCGCGCGTGGGAAGAACGCAATCCATCATATCGATGCCAAGAGCGACGTAGTCGGCGATCTGTTCGGGGCGGCCGACGCCCATGAGGTAACGAGGCCGGTTGGCAGGAAGCAGAGCGGTTACTTCAGCGGCCATTTCACAAGTGACCTCGTGAGGTTCGCCGACAGCGAGGCCACCGACGGCGTAACCGGGAAAATCGAGAGCGAGAAGCTGGTGAGCGCTTTCGCGGCGCAGGTCGGCGAATGTGGCTCCTTGCACGATGCCGAATTGCCATTGCGGCAAGCGGCCATCCTCCTGAGCATGCTGCGCAAAATAGTTGCGCGCGCGCTGCGCCCAGGCCGTGGTGCGTTGGAGAGCGGCTTCGGCGACGGAGCGTGGAGCGGGCGTTTCGATGCATTCATCGAGGACCATGGCAATGTCCGAGCCCAGTGCGAGTTGTATCTCAGCGGCTTTTTCCGGAGTGAGGAGATGCTCCGAGCCGTCGAGATGAGAACGGAAGCGTACGCCGTCGTCGGTGATTTTGCGCAGATCGGCGAGGCTGAAGACCTGGTAACCGCCGGAATCGGTGAGGATGGCGCCGCGCCAGGACATGAAAGAATGCAAACCGCCGAGTTTGCGAATGAGAGCATGACCGGGACGCAGATAAAGATGGTAGGTGTTGGCGAGAATGATTTTGGCGCCCAGGGTTTCGAGGGCTTCCTGGGTGAGGGCTTTGACGGTGGCGGCCGTGCCCACGGGTAGGAAGAATGGCGTTTCGATGACGCCATGCGGCGTGGAGAGAAGGCCACGCCGCGCGCCAGTTGCATCAATGTGCTGAATTTCGAAGGAAAAACTCACTTCGCCAGTGTATCAGGAGAAGGCGAAAGCGATTCCCACACGCAGGATCACATAGACCAGAAAAACGCCCAGAACGATGACGAAGGACTTGCCAGGCTTGAGCTTCCTAGGATTCACGGCGGCAAAGCCAATGGCGAGAAGGACGAGTTTCCAGATTTCAAGGAGGTCGATGTTCTTCCCGAGAGCGACGAGCCATTTCGCGGCATCGTCGGGAAAAAGTGCCGCTAGATTTGTGGCGACGGGATTGTCCAGGTCAAACATGCCCACAGGTTTGAGGAACAAGACGATCGTAAAGAGGATGGTGCCGACGACGGCGGCAGGAAATAAGGCGTGGGAAACAATGGACAAGGACGTTTTGAAGTTGACGCCAACTCCGGCCATCAGATTGTAGGCGCCCATGAGCACCAAAGAGATTACCAGCAAACCCACCACAGGGATAATCAAACCAAAGGCGTAGGCGGCTAGGGGCGAATACTTGGCGCTCACTTCAATCTGCTGTTCTTTTTGCTCAGCGGAGAGTTGCGAGGCTCGAGGGTTTTTCTCGATCTGCTGAGAAATGTATTCACGCCAGTTAAAGTGGCTGTTCAAAGCAATGGCACCGAGGAAACTAAAGACCACTATTAAGGCAGTGGGCAGAACCCAAGTCGGTTTCCGAACGATATCTTCGAAGGTCGCTTTAGGGGAGAAGAAGGTGCCAATGAGACGACCAAAGGAAGAAATAGAAGCCTGGGGCTCCGCCGCAGGCATGGGAGATGTAGCCATCGAGGACTCCTTGACCACAAGACGGTCGGATGTTTGCTGCCAGGAATACTACGCAAGTACTTCCGGAAAAATATCACAAGGAGCGAATGGAGGGAATCTCCGGGACTGCGGCGAGGAGTTCGCGGGTATAGATGTGCGTTGGCTGATGGAGGATGAGGTCGGCGGGGCCGTATTCGACGAATTGGCCGGCGCGCATTACGGCGATATGGGTGGCGAGTTGCGCGACTACCGGAAAACTATGGGAGATCAAGAGATAGGTGAGATGAAATTCCTGCTGGAGTTCCTGAAGAAGCAGGAGGACTTGGGCGCCGACGGAGACGTCGAGAGCGGAGACGGGTTCGTCGGCAATGATGAGCGAGGGACGAAGAATGAGGGCGCGGGCGAGGCCAATGCGCTGGCGCTGGCCGCCAGAAAACTCGTGTGGATAGCGGTTCACGGCATCGTCAGGCAGGCCAACGCGGCGGAGGAGTTGCGCGGCGCGGGCGAGGCGATCGTTGTGTGAGAATTGCGGCTCGTAAATCGACAGCGGCTCCGCAACGATTTCGCCGACGCGCATGCGGGGATTCAGGGAAGCGAAAGGATCCTGGAAGATCATCTGCATTTGGCGACGCTGCGCACGCAGGGCTTCGCCGGAGAGATGCAGGAGATCGTTGCCTTCGAAAAGAATTGCGCCGTGGTCGGGCTCGACCAGGCGGAGAAGCATGCGGGCGAGGGTGGTTTTGCCGCAACCGCTTTCGCCAACAATGGCAAAGGTTTCGCCGGGCTCGACGAAGAAACTCACGTCGTCAACGGCGACGAAGCGGTCCCCTTTTGCTTCGTCGGAGAACAGGCCACCACCGCGGCGGTAGGTCTTGCGAAGGCTGCGAGCTTCGAGCCAATGGGTCGTGGTCATAAAAGGACGCACCTGGCGGAATGGTCGCTGTGCGACGGACGAAAGGCGGGAACGGCACGATCGCATTCGGCGCGGCGGTATCCACAGCGGGGAGCGAACGCGCAGCCCGGCGGAAGAGAGGTGAGCTGCGGGACAGAGCCTGGGATGGGAATGAGCTGTCCACGAACGATGGTTGGAGAAGCCGCGAGAAGGCCTTGCGTATAGGGATGCTGCGGCGAGAGGAGGACGTCTTGCGTGGGGCCCTCTTCGATGATGCGCCCAGCGTACATGACGGCGACGCGATCGGCGACCTTGGCAACTACACCGAGGTCGTGAGTGATAAAGAGGAGGGCGAGTTCCATCTCGCGGCGGAGTTGGTCGAGCAATTCGAGGATCTGTTTTTGAACGGTGACATCGAGAGCGGTGGTGGGCTCGTCGGCGATGAGCAGTTTGGGATTGGCGGCGAGGGCCATGGCAATCATGATGCGCTGGCGAAGACCACCAGAGAGTTGATGAGGAAATTGCCTGGCGCGAACATCGGGCTCGGGGACGGCGGCTCGTTCGAGGGCGGCGTGGACGCGATGCTGCAAGTGAGATCTGGTGAGGTTCGGTTCGTGGGCGCGGATGGCTTCTTCGATTTGCGCGCCAGCACGCATGACAGGATTCAGTGAAGTCATCGGCTCCTGAAAGACCATGGCGATCTCGCGGCCGCGGACGGCGCGCCAGTCGTCTTCTTCGTGGAGTTTGGCTAAATCTTTTGGCGCGGCTCCAGCGGCGGCGAGCAAGGCTTCACCGGAAATGCGGGCGCCGGGAGGAAGCAGGCCCATCAAGGTGAGAGAAAGCATGGTCTTGCCGCTGCCGGATTCGCCGACGAGGCCGAGCGATTCGCCGGGAGCGATGCGTAAGGAGACGTCGTTGACGGGGCGAACCCAGCCCTGTGCCGTGGGCAACTCAACGGTGACGCCGTGAAGATCGAGAAGAGAGCGCACCTCTCCATCATATTCGGAAGCACACAATCCAACCGAAAAAAGTGTTCCTGCGGTGCAATGAAATAGATTGCCGAATGGTTCGGGAACCTGCTCAGGAATAGTAAACTAGCAGGCTCGATGGCGACTGCTGAGCGACACCGTGTGGACTGGAAACTGCTGTGGGAGCAGCGGGCGTTCCGGTATTTTTTTACGGCGATGTTTGTTTCGCTGTTCGGCAGCGGGATGAATTTCATCGGCGTGAGCTGGTACATCATGTCGGCGACGCATTCGACGGTGGCGGTGAGCTGGCAGGTGATCGTAGTGACGCTGCCGGGGCTGGTGGTGCCGTTTCTTGGCGGAGTGCTGATCGACCGGTTCGACCGGCGGTACCTGGGAGTGTTGCTAGACCTGGCGCGCGGGTTTGCGGTGCTGGGGATCGCGTACATCGCGTGGCGCGGGCAACTGGAGATCTGGCACCTGTACTTGATGACGCTGATTACCGGAACGGGTTCGGCGATGTACTGGGCGAACGTGAACGCACTGGTGCAGGAAGTGATTCCGCCGAGCCAATTCACGGGCGGGAATGCCGCGGTGCTGGTTGGCGTGCAGACCGGGATGCTGCTGGCGGGAACGTTTGTTGGATTCATCTACGACCACATCGGGATCGCGGGAATCCTGTTTATTGATGGGCTGACGTACTTCGTGTCCGCCGCGTGCCTGTACATGCTGCGCAGCGGCTACGTTTCGCCGCGCGACCACAAACAATTTCCGCGGGAGTATTCGGAAGCGACACAGAGGGCTTCGCAGGCACTGGAAAGCGGAGAAAATCCCGAGGTCGCGGAAGCGGGACTTTCGCTATCGATTTACGCAGATATGAAAGAAGGCTTTGGATATTTGCAGCAACATCCGGTAGTGGTGGCGCTGGGCGTGACGCATGCGATCCTGATGGCGAGCATCGTGAGTTCCAACGTGGTGGTGGTGGCGCTGGCCACGGAAATTCTGCATTCAGGCGCGCGAGGGTTCGGGTTCATCGAAGCGGGTTGGGCGATCGGCGCGATCGCGGGCGGGTTGATTACCAGCCAACTGCCGCAAAGATTGCGGCTGCCGCTGTACGTAACGGTGATGGCCGGAATGGCGCTGGGGCATCTGGTGGTGCCATTCGTAGGATTCCTGCTGGGAGCGGTGCTCCTGCAAGGGTGCTTCGGATTTTTCCGGGCGCTGGGAGGGATTGTGGCGCAATCATCGCTGATGGGGATTGTGCCGCGTCATTTTATGGGGCGGACGCAATCGGCGTTTGCGATTTTTGCGACGGTGCTGCAACTGGCGATGAGTTTCTCGCTGGGATGGGTGGCGCAGCGGTTCAGCATCGCAGTGGGATTTTTTATGCTGGCGGCGATGTATGCAGGGGCGACGTACACAGCGTCGCGCGCACGGAAATTGTTGCAGAGGCAGTTTGCCTAGCAGCAAGAAGTCGCCCGGTTCAGAAAACGGCCGCCACAAAGGTAGCACCCAGGAGCAGAGCCTCACACCTTGAAAAGAAAGGGGTGGCTACAGGATTGCGGATTACGTGGAGACTTTGCCGCCCTGACGGGAGACCAGGTCCAAGGCGGTGTGGTAGAGTGCGGCGCGGACTTTGTATTTGTCGCTTGCGCGCGTAATGTAACGGACGCTGACTTCAACGCCGCCAAGAATGGGCTTAAGGCTGACCGCGGGCGTGGCGGTAAAGCCGGATTCTTCGATGGAAGAAGTAGCGTGACGCCATTCTTGTTCGGCTTGCTTGCTGTACTCGGCCGTAGCCTCAGCCACCTGCTTTTTGAGGGCTTCGACGGTTGGATAGGGATCCTGTCCGGCCGGCAACGCGACCTGCAACTCATCCCAAAGCCAGGGTCCGCTGGCAGAGAAATTGAAGTAGTGGCCCTCAATGGCGTAACTATTGGTGAAGGTGACGCGGCGGCCTGTGGGCTGGCCGGAATCGCCCCAATTGCCGGTTTCGAGCAACACGGTGTGGAAGGGACCGATTTCCACGACTTCACCGGTAACACCGTTGATTTCCACCCAATCGCCGAGGCGGATTCCGTTCTTGCGCATGAGGACGAACCAGCCGATAAAACCGACGATGAAATCCTTGAGCGCGACGGTGAGGCCGGCGCCCGCGAGCCCCAGGAACGTGCCCAACTGACCGGGAGGCCCGAAAATCACCAGCAGGATCAAGAGAGCAGCGAGAAACTGGAGAAAGACGCGAGAGATGGTGCGCAAGAACTGCGTCTGGCGGCGATCGGTAGAGACTCTGCCGGCGACCGATTCCATCCAGGAGTTGGCGTAAAGACCCAATAGCGCGATGATCAAAATAATGAGGGAGCCGATGAGCATGCGATGGATAACGCGAAGCTGGGCGTTGTGAACGAAGTTGATCCACTGGTCGTAGACCGTGGCGAGCTCTTTGTGGGTTTCGATGCGCTTGTCGAGGACAGTCAGAATCTTCTGGTTCGCGGCGATCTGCTCGGTTCTTTGAAGCAAGGAAGCGGATTCTTCGCGGCTCTTGTCGGCGGCAGAGACGCGAGATGCGGGCTGTAAGGATTGGCTCACTTTGGAATGGTGGACGAGTTCGGGCGATTGCGCCTTGGCGGCGTCAGAAGCGGCTTCCAGAGCATCGTGTTGGGCGGAGAGCTTACCAGCGGCAGCGAGCGCATCGTTTTTGGCTTGCCAGAGCTCCAGCTGCTTTTGGTGGAGCGCTGACCATTGCTGAGCGCGGTGGATGAGGCCGAGCTCTTCAGGAGGAATATTGCCGGTGGGAATGGCGGTGGCGTTCGCATGGCCCAATTCCTCATGCTCCTTCTTCATAGCCTGGATGCGATCGACAAGATTGCCGCCGGCGCGGTAGAGGTCCTGTTTGGCGTCGTCGACTTCGTCCTGATCGAGGTCGAGATCGGCTTCGGCCTGAATCAGGTCGAGTTCGACAGCTTCGCGCTTGTCTTCTGGGGCTTTGACGACTTGTTCTGCAAGTTGCTTGGTGCGTTCCTCATCGGCCTTCAGGATTTTCTCGCCCTTTTGCAGGCGTTCGTTAATTTGCTTGGCTTCGGGGCTGAGGGGAGGAGGATGGAGACGGGCTTCACTGAGAGCGGTGTCAAAGGCCATATCCACTTCGTAATCGGCCAAGCGAATGGCTTCCTGAGCAAAGGCGCGCTCTTCGGGCGTGGAAGCAAGTTGCGCAAGCTGTTGGGCGACCTTCAGCGGAGTCTGATCCACCGCGGTGAGGGAAGAATTGGCCTGCTTGGAATTTTTGGCCGGTGCTGACGCGGAGAGTGAACTCGCTTGACGGGTGTGCCAAATACCAAAGAGAGTTGCAACGATCAGAAGGAAAATGAGGGAGGCGGCGATTTGGTGTCGACGTTGCATTCGAAGAGAGCGGCTCCTCAACTCTGTGAATGGATTTGCTGGATACATTCCAATTTCGGGCATTCAACAGAGAAAGGCAAGAACTTAGTGAGCACGGCTTGTCGCAAAAGGATTGTGGCGCGCGGGCGGGACGAATAGGCTGAAGGGAAGGAACACCGATGAACGACCCGCGCATTCCACGAATAGTTTACGGATTTTTGCTGGCGATTGGAGTGCTTGATTGGGTGCGGCGATATCCGCTGCTGCCAGCGCGCATGGCATCGCACTTCGGTCCGCACGGTGAAGTGACCAACTGGCAGAGTAAGGAACAGTTGTTCATGACGATGGTCGCGGTGGTGGGCGTCTCGTTTGTTGCCGGGTTTGTTGTTCCGCAGTTGATTGCGGTGCTCCCCGCCAACATGGTGAATCTGCCGCACCAGGAATACTGGTTAGCCGCGGGACGGCGCGGAGAGACGATGCGATATCTGAGCATGAAAATGGGAAGGTTTGCCTGCGCGGCGCTGTTCTTGCTTCTGTTCGTGACTTCGGAAGCAATCAACGCGAACATGCCATCGCATGGACCGTTTGATATCGGGGCAACGTTCGCGGTGCTGTTCGGGTTCGTGGCATTCATGGGCATCTGGACGATATTGCCGCTGCGTCACTTCAATCGCATTCCTGAGCCGGCTTTCGCTGAGAAACGGAAAGAATCCTGAATCCCTTGTCACCAGGATTGACGGTGCCGTAACAAAGCTGCCGCCTGCCTGCAACGATCTGAGCATAAGGTTCTCAAGTGTGCGTACGTTCTGCTGAGGCGCGGAATCCTCAGCGGGCATAAAAGCCAGTGCTACATGGAAGACCAGCAAAACGCCCGGTTTGCACCGGGCGTTTTTTCGATTTTCTATTTTCTATTTTCCAGTTTCGATTCTTTCTATAGATAGTCGCGGGAAGGGCCTTCGAGGAAGGCGCGGAGTTTGCGCGAGCGCGAAGGATGACGAAGCTTGCGAAGGGCTTTGGCTTCGATCTGGCGAATGCGTTCGCGGGTGACAGCAAAGGACTGGCCGACTTCTTCGAGCGTGTGTTCGCTGCCATCGTCAAGGCCGAAACGCATCTTGATGACTTTTTCCTCGCGCGGCGTCAGGGTCTTCAACACCGAGGAAGTCTGTTCCTTGAGGTTGAGGTTGATCACGGCATCGGAGGGCGAGACGACGGCCTTGTCCTCGATGAAATCGCCGAGGTGCGAATCTTCTTCCTCGCCGATAGGAGTTTCGAGCGAAATCGGCTCCTGGGCAATCTTCAGAATCTTGCGCACTTTGGAGACAGGGATGTCCATGCGCTTGGCAATTTCTTCGCTGGTGGGTTCGCGACCGAGTTCTTGAACAAGCTGGCGGCTGGTGCGAACCAGTTTGTTGATGGTTTCGATCATGTGAACCGGGATGCGGATGGTGCGTGCCTGGTCGGCAATGGCGCGGGTGATGGCCTGGCGAATCCACCAAGTAGCGTAGGTGGAAAATTTGTAGCCGCGGCGCCATTCGAACTTGTCCACGGCCTTCATCAAGCCGATGTTGCCTTCCTGAATGAGATCGAGGAATTGCAAACCGCGGTTGGTGTATTTCTTCGCGATGGAAACGACGAGACGAAGGTTGGCCTCGATCAGTTCCTTCTTGGCTTGTTCGGCTTCCGCTTCGCCGCGCTGAATAATGGTGAGGGTGCGCTTCAGCTCGGTGAGGCCGACTTCGCTGGCTTCCTCAATGTCCTTCAGTTCGGAACGACGGGTACGCAGTTCGCGGCGGGCTTCGGCGGCGTTTTCGCCCTTGGAAACATCGGCGCGGCGTTCGAGGCGGCCGGCTTCGCGTTCGAGAGATTGCAGGCGCTCAACGGTGCCGCGCATTTTGTCGATGAGGCGCTTTTTCTCAAAAGGGTTGAAGTCGATGCCGCGGATTTCGAGAGAAATTTCAATACGCGTGCGCGAGACGTCCCACTTGGCGCGGACGTAGGGACGCTTTTTGGATTTAGCAGTTTTGTCGAGTTTGACGGCTTGCTTGAGAGCCTGATCGTAAAGCTTGGCGATCTTGTCGATGTGCTTGAGAGTCTGCCTGGTCTTGTTGGCGATCTTCTCTTCGGTCAACTCTTCATCATCGAACTGGACGATTTCCTTGATGGAGCGAGCGCCCTTGCGGAGATCGTCGCCGACGGCGATCAATTCCTTGATGACGATGGGGGAACGAGTGATGGCCTTCATCACGACCAATTGGCCGCGCTCGATGCGCTTGGCGATGGTGACTTCGCCTTCGCGAGTCAACAGAGGCACGGTACCCATTTCGCGCAAGTACATGCGGACGGGATCGTTGGTCTTTTCGAGAGAGCCGGGAGTGAGGTCGAGGTCGCTGCCGCTTTCTTCGGCGTGAGCGTCATCTTTGACGACGGTTTCATGGTCGCCGTGCTCGGAAGAGACTTCGACAGCGCGAGCAGCTTTGGCCGAGGCAGCGTCTTCGTAAATCTCGATGCCATTACGCTCGAAAGTAGTGAGGAGGTCATCGATCTCTTCCGAGGAATGGACTTCCGCCGGAAGGGAATCGTTGACTTCGTCGTAGAGCAGGTAACCGCGCTCTTTGCCAACGGCAATGAGCTGCCTTACCGCATCATATTTTTCTTCTAAACCCGTTGCCGCCACAACAATCCTCCAAAACTCTTAATGACAATTTCGATGGTACACACCCTGGCCACAGTTCAGCGCTCTCTGCGCAAAGGGCGAAAGAGGAGAGCCCATGCTGGACAGAGGGAGGAAGGATATACCCTCCGAAAAAGATCTAAATTTTGCTGTGAAGCCCTGTGTGCCGCGCTAAATGCTTGCCACTGCCCCACGCCATGCCGCCTGCCGCGCTCTCGCGGACTGGTCCCGTAGCATCGTTTGCACTTCTAAATAGATGCCTCAAAGAGCGAAACCGTTATCCGCCGAACCCTTCTACGCTACACGGATAAGTCGTGCCAAGTCAATCAGTTCCTTGCGGAAAATCTGTGGAACGGCGGCATGTGCTTGATTTGAAAAGCTTAGGCGTGATCGGCGGCGGACAAGCGCTTCAGGAGTTCCTGCTTGCGGCTGAGAAGTTCACGAATGGATTGCCCTGCGGGCAGGGCTTCGATGTCGCGCTGGACACGGAGAAGTTCCTGCTCGATCTGGCGGCGGTGCAGGCCTTCGAGACAGCTTTCCGCTTCCTCCCAAGTGCCCTGCTGAGCGGGCTCGAAGAGGATTTCGAAGAAGAGGCGGCGGTCGCGTTCGTCGAGCAGGGCGCCAATCTCTGTGGCTTGCATGGGCTGATCCGAGAGTCCCGCGACGACCAGAGCCGCGAGGATCTTCTCCGTCTCCAGGCCCTCATAGAGACGTGCCTGCTGGAGGCGCTGGGCAATCTCACGGCGAAAGCCCTCGGCTTCAACCAGCATGCGGATGAGGCGGCGCTCGATGGGCTTGGCGGCTTTGCCGACAAGTTCCGGCTGGGTTTTCACTTCGCTACGGCGTTCGTTGGCAGCCTTGCTGAGCGCCGCGCGGAGGACGGGTTCGTCAACGCGGAGCTGCTGGGCGATGCGCGTGGCCCACTCCGAACGGAGGAGGCGGTTGGGAATTTTCTGGAGATAAGGGAGCAGGAAATTGAGCGCGCGCAACTTCCCTTCTCCGGTGGTGAGATCCATCTGGCGCGCGCGGCTGATCAGATAATCGACGTAAGGAGGAGAATCCTTCAGGGCTTTGCTATAAGACTCGGGGCCTTTTTCGCGGATGAAGAGATCGGGGTCAGCCTTTTTGTCGCCAATGGCGGGAAGCGCGAGGACACGAACTTCGAAATCCTGTTCGAGGAGCCGAGAGATGGAACGCTCCGTGGCGGCTTGACCGGCCGCGTCGGGATCGTAGTTGACGATGACGCGCTTGGTGAAACGGCCGAGGAGCTTGATTTGCGGCTCGGCGAGGCTGGTGCCGCAACTGGCGACGACATTGGCGATTCCGGCGCGGGCCACGGCGATGGCGTCCATGTAACCTTCGACGAGGATGGCGAAGTCCTGGCGGCGAATGGCTTCTTTGGCGCGATCCATGTGGTAGAGCACATTGCTCTTGGAATAAATGGGAGTTTCCGGGGAGTTGAGATACTTGGGCTGGTCGTCGCCCAAGGCGCGACAACCGAAGGCCACTATTTTACCGGACTCATTGGCGATGGGAAAGGTGATGCGCCGTCGGAAGCGATCGAAAAGACGACCTCCGCTCTGATCGCGAGAGATCAGCCCAGACTCGACGAGCACTGTCTCCGCATATTTTTGCTTCAGCGAGCGCAATAGAGCGTCGCCGCCGCTTGGAGCATAGCCGATGCCGAATCGCGAAAGTGCTTCCGCGTTTAGGCCTCGATCTTCGAGATAGGCACGGGCTGCGCGGCCTTCGGCGGTGGACTCCAGTTGCTTGACAAAGAAGGATTGCGCTTCCCGGTGCATCTCAATCAGGGCAGCGCGTTGCTGATTCTCTTTTCGTTCCTCGGGCGAGCGTTCTTTGGGCTTCGGAATGGCGATGCCACATTTTTCGGCAACGATGCGAACGGCCTCTGGGAATGGAACCTTGTCCATTTCCATGACGAAGTTGAAGACGTCGCCACCTTTCCCACAACCAAAACAGTGGTAAATCTGTTTGACAGGGTGAACCGCGAAGGAAGGAGTTTTTTCGCCGTGAAACGGGCAGAGGCCCGTGAAGTTCTGGCCGCTCTTCTTTAGGCGGATGTATTCGCCCACCACACGGACGATGTCCGCCTGTTGTTTGACGCGATCCGCAAATGATCCGGCTTCGGCCATACCCCAACTCTATAGAAAATGGAAACTTCAAGCCCAGAATACCTTTCGGCAATTACCTTGATCTTTCAGACACGCTCCCCCGAGGCCTCGGATTTCTGTTTCTTTGAACGTGTGGACCTCATGTAGGCGTTGATCACGGCCAGTGCATCGATTTCCGCGTATTCAGATTGCGTTGTATAACCTGCGTCGAACGCCCTGGTCAGATGCTCTCGGAGTTCATAGACGGATCCGCGGGTCTGCCGGCAATACCGGATGTTCTCCTGGCAGGAAAAGCGACCGTATCCTTCTGCAATATTCGCGCTTACCGAAACAGCCGCTCGACGCATCTGGGAGCTGAGCGCGAAGGTCTCTTCCCTAGGAAAGCGGTTGCATATCGCGTAAACTTTGGCGCGCAAGTTCCGTGCAAACCGCCAAGTGACCGGATCTTGGAAGTCCCGCACGATCGACCGCTCTTGTGTGACAATTCCGTCTTGGCCATTTTCCATTTTCACATTTCCATTTCTCAGCTTCTCAAGTCTACAACGGTGATGGCTTTGCCGCCGTGGTCCTCGGACTCAAAAGAGACGCTGGAGACTAAGGGGTGCGTTTTCAGGAATTCGGCGAGGCCGCGGCGGAGGGCACCGGTGCCGTGACCGTGGATGATGCGCACGCGAGTGCGATTGGCGAGGGCGGCTTCGTCGAGGAATTTGTCGACGCGCTGGGTGGCTTCTTCTACGGTCATGCCGATGACGTTAATTTCACCAGTCGCAGAGCCTTCGCCGGGCGCGGAAGTTACGGTGATGTCGCCTCGCTTCCCTGCGCTGGCAACTTTGCCGGAGGGCCCTGCTTCGATGGCGGTGATCTCGTCGACGGCCACTTTCATGCGCAGCGGGCCAGCTTCGATTTCGGCGCTGGACCCATCGACGCGGCGGAGAATCACGGGCTTGTTGAAGCCGCGCACGCGAAGGCGGGCCCCTGGCAGAAGCTTCTCCGGATTCACGGCCTCGAACGACTCGAGCTTGATGCCGAGGTCTTTCTGGGAATCCGAGATGGTTTGAACGACGGCGGCGTTGAATTCTTCTTTGGCTTCGCCGCGAGCGTCCTGCATTTTGCGGCGGGCCGTTTTTTCCAAC
>Ga0210401_10002359_pt1 | contig 20981 bp, 11 predicted proteins | sample IncBWH32MmetaG_FD_150866 | JGI IMG/M metagenome (GOLD analysis project Ga0210401, IMG submission 150866) | Forest soil microbial communities from Barre Woods Harvard Forest LTER site, Petersham, Massachusetts, United States - Inc-BW-H-32-M | ecosystem: Environmental > Terrestrial > Soil >... | reverse complement strand
ACGACGGATCCTGAGTTGTTGATTGACGCCCTCAACGGTCCTTTGTTTTTCCGGTGGCTTCAGGGACACGCTCCATTAGAAAACAGTTTTGCCGAACGCATCTTCGACAAGGTGCTCCTCGCGTTTCAGTCAAAGTGAATAGGTGTGACTGGGCCGAAACGTCGGCTCAAGAGCGATAGGCTGCCACGCCGAAGAATCGTCGCTTCAGGTCTTCCTAACTCCAAATTTCGAATCCATGCTCACCGCGCTTTTATAACAGCGTCAATGAGTTCGGCCGAACCGCTGGGAGGCGTCGGTCCAAAATTCGTACAAAGGAAAGGCGACTCTCTTGTAAATTATTGGTTCCAAGAAGTGGCTCCCCGGCATGGATTCGAACCACATTATTATCAGGTTTTGGATATTCCGTAAATTTATTGATTTCACAAAGGTACTGAAGTCGTCAAAAGCATCAAAAGCTAGCACCCGGTACAAAATCGGTACAACTGCTTCAGCTTGGTGTGAGCGGATGTGACGGTTGAGGAAGTGTAACAAGGGAGCGTTGCTCCGCCCACTTGTCACCTAGAATTGGTAAGAGAGGATTCTTCCGGACATGCGTAAGTCTAGGGTGGCCTTTGTACTTGCAATGCTTGCCGTGCCCGCCGCGCGTAGCGCCGAACCCGTCGCCTTTAGTCCAGCGGCTCTCATGTCCCGCCAAGCGGCCGGAAACCAAGCGGAGTTCTTTATCGCGGTGTTCCCTCCAGCAGGGAAGGAGTTTGAGATTTCGCTTCCCGTGGTACCACGATGGTTCGCCTACGGACCGGGTGGACGATCGGTGTACGCGACAGCGCTCAAGGAGACCGGGCCGAGGTCCTTTACAGATGAGCGGGGCATGTTCAAGATCGACCTAGACTCCGTGCGTGTCAGTACCATCCAGGGCCTGGACGCCTTCGGCTCAATCGGCCCGTTTGCGGTTTCGCAGGGCGAGGATCTGATCGTCTCCGGTGGCTCCAAGGGCAATGACTACCCGGCGAGAAGTTGCGGAGTGTATGAAATCCACCTGCCTGCCGGAGACGTCAGCGCAGCCATCGAAACCTCGGATTGTCGAGCGGGATCGCCGTGGCGTGTGCTCAGTCTCTCTCCTGAGAGGACGGAAGCGCTGATCTCCGCGAACCGTAGTCTGGCGCTGCTCAATCTAGCGAAGGGATCGATCACGAAAATCGAGGGGCAGCTTTCGAAAGGGTCGTTCTCACCAGATGGTAAGTGGATCGCCGCGATACAGATCAATAATCCGAACCCACCAAAGATCATCCTGATCGATCGGAGCGATCTCACGAAAAGGCGCGATTTGGGGGCCTCGGAGGATAGCGAAGCGGTTTGGTCGCCGGATTCCAAGTTCCTGCTGCATGCGGTGTACCGGCCTGCATGTCCCAGTCAGAATCCGCTGGCGCTTGAGACCCTGGAAGTTCAAACTGGCGCTCGTTCGGTGATCAAGGAGTCCATTTGCAATTCTGGATCGAGCCGCCAGATTGGTTGGGTCCGTTCCGATATAAAGAGATGACGATTCGTACATGGATTCTTGTTGCCGTTATTGCTCCGTTTTATTTCGCCCCGCCCCACGCGGTCGCGCAACAGTCGAACCTGAATCAAGTGCTGAGCTGGCTACCGGTCGACACGGAGACAATTCTGGCGGCTAACGGCCCTTTCGCGTGGTACCCCAACGCTCTTTCCAACGACTCTCCTTCTCAGGAGCGTCTGACCGCGACAGAGCTGGAGATGCAGTCTCGCATGTTTCCCTTGGGATTGCTGAATTTCAAGAACGGCGGGCTCGGAGAATTCGTTAAGGGCAAAACCGTGTCGTTGGCGATCGAGGGCTCGCGCCGCTTCCGGCCGCCACGTGCTCTCGGCCTGATGCGCTATGAAGGTTGCCTCATTATGGTATTCATCCCAACCGTGTCGCTCGATGGCGCTGCCTTCATGAGGGCAGCTGCGAATTCCGCCGTCCGGTTTGAAGAACACAATGGAACTAGGATCGCAGTCTTCGAGGAGAAATCCGAAGACGACACCTGGAACACTTTTGTAGGGTTTCCTCGCAGCAATGTGGCCGTTGCGGCAACCAACCTCGATTATTTGGTTGGATTACTGGATCGCATGCGAGGAACGCCGGGGACTCATGCTCTTCCGCCGAACCTGTCGGAATGGAGGCATGTGGACACCAAGGCACCCGTCTGGGGAGTGAGGCATTATCAGAAGCAGGGCGCGGAGCTGGACCCGAGTTCACCTTTGCTAGGCCAGAACGCGGCGAATGTTCCTGACGCGAACGCCGTAGGCGTTACTTTTTCGTTCGCGCCCGCCGCTGAACGAACAGCTACGGTCGATTACTTTTCAACAAACCCTGACGTTCGGCGCATCCTCTCTGGCTATCTGATGATGGAAGATGCCGCAACCGCCGCTCCACGAGAGTTTCAGATGCGTCTGCGGCAGCCCGCTGCGGGCGTGCTTGAGGCCTCCATCAACCTCTCCGCGACCGAAGCCATTCAGAGGCTACTGTTCGGACTAATGGCGATGGTTGGCCACGCAGTTTACCTCTAGCCCGTCCCGAGGTCTCGCCGCGCACTGCTCATACAGTCGGCACCATCTCAATTCGTTCTATAGGGGCATGGATTCGATTTTCAAATCCATGCCCTCTGAACTACTCTCTGCGAATGAACGAGTTGCAGTTGGACGCCCCGGTACAAAACTCGTACGTGGAAATCAAAATTCTCTTGTAAGTTATTGCTACTAAAGGGCTGGCTCCCCAAAAACACGGTTTTGCAAATTCTTCTCTCAAAATTCCTTAATGTTTCTAGTAGCCCAAGATGGATTCGAACTCGGGTTTCTCCTTTTGTACTGGTCTCCCAACGCCTGGAGCCCTACCGCCCGTCCCTCGTCAGGTGATCAAACCCAAGGCAAGGCACGATCCAACCTAATTCCGCAACTACGCGGAGGATCAAATTTGAAAACCACAGAGCGAAGCACTCACAACTGCAAAGTCGCTCCGGCGCGGGACCTTGGGTTCGGTCACGGGTTGTCTTTGCGCGTCGATCAGAAATTTCCCAGCGAGCACTACAAGAAAAATTCGAGAGCGAGGTTTTGCGAACACGCTCTCGCCAACCGGGCCACACGATCGCTTCAACCGCCAGTGATCTTTTCCAGGAGCCACAGAATCAAGGCTCCGGTTTCTTATTTGAACTACACCCGGATTGAGCAGTCAGTATTCTTCTCGAACATTTCCGCTCGCCTATCCAAAAAGATAGACAAAGGCTATCCAAAAAGATAGACCGCGTCGAAGGGTCAAGGCGGAATTTGGTGAAGATCACACGGGAAAATACTTGAACACCGTGGAGGCGTGTTCGGTTTTCAGAACAGGGCTTGTGAAAAACGCACATTTTGGAGGGGAAGGAAGATGTTGCAATGTCGCTCGCTTCCGCGTTGATGTTCGGAAATCAGAACAAAGGGGCGAGTCCAATTTAATGCGTTATTTCATCGAATTGTCACTTCAAAATAAATTTGCTTAGAACTATTGCTTTCCAGTACCACTTGTGTCAGGCTACCGCTTAACCATTTAATCCGATTTTGTGATGGCTGAATCACGTTAAATAGGCGATGATTTCCATCCTCAGCGATTTATATTTATGATGCAGTCGGAAATCTGCTGTCAATTAATCGAGAGAACGCTAACCAAGTCTCGATCGTAACGTTTTCACCGAGCAGTGGACCTCCGGGAACTGCGGTGACAATTCTTGGCTCAGGGTACAGCTCGATCCCTTCGCAAAATTCAGTCACTTTTGGCGGCGCGGCAGCGGTCGTGTCATCTTCCTCAAACACTCTCATCCAGACAACGGTGCCTGCGGCAGCAACTACCGGGCCGATTGCGGTATCGGTAACCGGAAGCGGCAATGCGACGAGCTCTTCATCCTTCACCGTCACGGGGGCAATTCCGGCCCCGACGATAAGCACGTTCAGCCCGACTGTTGCGAGCGCAAATACAACCATCACCATCACCGGAACAAATTTCTATCCCAATGCATCCTCGAATACCGTGTTGATTTCCGGGGTTACGGTGCCGGTTCTAACGGCGGCAGCCACAACCCTGACTGTAAGCGTGCCTTCAATCTGCGGATCTGGACATATCACGGTTCAGACGCCATCCGGCACCGCAGTGAGCGCGGGAGATCTCATTGTTGTTCCCCTTGGTTACTCGGTTGCCAGCGCCGTGCTCGAAACGCGTGTGACATTGGGCCAACCCGCAACCACGACCTTCAGTGCGGGAAGTCAATTAGGCTTAATCGTATTCGATGGGACTCAGGGGCAGACGATCAGGCTTCTCGCCGATACGGCAAGTCAGAACCAGACCGTGAGTGTGTACAAACCCGACGGGACTCTGCTTCTTTCCGCGAACGGGCTGGCAACTTGGGGAACGAGCATCATTGATACGCCCCCACTCCCCGTGACTGGAACATACATGGCCGTCGTCGGTGATGATCCTGCGTGGCTCGGCCAAGTCACCTTGATGATAACAACGCCGCCTGTTTCGGCCGATTTCGCTGTTTACGCGGCCAGCGAGCTATATCAGAACCATCCGACGGGTCAAGCATATCGGGCTTTTGTGAGCTTTGGTTCAAGCTTCAACCAAACAGTCAGTTTGACTGCGACCGGACTCCCGACAGGTGCGACTGCGAGCTTCAATCCGTCATCGTTTACATCGAACGGTTCGTCGGAGCTCAGCTTTACCTTAAGCAACGTCACTCCAGGTAATTATCCGTTCACTCTCTCGGCGACTGGTGGTAGCACCACCCATACGCTGTCTTTGACGTTGATCGTTGACCCCCTTCCGAGCCCCTGGCAAGATACTGACGTCAACGCGGGGATTGCCGGCCGATCTGAGTATTCGAACGGAGTCTTCACAGTGGACGGAAGCGGTGATGGCGGCAATGGCGGAGACACTGATGCTTTCCACTTTGCCTATCAGTCAATGACGGGTGACGGCACGATCGTGGCGAGAGTTGTATCCATGTACAACGTGCCGACTTTCGAGTCGGGAGCGTACGCATTAGGCGGAATCATGATCCGCCAGACACCGACCAGTGGCGCGCCATTCTTTCATTTGCGCTTGAGGACTGTCACAGGTATCGAAGTGCAAACGCCCACAACGTTGACCCGGCCGATCATGGCTGCGACCGCGCCCTACTGGCTTAAGATCACCAGACAAGGAAACAATTTCACGGTCTTCTCCTCTCCCGACGGCAACGCATGGACCCAACTCGGTAGTACCGTCACGATTTCGATGACTTCAGCGGTGACCGTGGGGCTCACTGCCGCAGGAGATCCCTTCGGGCAGTTGGCGCAGGTCGTGCTTGATAACGTGACCATCACCAGCGCGCCGGACTTCACAGTGACTGCAACACCGGCATCACAGACCGTCGCCGCTGGTAACTCGACTTCTTATACGGTGAATGTAGGAGCTGTTAGTGGATTCACCGGCGCCGTAAATCTCACGACCGGAACCTTACCCTCTGGTGTCACGGCAACTTTTTCACCGTCTTCTGTCAGCGGATCCGGCTCTTCCACACTCACTCTCACGACCAGTTCCAGCACGCCTGTCGGGTTGTACACCGTCACGATCGTCGGCACGAGCGGCTCGTCGAGCCGCAGCACACCTGTCTCTCTGTCGGTTGGTGGGGCCGATTTCTCGGTCGCGGTCAGTCCCTCGTCAATCACAACCAACATCAGCACGAGCGCAACCTACACAGTCACAGTCGGATTGGTCAACGGGTTCACAGGCACTGTGAACTTGAATATCACCGGCGTGCCATCGGGTTCCACTGCGGCATTCAATCCGGTCAGTCTTTCGACACCTGGGACATCGACGCTCACGATAACCGTGGGAGCAAACACGGCGTCACGCAGCTATCCACTCGTGATCACCGGGACGAGCAACAGCGGAACTCATTCGGCAGCAGCCACGTTGGTAGTAGCGCTTAGTGATTTCGCGATCTCACTGGATACGCCGTGGATGACCTTCCCTGCCTCGGGTGGAACCGCAACTCGTAACGTCACCACCACGGTGGCGAACGGCTTCACGAAAACGATCACCCTTAGCACGACCGGTCTCCCGATAGGAGCAACATCCAGTTTCAATCCAACAACAATCACCGGCGCCGGAACATCCGTGTTGACGGTCACCACGACAGCCGGGGTTTCGGCCGGCACTTACAATCTAGCTGTAACGGGCACAGCTATTGACCCGGTAGACAACAACCCCACGCATTCCATCAACGACGCACTCGTTGTTTATACCTCAGGCGCACTGCCCTCGGGTTGGACGGATAGCGACATCGGCGCCGTCGGGATCGCAGGATTAGGTGGATTCACCGGCATGACCTTCACTGAACAAGGATCAGGCTTGGGCCTATTCTACGGCACAACCTCGGACCAACTGCATTTCACTTATCAGACGCTCAATGGCGATGGCACTGTGATCGCGAGGGTCGCGAACGTCGAAAATCTGCTGGGCCAGGCGGGAATCATGATTCGGGAATCGGTGAACCCCACTGCGGCTGCCGCGTTCCTTGAATTCCAAAATAATGGTAGCAGCGCGAATTATAGCCCCTTCCTGATGTGGCGCGGCTCAGATGGTGGTTCGGGAAACAATATTGGCATCAACCCCAGCGCGATAGTATTCCCGTACTGGGTAAAGCTGGTCCGGCAAGGCAGCACGTTTAATGGATATCTATCGAGTGACGGAATAAATTGGGGAAGCAGCCCAGCGGCGAGCGCGACGATTACCATGGCGACTTCCTCGATCGCCGGTGTGGCCGTGGATGCCGCAAGCGACATCACCGCCTCAACAGCCGCTTTTGATGAGGTGACGGTTACCGGAACATCTCCGGACTTCTACCTGTTAGCTGTGCCGGTTACGAAATCAGTGCCCACGGCGGCAAGCAGCGCCTACTACTCGATTCGCTTGCTCCCACTCAACGGATTTACCGGCAGCACCACTTTCAGTGTGGGCGCATTGCCTAGCGGCGTCACAGGTGGGCTCACAGCCACAACAGTCGCGGCGAACGGGGCCACGAACCTGCTGCTTAGTGTGCCCGCCGGCATGGCTGCCGGAACCTATCCCATCACGGTTACGGCTACCAGTGGGGCTCTCAGTCATTCCGTCACTGTCAACCTAGGCGTTAGCTCAACCGCTCCGGCATTGCCGACCCCGTGGACGAGTGATGACCTTGGAACAGGCCAGCTAGCCGGTTCTGCAAACCTGTCGGGTGGCACGGCGACAGTCGGTGCGGCTGGCAACGCCCTCAACGCTAACTCCGATATCTTTCGTTACACCTATCAGCCCCTTGCGGGCGACGGAACCATCGTCACGCGCGTGAGCAATTACCAGAACGTTTGGGATACGGCGCGCTTCGGGCCCATGATTCGGGAGTCGCTCTCACCCGATTCCGCCTATGTGTGCATGTGCATTCGCACCAGCGCTGGCTTCGGAACCTATACACTTTATCCCGATTTTCAATACCGAAGTTCTACCGGCGCCAGCGTCACCGAGGTCAACGGCTCTTCAATCTCACTCCCTTACTGGCTTAAGTTGACGCGCCAAGGGAACACGTTTACAAGCTATACCTCTCTGGACGGAAATGTTTGGATTCAAGGCACGTCCGTCACCGTCAATATGGCCTCTCAGGTGTTTGTCGGCTTGGCAGCCTCATCTGGCCAACTCGGGCAAATCTCCACTTTAACGTTTGACAACTTGAACGTGCTTTCCAACACCAATGGTGCCGCCGATTTCGCTCTGACTGTGATCCCGGCAAGCCAATCCGTATCTAGTGGCGCAGCCATCACCTATTACACGCTCAAGATCACACCGCTGAACGGATTCACAGCGACAATCAACTTTACAGTTACGAGCCTACCTACTGGTGCAAGTTTCACCCCGGTCAGTTCCACGGGAGGAAACTCTGCGACTTTGACCATCACCACAACGAGTAGCACGCCGGTGGGAAGCTATCCGCTAACGATTTCGGGCACGAGCGGCAGCCTCAATCATTCCGCTGGTGCCACGCTCGTAATTACCAGCGGCGCCGCCACAACTCTGCCCAGCCCTTGGTCCAACGATGACGTCGGTACTCCGATCGCCGGGACTGCCTCTTCGTATTTGAATGGAACATTCACGGTCACAGGAAGTGGTTGCTGCCTTTCCGCCAATGGTGATTCATTCCAATACGCGTACCAGCCCCTGAATGGCGACGGCACTATTGTCGCCCGCGTGGTCAGCAAAAACCAGACCTTCAGCACCGACAAAGCCGGCGTAATGATTCGAGAGAGCCTCGCTGCGGATGCGGTCAATGCGTTCGTGGGTCTTGAGACTGGAGCGGGTTCGATCTTCGACGCTCGCACGGCCGAAGGTAACCCGCCGCCCCCGCCCACCGCAGGATCAGCGAGTGCGGCGCCGCCCTACTGGGTCAAGCTCGTGCGGGCTGGAAGTTTGTTTACTGGCTATTCATCCTCAGACGGAATCAGCTGGGGTAACCCAATCGCACCTAACGGCAATCCTCCGAGCATCCCGATGGCGACGAGTGCTCTTGTCGGTCTTGCGGTGAGCCCAGAGGCTGGAGGCGCCCTCATGACGGCGACCTTCGACAACGTGGTCGTTGCGACTGCTCCCGACTTTTACCTGGTGTCTTCTGCTTCCGTTCCACCGCTTGCAGGTTCAAACGCGACCTTCACGGTCAATGTCAATTCCCTCATGGGCTTCAATTCCGCAGTAACGCTGAGCGTTTCGAACTTGCCAGCGGGCGCGGCCCTTGTGAGCTTCAGTCCGAACCCGGTTACGGGCGGCTCTGGGCCCAGCACATTGACAATCTCGACGCAAACCACGCTGAGTGGTGGTTCTTATCCATTTACGATTACTGGCACTTCGGGAAGCCTAACGCATTCCATTTCCGCCACGCTGGTCGTAAAGAACTACACAGTCTCCGTGGCCCCGGCGTCGCAGACTATCTACGATAGCGACCACATCGCCTACACCGTCACTGTAACAGCCGCGGGCGGTTTCAATTCCGCAGTGAGCTTAACAGTCAGTGGATTGCCGAGCAATGTGACCGGTGCGTTCAGTCCAACCTCGGTTACGCCCAATTCAAGCGGCATCGCGACCTCCACGCTTACCCTGACTTCCACCAGCAGGGCCTCTGCAGTGACAACAAACTTTACCGTCACCGGCGCGAGTTCACCGCTGAGCCATACCGGCACAGGAACTGTGATTGTGAACACAAGCCCGGCCTATCGGGTTTCCCTTAGCCCGGTTTCGCAGGAGATCAACGCCGGCATCAGCACAACTTACAGCGTCTCCGTGGCGTGGTTCAACGGATTCACCGGTACCGTTACCCTCGGCACGACGGGCCTTCCAAGCGGCGCCACCGGAGTCTTTAGCCCGACTTCAGTGACTCCTACATCTACTTCAAGCACCTTGACCGTGAGCACGACGCGAACAGCGACTCCAGGGACTGCCAATTTTACGGTCGACACCACATCATCACTGCCAATCCAGCACACGGCGGCTACGTTGATCCTTGACCCTCCAGGCGACTTCACTGTCACCTCGGTGCCAAACTCGCTGACAGTTGCATCGGGTACCAGTGCAGTTTATACGGTCGTAGTTACCCCTTATTACACGTTCAACTCAGCTGTCAGCCTTACTGTAAGCGGTCTTCCCAGCGGAGCCACTGCAACTTTCAATCCCGCTTCCCTTCCGAATGGCTCGGGCCAGGGCACGTTGACCATCACAACGACGGGCGTCGCAAACGGCACCTCCAACTTGACTATCACCGGAACGAGCACGTCACCCGCCCTGACCCATACGGCGACAGCCACGCTCAATATCGGTACAAGCGCTGACTTCTCTATGACGACCTCGTCAGTGCGCGATTTTGTTTTGCCGGGGCACTCTAGCAGCCCAACGATCACGATAGCTGCGGCCAACGGGTTTAACGCATCCGTAAGCTTGTCGGCCAGTGGTCTTCCGACCGGGGCGACTGCCACTTTCAGCACAAATCCCGTTTCTGGCGCGGGTTCAAGCTCATTGTCAATCGCGGTGGGCAGCACTACGGCCGTCGGCACTTATCAGATCACGATTACGGGCACAAGCGGCACCTTGACTCATACGGTCACCTATACGCTAGTCGTCATCGCTAGTGACTTCACCATCTCGGCCTCGCCAGTAAATTCCAATCAGGTCTTTATTGTTAACGATCCGAGCTGGTACGCTGCCTACAACATCACGCTAACTGCCCTCAACGGGTTCAATTCGCCCGTAACGTACACAACAAGCGGTCCGCCCAGCTGCGTCGCGACAAGTCCTGGCTTGCTACAAATTGACGTTAACACCGGCTCCTGTACACCCTCAGTTGTTGGCCACTATCCGACGGTGATCACGGGAGCCGCTGCCAACGGTCCCATCCACAGCGCGCCTAGCGTGGACATGTTCCTGGTCGATTTCGAGCTCAGCGCTTCGCCAACATCACTGACAATCAACAAGGGCAATGCCGGGACATCCACCATTACGGTAAGCCGAAATCCAACCAACGGCCTTGGAAACAACATCGGCTTTAGCGCCACCGTATCGCCATCAACGTCTAACATCACGACCTCGTTCAATCCAACGGCGGCGTTTTCAAGCAGCGTATTGACAATCATTGTCGCTAGCCACACGACTTCCGGCACCTATACGGTTACGGTGAAAGGCGTTCCTTCGGGTGCATTCTCGCCCGCGCGAACCATTCCGATCACGGTGACAGTGCCATGAACAGAAGCACGGAGATGCGAATAGAATTCAGCATTGTTCGAATTGCAAGATCCACGATTCAGTTTCTACGGAGCATCAGTGTGCGTGGGCGGGTAAATCCCAGGCCAGACAGTGCGAGAGAGGGAGCACGAATGAATATCCAAAAATTGAACGCCCCGAAGACAAGGTTATTGACGATTGCCATCCTACTTCAATCGGCATTCGTGCCCGCCGCTCGTGCGCAGGAACAAAAGAACCCAGTCGTACGGCAAGAACCGCTGCAGACCGTCTCCATTCGTCAAGCACAGCAGCCACGGTTGCTTGCTGCCGCCAGAAAGCCACGCGGGTTCGCTGCCCAGACTGCCGCAACTACGCTGGTGGGAGCAAGCAGCACCCTATTGCCGGACGGGCGATGGCTCACTCTGGGGGGCGCGGATGTATCGGGCCCTCTCAGTAAGGCATTTTTGAAGATTTCGAAGAATGCCTCCAGTTCCTCTCCGATCAGTGGTCTCCTACATCCGCGCGCCTGGCATACCGCCACCGTCCTTCCCGACGGAAGCGTATTCATCTTCGGCGGCCTAGGCACGAGAACCTTAGTGAGCGAGGCTGAGTTATTCGATCCCTCGACTCAGTCTTTCCGAGAGATTGCTGCCAATCTTGAAGCGCGTGCTTATCACACCGCGACGTTACTTACTGACGGCCGGGTTCTGATCGCGGGCGGCATCGGCGCCGACGGCAAGCCGCTGTCACGATTGGACCTCTGGGATCCTCGCTCCAAACAAACCCAGACCTTAGCCTCGACCATGCTCTTTCCCCGCCGCGACCACACGGCTACTCTACAATCAGATGGCACTGTTCTAATCCAAGGCGGCGTTTTGGCCGATGGATCTTCTGCCGTGCAAGCTGAAATGTTTCAACCAGACACGCAGACGGTCAGCGTGGCGGGTCCCCTAGATCAGGCCACGAGCTCAGTTCCAACTGTAGTGGCCTCGATTCCCAGTGATGGTGCAACAAACGTTCCCATTAACGCCATACCGTCTTTCCGCTTCTCGAAATTCCTCAGCGTCGCTACGGTGAATACGAGCACTGTGACGCTCACCGGTCCCAATGGCGCGGTATCCGCCAAAGTGGTTGGAGCCGAGGGCGGCCGGCTAGCTTTCCTTACACCCGACGCCCTCCTGCAGCCTTGGACTACCTACACGATTTCAATTACAGGCGCGATCGATCTTGAAAACCTGACCCTTCAACAGGCTCAACTCCAGTTCACAACTAATGCGGCAACGGACCTAACCAACAGTAGCGGCGCCGCAAAACCCGATGCCGAAGATCCTCCCGTGCCGCCGTTGCAGGCCGGACCCGGGGTCACCGCTCTCTCGGGACAAGTGCGGACCGTGGATGGAAAATATCTGACTCAAGTAACCCTGGAGCTCAATTGCGGTGAGGAGAAAGGCAAGCGCAACCGTACGGTTTCCGATGGAACGGGCCGGTTCCTGCTGGCGAATGTTCCCCAAGGCCACTGCAAGCTGGAGATCGACGGCACGACCGTCCATCGCGGTTCCGATGTTTACGGCATCTTCACGCCGGGCGTCGATATTACCAACGGCATCACCAACATTCTTCCCTACACCATCTGGATGACGTCGCTCGATATGGCGCACGCAGTGACGATTCCCTCGCCCACTCCGGGCACGTTTGTGGTCACCAACCCGGCCATTCCGGGGCTAGAACTCCATCTTCCCCCCAACGCGGTTGTGAAAGACTACGACGGGAACCCGGTGACGCAACTCACCATCACTCGCATTTCTGTAGCACGACCGCCCTTTCCGCTTCCAGGCGGCGTACAGGTGCCGTTCTATTTCACGATCCAGCCGGGTGGCGCCTACATCGAGGTGAATGGCGCACCAGGCGGCGCTTCGCTTTACTATCCGAACATGGTTCGGGCGCCCGCGGGATTCCGGTTCAGCTTCTGGAACTACGATCCTACTGGGAAGGGCTGGTTTGTTTACGGCAAAGGCACAGTGGATGCTAACCGCAGGTACATCGTGCCCGATCCGGGCGTGGCGATTTATCAATTCACGGGAGCGATGATCGCGAATCCCGATTGCAACACCTGTGGTCCGACTCCGCCTGCCCCGCCGCTTTGCCCGCCGGACTGTGGCGGTCCTCCAACGGGCGATCCTATTGATCCATCTTCTGGACTATTTCTCTATAACGCCACTGATCTCTCGATCGCCGATGTAATACCAATCGCTCTCACTCGCACCTACAGGCAGTCGGACCCAATGACACGCCCTTTCGGAGTGGGTATTTCCCATAATTACGAAATGTACCTAATGGGGGATCGGAACCCCTACACATACGTCGATCTCGTATTACCTGACAGCTCAAGAGTTCACTACGTGCAGATTGGAAATGGTAGCGGCTTTGGATCATCTAAATTCCAGACGACGCAGCCTACGGCATTTTACATGTCCACGATCACATATGGGGGAGGCACGCGTGCCCCGGCTGGCTGCTGAACCTCAAGGATGGGTCGCAATGGTGTTTTCCCGCCGGAGACAGTGCGACGTTTGCGGCTCAGACAGCTCCGCTATACATGCGAGATCGCTACGGAAACACCGTAACTTTTTCGCGCGATCCGGCAACAGGCAATCTGCTCAAGATCACTTCTCCCAATAACCGCTCGATCTCATTCGCTTACGATTCGAGCAGTCGGATCACGACCGCGACCGACAACTCGGGGCGACAGTATACGTACACGTATGACAGCGGAGGCCGTTTGGCGACTGTGACGGACCCTATGAGTGGCGTAACGCAGTACGCATACGACTACAACAACGAGATGTTGACAATAGTCGATCCCCGGGGGAACACATACCTTACTAACCAGTACGATACCAACGGTCGCGTGATGCAACAGACCATGGCCGATGGAGGGATTTGGCAGTACTCCTACACTCAGGACATAAATGGCAATATCGTCCAAACCGATATCACGAATCCGCGTGGTTTCATCGACCGTGTGACCTTTAACACGACAGGCTACTTCTCTGGCGGACAAGTGCTTAGCTACGCTTTTGCTCAGGGAACTGCCCAGCAGCAAACAAAGAGCTGGAACCGAACGACCTCTCAGACCTTATTGCCGTCGATGACAGATGTTCAGGGGCGTAATACAACGTTCAGCTACGACCCGCAGGGGAATGTTACCAATACATCCTTTCAACCCGGCCCGTCTGTTCTTCAAGCTAATGCAACCTTCGACACTTCTTTCTCCCGCATTCTCAGCTATTCGAACAGCTTCGGTGCGAACGTGTCTCTGTCATACAATGGCAATCAAACGACTGTTACGAATGCGCTTGGTATCACGACAACCATCAATCAGAACTCGTCGGGGCAGATCACGTCGCTATCGGATTCCGCTGGTAATTCACGCCAGTATTCGTATAGTTCCGGGTTGCCAATGTCGGTCACTGATGCGCTTAGCCAGGTTTCTTCCAGTGTCTATGATTCGTTAGGCCGTCCGGTCCAGATCATAGATTCACAAGGTCATACAATACGGATCGATTATGACCTTCTAGGCAGAGTCGTGAAAAGAACGGACGCGAACGGTGCTGCCGTTTCCTATACGTATGACGCCAATGGGAACGTGTTGACAGTCAAGGATACGCTGAATAACACAACAACGTTCACGTATGATGCGATGAACCAAGTTACGAAAATTGTAGACCCCTCGAACCGCTCAATTGCATATGAGTACGACAAACTAGGGAACCGGACGAAACGCACAGACCGGAAGGGGCAGATCACACAATACAGTTACGACAGCCGCAACCGGATTAGCGTCGTGACTTACGCTGATACCTCCACGCTCACGTACACCTACGATGCCAATGGCAATCTCACCCAGCTTGTGGATTCGTTGTCGGGAACAATCACCCGAACATACGACAGTTTGAACAACGTTTTGACCGAGTCCTCCACAAATGGCACGGTGACTTACACATACGACTCCATGGGACGAAAATCCACCATGACTGCGGGCAATCAGACTGCGGTGAATTACGCCTACGATAGCTTCGATCGGATTTCACAAATCACCCAAGGCTCGTCTGCGCTAGTACTTGCTTACGACTCAACTGGTCGGGTTGCGACTGCCACGCTTCCCAACGGCGTCATCAAGACCTTCGGCTATGATGCTGTGTCTCGGGTGAACAGCATAAGCTTTTCGCGGTCGGGCGTTTCCATGGGGAATCTTACCTATCAGAGAGATTCGCGCGGCAAGATCGTGGCTACGGCTGGCAGTCTAGCTCGTACGTCGCTACCGGCCGCGCTTTCGTCAGCTAGCTATGATGGCAGCAATCAAGTTCTGTCCTTTGGAAATGCCCTTCCGACGTATGATCAGAATGGAAACCTGACTAACGACGGCACTTATACCTTCAACTGGGATGCGAGGGATCACCTGGCGTCAATCAGCACTGGTGCGCAGACGACAGCAACTTTTCAGTACGATGCATTCGGCCGGCGTGTAGGAAAAACAGTTGGCGGGCAATCAACACAGTTCCTATATGATGAGGATGCCGTTGTGCAAGAACTTTCAGGCGGTACACCGATCGTAAATCTTTTTGCTGTTGGGGCGGATGCTACATTCATGCGCAGTGACAGTAGCGGCGTGAGCACGTTGCTTAGTGACCCACTAGGCTCGGTGATGTCCCTCACGGATACCTTAGGCAATCAGTTGGGCCAATATACTTATGAGCCTTTTGGGAAGGCTACCTCCAGTGGCACGACAGGAACAAACGAATTTCAGTTCACGGGCAAAGAGAACGACGGCATCGGGATGTATTTTTTCCGCGCACGCTATTACAACCCTGTCTTTCAACGATTCATCAGCCAGGACCCGGCCGGGCCGCTCGGAAATCTCTACGCATACGCGGATAACGATCCGATTGGCGAAAGTGACCCAACTGGCAAGGAGTCTTGTCCCGAGTGCGAAGTCGGGGTTTATGCCAGATCGATCGGTTTAACTATCGGTGTGGCAGTTCACTCTTTCTTCGATCTTACGGACCGCGAAGGCAACCAGCACGTGATTCAAGTGCATGGCACGTGGGAAGACTCCTGGTTGAATCAATTAGAACTGGCTGAGGCCTGCGCGGGCTCAGGGCCGGGGTGTGTGGCCGTACCGGCGCTGCCGGCGTGGGGGCATGCGGTCGCGGAGGATTCGGCCAGAATGAATGGCTGGATCCGGTACGGCAACACGGGGGGCGCCGGCGCACAGCGCATTGGTGGGGTACCGCAGCAAGGTGGTAGGAGCCGGGAAGCTTGCGATACGGCGGACTGCGTAATCGGTGCCGTCAACGCTTTCAACTCGTTTAATCGCGCTTACATTCCGGCCCCAGTTTGGGTTGGGGTCAATAGCAACACGTTTGTTCACTGGGCCGCGTTACGCTGTTCCGTGCCTATCACGCGAGTGCCAGGCAACGCGGCTGGCTGGGACAATTGGTAAATGGGCAAGGATAATTGCAGCGCGACGTGTCGAAGCGACTGCCCAGTGTCAAGCTGCGCTCTAGTGGTGGGCCTCAGCCTAATACTGCTAGCGTCGTCTTGCAGCGCAGGTGACCATGATCTCGTTCGCGAGCTTCGTCAGAAGGGCCATGACCAGGGCTTGGGGCTGATCCGCGTGCTCAATTTTGTCAGCGACGAGGTCACCTTTGATCCACCGCGGAGATTCCAGCGGGACCCCTTCAGTTGGTGGTCTTTTTACAACAACACAACTTCGCCCGACGGTCGTTCCATTATCGGGGTTTATGACAGTCTAATGAGTGGCAGAAAAGGACAAGACATTACACTCGAAGATATCCGTGCAGGACGGGTGAAACGGCAATCTCCGGGAATAGTGTATTCGGATCCCGAGGGCAAGGAGAAATGGCATCTGCCAATACACTTTCACATCGGTAATCTAGCCATCTCCGCCACTGGCGACAAAGTTGGTCTACAGGGTAAGGAAGGGCTGGCGTACGTTTCGGTTAGTTCCAACGAGGTCCAAATCATCGATCCGGCGGCCGACGATCCTCATTCGACCTCCCATCGAATTGCTTGGTCACCTTCCGGGGATCGCATCGTTTACGAACGGGATGGCAAGATTTTGGTCTTAGATTTGGCGAGCAAGCAATCTAAGCAACTCGCGGCTGGGTTTGATCCGAGCTGGTCTCCCGACGGTCGCTGGGTTGCATTTCGATCGCCAGAGGGATCTGGCGTTCTGATGTCTCCCTCCGGGAACGAAAGCAAGGTGGTTCTGCCAGGAAAGAAGCTTTCTGGGGCGTTGCGTTGGTCTCCGGATTCTGAGTACCTATTGTGCTCGGAGAGCGATGCTGCCTTCCTCCCGGCTCGGCTTCTGACCGAAATGACTTCACAACTGGTGATTTATCGAGTCAGAGATGGAGCTCAGTACGTGATTGTCTCAGCGATACCGGTTGGCGTCGGTGAGGCGTTTGAGTGGATTGTGAAGAAACCAAAACATGCCGAATGAAGCGAGCCGGTGGAAGTGCCGTTCTACTTCACGATCCAGCCCGGTGGCGCCCACATCGAAGTGAATGGCGCACCCGGTGGCGCTCAACAGGAGGACACGTCTGGGGAATGGAGGCAGCGTTGCAGCGCCGGAACGGGAGGGCCTGTACTATCACCAGGCCAAGGGACCTTTCACTAGGTTGCAACTGTAATCCTACAACTGACTGGCGAATGTGGTGTTGACGGATGGAAGCAGGAGTTGACATCCCACATGGGTGGGCACATGTACCTCGACAATTCCTTTGAAGGGCCTCCATCTATCGATCCCAATACCATCAGGCGGGATCCGGGCCGCTCGCCTCCCTGAGGAATCGCGAATACAATGTTCACATAAATGTGGCGCGGGAGGCCGTAGAGCAGCGGCTTAGAGGCTATGAGGCGAGCACCTTTGGAAGTAGAGCAGAGTGTGAAACGGCATGCCGCTCTGAGCGGGCGATTATTCCTCATTATTTTTTGGGCGTGCTCGCTAGAACGCCACGGTACTGAAAGAGAACACATGACAGCATTCCGACTAGTTGGCGCGCTCTTCAGTCTTTCGCTGTGCTTGTTCGCTCAGGGGCATGCAAGCCGGCTCGAAGGATGTCCGGATCCGGCAAAGGTAGCACGAGCTCTGAAGGACTTACAACAACGGAAGTGGGTCAATCTCTCTCCGAAGGACCTGGACGAGATTTGGCCAACAGCGCTACGTGGGGGAGGGACGTGTGAACCACATTGTGTTCTAGTAATCAGCGAGCTGCGGGTCATCAGAGATGAAATCGAATGTGGTGACGCATTTCACTTCGAAACGAGTCAAGGTTCCGATGGATTGTGGAAAACACGATTGGAATCAGTCGTCATCAAATACTCGACCCTTGGTCGTCAAGCTCGCGATGTTGCGGAGGAGATCCTGCTGACCAGCCTTCGGATGGGCTCTGACGTTAAAAAGGATCTTGGTGTTGCCACGGGTAGCGGACGTTTTCGCGATATTACCTGGACAGATTCCGAGCCCGAACTTCGTTCGTGTGGACTACGGCTCGACCATGGGCGCGTGAACGATCATTGGCTCCTGATTTTCGACTTGTCGTGCAATCCCAATGGGGACCGACCTAGCGTGAAATAAGACTGGATCGGTCAATCTTTACCCATACAAGGAACACGATCCGAGTCCGCCGCCTGATTTTGTCGCCCTATAAAAAAAGGCACCGCACCCGCCAATTCCCCTTGGCCGGTAGGGGCATTCGCCTCATCGCCTAATCGCCGCAGATTTAGCTTGATGTTTCTCCGAACCCGTTACAAGCGTAAGCGTCCGGTGAGGACCGTCTTCCCTCGGCAATCCAAGCCTGTGATCTTGGAAGAAACCGAGTGCAACCCCGATACGCCGGCCGGGTACGAAGACTACCAAAGGCGCCTGATTTTGTCGGGTACATAAAAAAAGGGACCGCGCACGCCAAAATTGCCTCATTCCAATCTGTCATTCGCCTCAATCACTTAATCACTAAAGATTCTGCTTGCGATTTCTCCGAACCGGAGTGATGACTTGTCACGACCGCAACAAGCGGCAAGGAGAAACTCAATGAGCGAAAACGCAATCGATTCAGTGAAAGCGACGCCGGAGCCAGCGGCGGCAAAGCAGAAGCGTAAGGCGGGCAAGAAAGCCAAACCCGCGAAGAACGCAGGGCGCGCCAAGAAGCCAACGGGCAAGCCAGAGACGGAGCGCGCCAACAAGAAGGCCGAGGTGATCGCCATGATGAAGCGCGCCAAAGGTGCGACATTGGCCGAAATCATGAAAGCTACGAGCTGGCAGCCGCACACGGTTCGCGGCTTCGTCAGCATCCTGGGCAGCAAGGGAGGGGAGAAGATCGAGTCCTCCAAGAACGCCGCGGGCAAACGGACGTACAAGATCGGGAAATAGTTCAGGCAACTCGTTCTCCAAACGCCGCCCTCGGCCACGCACCAGGGGCGGCGTTCCTGCTTTCAGGCGCGAGTAAGTGACGTCACGGACCCGTCACGGCACTGCCCGGGGCGGTTTCGGCCCCCAAACCCAATCTGACCAGAAATGTTCCGGCGCTAGCTCGGGCAAAATGCCGTTTCTTGGCCACCCCCGCGCCCTCAGTGGCGTCGCGGGCGACCAGGTGGCCACATTCCCCCACCCGGCTTCTCGCGGGGCGCCCTGCGGTAGGACGCGCGGCTTCCATTACGGGCCCTGCAGGCCGCTTACGTCCAAAGTTCCATTCCATTCCTCGAACCTTCCATCGGCTATTACGGAAGTCCACGAGCTTAAAACCGAACTTGAAAGGCAACGTGCCGAAGGGGCTGAAAGCAGGGCGGCTGCACAGAAAACGGAAGACAGGTTGGCGGCGTACATCAAGCAGCATGAGGGGGCCGCGGAACGTCACAAATTCGTTGTCATTTGGGCAGGGATCTTGGCTGCTGTGGGTGCATGTTTGGTTTTCGGATTGATCCGTTTCGGTGCGTGTCCACAGGTACTGGTCATAGGTCCTGCTGTTCTCGGAATCGCGTGGTTATGGTTCGCCGATTGCGCCGGCCGCCGGAGCGCGGCGGTAAAGGACTGGCCGCTGTTCGCAGCTTTCGGCCGTTTTCGGGTCTGGGTTTACAGCACTCTTCTCCTCGGCATTTTCCTCGGCGTACTTGGGAACGCAGCGTGGGATAGTGTAAAGCGTCTGTGGGCCGAGAGCCCTCAAGGTTCAAAGTCAGATTCATTTCAGACATTGCCGCACAAGTGAGCCTGTTCGGAACGACAGTGCAGCACTTTTGCGCATCAGGAGCCGCTCCCCCGCAAGATGTGAGGGTCATGATGCCATCGGAGAAGTTTGACCACGCCTGGCAGATGGGTTCGCCGACTCGGGCTTGCGAGTCAACCGGCAGCGTATCAGAAAGCGCCATTTCGGGTCGCCACACGCTCAACCCTGTCAACAACCGCGACCCGTCAACAGGAGTTGATTTTGGTGTCCTCCAAAAAAGAGAGTCGAGCACTTCAAAGGTATTGCCAAGCGTCTACTGCCCGGAGCTAAGGGCCTTTTCGAATCCATCGTGGAACTCCGAGCTTAACCTCCCTGTCAACAAACGCGACCTGTCAACAAGAGAAAACGGAGAAAACGTGGCGGAGAGCGCTCAACTGGAAGCATTCAACATGACGCGCGCAGGTTTCTCTGTTGCAACCGGGAGAGACACGCGAGTCGCAAAGAGCCTGCGAAATGTTTGGGATAGCAGTGAACATACAGCCGGCGCGATGCTGTCAATAAACAGCGGATGTCAGTTCGTACTTCGAAGTATTGGCTCCCCGGCATGGATTCGAACCACGATTCACGGCTCCAAAGGCCGCTGTCCTACCATTAGACGACCGGGGAATTCCGGGGAAGGAGCGTTTCGCTTCAGTGTAGCATTCCGGCGGAAAGCTTATCCTAGTGAAGTATGTCCTCGCACGCCGATATCGACAGCGTCCTCACCGAGCAGCGCGTTTTCGAACCATTCGAAGGTTTCCAATCCAAAGCCCACATCAAATCCAAAGCCGAGTACCAGCGCCTTTACACGGAAGCCGCCGAGCATCCCGCCGAGTTCTGGGCCAAAATCGCGCATGAATTGCACTGGTTCAAGCCCTGGGATCGGGTCCTCGAAT
>Ga0210401_10002358_pt1 | contig 20989 bp, 20 predicted proteins | sample IncBWH32MmetaG_FD_150866 | JGI IMG/M metagenome (GOLD analysis project Ga0210401, IMG submission 150866) | Forest soil microbial communities from Barre Woods Harvard Forest LTER site, Petersham, Massachusetts, United States - Inc-BW-H-32-M | ecosystem: Environmental > Terrestrial > Soil >... | reverse complement strand
TGCAAGTCGCCGACGAAATGGGCGAGCAGCAACAAGGCTTCTTTCTTGTCCTTGATCGAGAACGGGGCCGGCGCAGGCTTGTCCATCAACACCGCGATTGCCGCGCCGGTCGCCGAAACAGATCGTGATCGTTGGTGCCACGGTATTTTCGATCATAGCGATCGCGCTCGATCGCCACGTTAGCAAAGTGGTAGTTGATGTGGCACGCGGCTGGTTTACAGTTGAACCAGTTTCGTTTGGCGAAATCCTCCATTCGCGCCCTCGCCTCCGGAGATTTGAAAGGCCTGCATGGCACCTCATACTCGAAATGCTCGGGGTTCACGACATATTCGAAACCGTCGATATCGGCGACGACGTTTCTCGCACAATCGGCCCAAGGAGCGGCGATGCGGAGCTCCGGCGTTGTGAAATTCAGGATATCCCTGACGTGCTGTTTCGCGTTGTCGTGGAGCAACTGGTCCGCGATGGAGCCAACCACCTCGTGGCCCTGATAACCCCAGGCCGAGGCAGCCTTCGAATTGAACAGACAGAGGACGCAGGTAAGGATGAGGACTATTCGCATCATCAACCGCTCCGTTCGATCGAATGGCGTAGCTATTTTGCGTTGTATTTTGTGCGGAAGCAATCCGGCACAAGTCCCGCCCTGTTCGCCGCGCCGGCGCATCGCCGCGCTACCGCCCCCTGAACCGCGGCTTGCGGCGCTCCAGGAACGCCGCGACGCCCTCCTTGTGATCTTCGGTCATGCTCGCCAGCGCGAACTGATCGACATCCATGTGGCTGGCGAGATCATCGAGCGCGTATGTGAGCCGATTGACGGTCGATTTCGTCATCGCGACCGAGAGCGGTGGCTGAGCCGCTACCTTTGCTGCCAGCGCCAGGGCCGCATCGAAGGCTTTGCCGGGATCGGCCACCTCCTCCACCAGGCCCCATTCATAGGCCTCCGCGGCTGAGATGCGCTGGTCAGCGAGGATCACCGCCTGCTTGGTCCGGGCGGGCCCGATCAAATGCAGCATGCGTGGTACGCTCTGCCAGCTCATGTTCATGCCGAGCCCGATTTCAGGCACCCGCATATGGGCGTCGCGGGCCATGACGCGAAAATCCAGCGCCACCGCCAGCGCCACGCCGCCGCCGATGCAAAAGCCCTCGATGGCGCCGATCGTGACCTGCTCCATCTCCTGCCAGGCTTGCGTAAGCCGCGGCCCGAGCTTCAGGTGCCTTCGAAGGCTGCCGATATCCATGGTTTTGCGCGAGCGGCCCTCGGGGTCTTTTAAGTCGAAGCCGGCGGAAAACGCCCTAAGCCCGCCGGTGAGCACCACGACCGAGGTCGCGCCGTCATCCTCAAAGCTGCGGGCGGCATCCGTCAGTTGCCGCAGCGCCTCCGGCGACAACGCGTTGATGCCGTCGCCGCGGTCGAAACGCACCACCGCAATCCGGCCGTCGGGCCCAAGCCCTTTTTCGATTGTGAGGAAATCCGTCAAGTGGCGACCTCCCTGCCCTGTATTTTCCGCTAGCGTAGCCCACAAACCCCTGCGCGAACATGTGTCGCGGTATGCGCGCGATGCGCCTCGACAGCGCCGGATTGTTGCGCCTATCCTGTTGCCATGAGCGATCACGATCACGGCCATTATCACGGCGACCACGACCATTCGGACCTGTCGGAGACCGAACTGCGCGTGCGCGCGCTCGAAACCATCCTGACCGAAAAGGGTTATGTCGAGCCGGCCGCGCTCGATCTCCTGATTGAAACCTACGAGACCAAGGTCGGACCGCGCAACGGCGCCCGTGTGGTAGCCCGCGCCTGGACCGATCCCGCGTTTCGCGCCCGTCTCCTGAGAGATGCCACGCCCGCCATTGCCGAAATCGGTTATGCCGGACGGCAAGGCGAGCACATCGTGGCGATCGAGAACACCCCTCAACTCCACAACATGGTCGTGTGCACGTTGTGCTCCTGTTATCCGTGGCCGGTGCTCGGGCTGCCCCCGGTCTGGTACAAGTCCGCGCCGTATCGCTCCAAGGCGGTGAAGGATCCGCGCGGCGTGTTGCGGGATTTCGGTTTTGGGCTGCCCGAGGGCACCGGCATTCGCGTCTGGGATTCGACCGCGGAAATCCGGTACCTCGTGCTACCGATGCGCCCCGCCGGCACTGACGGCTGGAGCGAGGAGCGGCTTGTCGAACTCGTCACGCGTGACAGCATGATCGGCACGGGATTGCCGAAACAGCCGCACGAGGTCGCCTGATGGAGGGCGCGCATGATATGGGCGGCGTGAAGTGGTCCGGTCCGGTACGACCGGAGCCCGACGAGCCGGTGTTTCACGCGGAGTGGGAGCGGCGCGCCTTTGCGATCACAATGGCGATGGGGATGCCCGGCGGCTGGAACATCGACATGTCGCGCTTCGCCCGCGAGGATCGGCCGCCGGAGGATTATCTCGGCAAGAGTTATTACCAGATCTGGCTCGCAGGGCTCGAGCGCTTGATGCTGGAGCGTAGCCTCGTTGCGCCGGATGAGATCGAGGCCGCAAAGCCGCTGCATCCGGCAAAGCCGGTGAAGAGAACGCTAGGGCCTGACGATGTCGCCGCCGTGCTCCACCGGGGCGGACCGACCGAACGGGAGGCGAAAGCCCCTGCTGTTTTCGCAGCCGGCGACCGCGTCCGCGCCAAGATGATCCATCCCCCCACTCATACGCGCCTGCCCCGCTATGTGCGCGGCCATGTCGGCGTGATCGAACGCGTGCTGGGCTGTCACGTTTTCCCGGATTCCAACGCCACCGGCGCCGGTGAAAATCCGCAATGGCTCTACACCGTGACGTTCGATGGCCGCGAGCTGTGGGGCGACGTATCCGATCCGAACCTGAAAGTGTCGGTCGACGCCTGGGAGCCCTATCTGGAGCGCACTTGATGCTCGATCCGCAAGCTGCGCTAGAGGCCACGCGCGCTGTGCCCGGCATTCCCCGCGACGAAGACGGCCCGGTGTTTCGCGAACCCTGGGAGGCACAGGCGTTTGCGCTGGCGCTGGCGCTGCATGGGCGCGGCCTCTTCACCTGGAGCGAATGGGCCGCAACGCTGGCCGATCAAATCAAGCGCGCGCAGGCGGCCGGCGATCCCGACACCGGCGAGACTTATTACCGGCATTGGCTGGCGACGCTGGAAAGACTGGTCGCGGCCAAAGGCGTTGCATCCTCCGAAACCCTGCACCGTTATCGCGATGCCTGGGACCGAGCCTGCGACCGCACGCCGCACGGCGCGCCGATCGAACTGAAGCCGGAGGATTTTGCGGGCTAGCGCGGCGAAGCAAGTCGTCATACCCGCGAAGGCGGGTATCCTGTACGCCGCGACCCCTCGATTGATTGCTGGCGGCTCTGGAATACTGGATCATCCGCTTTCGCGGATGATCACAGTGTGCGCGCGACAAGCTCACCCCCCGCATATTCCCGCCAGCCTTTGGCGCGCAACGCGCACGCCGGGCATTCGCCGCAGCCAAAACCCCAATCACGCCGCGCGCCGCGCTCGCCGAGGTAACAGGTGTGGGAGTGTTCGCGGATCAGGTCGACCAGCCCTGCCCCGCCGAGTTCATCCGCCAGCCGCCACGTCGCGGCCTTGTCGAGCCACATCAGCGGCGTGTGCAATTCGAATTGCGTGGCCATGCCGAGGTTGAGGGCTGTCTGCAACGCCCAGATGGTCTCGTTGCGGCAATCCGGATAGCCGGAATAGTCGGTCTCGCACATGCCCCCGATGATGTGACGAATGCCGCGCCGATAGGCCAAGGCCGCGGCAAAGGTCAAGAACACCAGGTTGCGCCCGGGAACGAAGGTGTTGGGCAGGCCGTCCTCGCCCATCGCGATCGCGACATCGCGCGTCAGCGCGGTGTCGGAGATTTTTGCCAGGGTCGGAATATCAAGCGTGTGGCTCTCGCCAAGTTTTGCGGCCCAATCCGGGCGCAAGGATTTCATGCCATTAATCAGGCGCTCGCGGCATTGGAGCTCGATGGCGTGGCGCTGCCCATAATCGAAGCCGAGCATCTCGACGCGCGCAAAGCGCGTCAGCGCCCATGCGAGACAAGTGGTGGAATCCTGTCCACCGGAGAACAGCACCAGCGCGGTGTCGGATTGCGATCGATCGTTCATGGGCGTGCCCTTAGCACTCATCGATCGAAAGACCAATCGGTGGAAATTCGCTGGTTTCGCTGGGAACAGCGTGCTGGTTACGGCATAAAGCCCTGACCCTCCGCGACCCCGGAAAAAACAATGCGCCCTTCCCGCGATATCTCAGATCTCCTCGACATTATGGCGGCGCTGCGTACGCCCGGCAGCGGCTGTCCGTGGGACCTCGAGCAGAATTTTTCGACGATCGCGCCCTACACCATCGAGGAAGCCTACGAAGTCACTGACGCTATCGCGCGCTGCGATCTCGACGATTTGCGCGACGAGCTCGGCGACCTCCTGCTGCAGGTCGTGTTTCACGCCCGCATGGCGGAAGAACAACACGCCTTCTCGTTTGGCGACGTCGTCGAGGCCATCACGCGAAAAATGATACGAAGGCATCCCCATGTATTCGCCGACAAGGATGAAAAGTTGACGCCGTCGCACGTCAAGGAGGCCTGGGATCGCATCAAGGCCGAGGAGAAGGCCGAGCGCGCTGAGCGGCGGCCGCCGGAAGAGCGCGCACACTCATCGCTGCTATCGAGCGTCAAGGCGGGCCAGCCGGCGCTGGCGCGGGCGCTTGCGCTGCAGCGCAAGGCTTCCACCGTCGGCTTCGACTGGAACGACCCGCGCGCGGTGTTGCAAAAGATTCGCGAGGAAGCCGACGAGATCGAGGCTGCGCTTGATCAGGGTAGCGCCGAAGAGCTTGCAGCGGAGATCGGCGATCTCCTGTTCGCGGTGGTCAATCTGGCGCGTCGCGCCGGCGCAGATCCGGAAGTAGCGCTGCGCGGCGCCAACGCCAAGTTCGAACGGCGGTTTGGCTATATCGAACGCGCATTGGAAGCGCAGGGACGTTCGCTCGATGGCGCCTCGCTTGCGGAGATGGACGCGCTCTGGAACGAGGCTAAGGAGAAGGAATAAGGTTTCGTGTCGTCGCGGCGCACGCCGGGACGATGGCTAGGGCCGGACCCATAAACATTTCAGGTCACTTCCGCTTGGTCGCATCGGAACCCCACTACGTCTCGCTGATCCGAGCGATGTAGCGCGCGACCGACGCTGCCACCACTTGCTTGCCATTTGCGTCTATCCGTCCCCGGCCCGAAAACGAACCGCAGACCGCGTCGAATGCGATATTATGATGCTTGCGGTGCGGGTATGTATCGGCGGGAGTTATCGTTGTGGTGAACAGCGCGGATACGGCAATCGAGGTCGTCCTGGCGACGATCGCAGGGGCGGAAGAAATCATGCGAGCAAAGGTGGACCAGTGAACATTCTTGGAATCAATGCAGTGTATCACGATTCGGCCGCCGCGCTGCTCGTCAACGGCAGGCTCGTTGTCGCCGTCGAGGAGGAGCGGTTCAACCGCATCAAACATGGCAAGTTATCGGACGTTGACAACCCGCATCAACTGCCCCAGCGTGCGATCCGTTTCTGCTTGGACTATGCCGGGCTCACCGCCGGCGATATCGATCACGTGGCATACTCGTTCGACCCCCAACTGCGCCGAACACGATTTCGCCCCGAGTGGTGGGCGAACCCGCGGTTTGAGGAAGTCTTCCTGCTGCGGCTCGGTCAGGTGCGCGGTGTCGCCGAGGAGCTTCTTGGACGTCCGCTGCGGCAAAGATTTCATTTCGTACCCCACCATCTGGCACATGCCGCCTCGGCATATTTCCCGTCAGGCTTCGATCGCGCCGCGATCCTCACCATCGACGGCATCGGCGAGGCGGCCGGCTCGAGCCTGGCGAAGGCCGTCGGCACGCGCATGCAGCCGGTCGAAACATTCGACTATCCGCACTCGATTGGCTTCGTATGGGAGATCATCTGCGGTTATCTTGGCTTCTCGACCTACGACGCCTCGAAGGTCATGGGCTTGGCAGCCTACGGCAATCCCGAGGCCTTCCGTCGCCAATTCCGGTCGATCATGCACGTCGGGAAGGAAGATTATGCGGTAGACCCCGAGGCGATCGGCTTTCAATCTGCCAAGGTGAGTGGAATAGAGACCTTGCTGGGTCCGCCGCGGGACATGGGTATGGAGATTCTGCCGCGACATGCCGATATCGCGGCGGCGCTGCAGGAAGCCACGAATGCGGCGGTCATGGCGCTCGTCCGGCGCCTCAAACGCAAAGTGCCGTTCAACAAGCTGTGCTTTGCTGGCGGCGTCGCGCTCAATTGCGTGACCAATGAGCTGGTCCGGCAATCGGGCGATTTCTCCGATGTGTTCATACCCTCCGCGCCCCACGATGCAGGCACCGCGGTCGGCGCCGCTTTTGTCGTGCATTGCGCCAGGCAGAAAAGTCCTCCCGAGCGCGGCAACTCCACGCCGTTTCTCGGTCCGGCGTTCAACCGGCGCGAAATTCTGGCGGCGGTCAAGTCGGCTGGTCTCACGCCCCGGCGCAGCAAATCCCCGGCGCGCGACGCTGCGGACATGGTGGCTGATGGCAAGATCGTCGCCTGGTTTCAGGGTCGCATGGAGTTCGGGCCGCGCGCGCTTGGCAACCGATCGCTGCTGGCCGACCCGCGCCGACCGGACATGCGCAACATCCTCAATCAAATGGTCAAGCACCGCGAGGACTTCCGGCCGTTTGCACCGAGCGTGCTGGCCGAACGCGCCGACGAATGGTTCGAGGTTGGCGCCCACTCGACCAGTCACGAATTCATGCTGTTTGCATGCGGGGTCAAGCCCGAGCGGCGCGATCGCATCCCTGCCGTCCTGCACCAGGACGGCAGCGCCCGGGTGCAGCTCGTGCGACGCGAATCAAATCCGCGCTTTCACGAGCTCATATCCTGTTTCTTTGCGCAAACCGGCGTGCCGCTCGTCATCAATACGTCCTTCAATGACAGCGAGCCAATCGTCTGCACGCCCACCGACGCGATCGTCACATTCCGCAAGTCTGGGATTGATGCGTTGTTTATGGACGATGTCTATCTGACCGCGCAGACGTGAGACCTAATGCTATTTCCCTTTTGGCAACTTGCGACCTCAACGGTTGCTATATGAGCAGGAGTATGTCCGGTTTGGTACATTTGCGACGTGCCAACTGCATCGAGCGATGTCAGCTTTCAGCGGGTAACCCGGAAGACATGTGCTTATGGGAACAAATCAGACTTAAGCGTTCGCGGCGACGAGGTGAATGAATTCGAGAAAGGCGCGTAGCTTGGCTGGCGCCTGCCGGCGCGAGGGATAATAGGCATACAAGGGGAAGCGCTCGTCAGACCATTCGGGCAGGACCTGCACGAGCTTCCCGCTCGCGAGCCACTGGGCCAGGCCGAGTTCGAGGCTCTGAAATAAACCCTGTCCGGCTTCGCAGGCTGCCAACGCCGCCGAGGGATCGTCCATCACGACGCGCCCGTCGACGGGAATCTCGACGACGTTTTCCCGTCGACGAAACTCCCAGCTGAAGGGCCGCCCGGATTGCGGGTCTCGGAACAGCAGCGTTTCGTGATTTGCGATATCTTGCGGTACTTTGGGTGTCCCCCGGCGTGCGAGATAGCTCGGAGACGCGCAGGTTATGATGCGCGTCTCGAGAATCTTTCGCGCGATCAGCGCTGATAGGTGGGGCGGCCCGAAGCGCAGCGCGAGGTCAACGCCGCCGGCCATCATGTCCTCGCGATGATTACTGACCAGAAGCTCCAATGAGAGCTGGGGATAGCGGGTTGTCAGCTCAGGCAGGCGAGGTGCCAGAACGATTGCGGGCGAACCACGGATCGAGATTGAGCTTGAGACGGCCCCGAACCGTAGCACTCGCACCGGCCGCTTCTTCTGCCGCCTCTTCTATGGCGGTCAGCAGCGGTGCCACCTGGGCATGGAAACACCGGCCCTCCTCGGTGAGGACTACGGCGCGTGGGTTGCGATCGAATAGCCTTATGCCGATCCGCGTCTCCAGCCGCGCGATGGCCCGGCTGACGCCGGACGGAGTGAGGCCGAGTGCGTCGGCCGCCCGAACGAAGCTGCCGGCTTCGACCACGGCTATCATCACACTGACACCGGAGAGCAACCGCGCATCGAACATTGGCAGTGACTCCAAGTCATCTTTGTATGGACTCGGATGCGTTTGTATCAAAGTCGGGCACAATGGAAAATGAGCCTCTCGCAAAAGGAGGCTACCATGACTTTGAAGGACAAACGGATCATCGTTCTTGGAGGAACATCGGGCATCGGCCTGGCGGTCGCGGAAGCTGCGGCCACGGATGGCGCCCAGGTGCTGGTCGCGTCCAGCGACGACGCGCGGGTCAAGCGAGCGCTCACGATGCTTCCTGCCGGCGCGGAAGGACACGTGCTCGACCTGTCGAACGCTACCGCCATCGAGGCTTTCTTTGACGCTGTCGGGCCTTTTGACCATCTCGTCTACACCGCCGGGGAGTCGCTGAAGCTCTCGCCGCTGGCGGAAGGGGACATCGCCAGCGCCCGTCGCTTCTTCGAGCTGCGCTATTGGGGCGCGTTCATGGTGGCCCGATGGGGACACCGCCGGATCCGGACGGGCGGCTCGATCGTGTTCACATCCGGCGTTGCGGGGGCAAGGCCAGGACCGGGGTGGTCTGTCGCGGCGAGTATCTGCGCGGCGATGGAGGGGCTGACACGAGCCTTGGCGGTAGAACTGGCGCCGGTACGCGTCAACATCGTCTCCCCAGGCGTCGTCAAGACACCGCTTTGGCGCGGGATGGCGGATGAAGCGCGGGAGTCGCTGTATGCTTCCGAAGCTCGACGCCTACCTGTGGGGCATGTCGCCGACGCGCAGGAGATCGCCGAGGGCTATCTCTACCTGATGCGACAGACCTTCGTGACCGGCCAGACTCTGGTGATCGACGGTGGCGGCCTCCTGGTCTGATCGGTTCGCCGCACGCTCCGTGCACTTCCCAGCGCCGGGGTGGAGCAGACCTCGGTCCGATGGCCTAGACTTCCGTTTTTGAGCTAGACCGCGTGCGGCACCGCGTCGAACCTCAAGACCACGATATCGCGCTTGGTCTCGTCGACGCGCACGGTCATGTCGAAGCGTCCGTCGTGCAGCCTCTTGTTGAGCACCTCTGAATTGCGATGCAGCCAAGAGATGCCGGCGCCATCGGCGGCATCGATCGTAAGGTCCAGCGTCATGCGCGTCGCCGCGAGCCGGTCCTCGATCGCGCGCAATAACTCATCGATCCCCTCCCCGGTCACCGCGGAGACCAGCAGACAGGGCCGCTCCGGCCGGCGGCGCGCGGCGATGTTGCGCAGATTCTCGCGCTCCTCGGGAGAGAAGCGATCGATCTTGTTCCAGACTTCGAGGATGCGTCCGCCGGCATTCGGATCGATGCCGAGCTGACGCAGCACGGTCTCGACGTCGCTCTCCTGCGCCTCGGCGTCTTCATGCGAGATGTCGCGGACGTGCAGGATGATTTCGGCTTCCAGCACCTCTTCCAGCGTCGCGCGGAACGCCGCCACCAATTGCGTCGGCAAGTTCGAGATGAAACCGACGGTGTCTGACAGCATCGCCTTGCCGCCATGCGGGAGTTTTAGCGCGCGCAAAGTCGGATCGAGCGTTGCAAACAGCATATCGGCGGCCTGCACCTCGGCCTCGGTCAGGCGGTTGAACAGCGTCGACTTGCCGGCATTGGTGTAGCCGACAAGTGCTACGACGCGATACGGCACGCGCTGCCGCCCCTCGCGATGCAGCCGCCGGGTCGCCTGAACCTTTTTCAGTTCATTCTCAAGCCGGCCGATGCGATCGCCGATCAGGCGACGGTCGGCCTCGATCTGGGTTTCGCCGGGGCCGCCCATGAACCCAAAACCGCCGCGCTGGCGCTCAAGGTGGGTCCATGACCGCACCAGCCGCGAGCGCTGATAATTCAGATGCGCAAGCTCTACCTGCAGCGCGCCCTCCCTGGTCTTGGCGCGGCGGCCAAAGATTTCCAGGATCAGCCCGGTGCGGTCGAGCACCTTGGTGTTCCAGGCCTTCTCGAGATTACGCTGCTGGATCGGCGACAGCGCGCAATCCATCACCACCAGTTCGATGTCATGTCCGGTCACGAGCCCGACGATCTCCTCGACCTTGCCCTTGCCAAGATAGGTCGCAGGCCTGATTTGGCCGATCGGCGCGATCAGCGCGTCCGCGACCACAAGATCGATGGCGCGCGCAAGTCCCACCGCCTCCTCGAGCCGCGCCTGCGAATCGCGCTGGGTGTGCGGGTCCGTTTGCGCATCGGGATCGCCCCGGCGCATGCGCAGATAAGGGCCGATGACAATCACCCGCCCTGTCTGTCTGCCACCTGCCGACCGCGGACGGTCAGCGTCCCCTTCCGGATGTCGGGGTTCCAATCAGATCACTCTCAAGCCGGAGCATCCTCACCGCCTTCGAACAACTGGATCGGAGCGCCGGGCATGATGGTCGAGATCGCATGCTTGTATACAAGCTGCGAATGACCGTCGCGCCGCAGCAGCAGGCAGAAATTGTCGAACCAGGTGACAATCCCCTGCAGTTTTACCCCATTGACCAGAAAGATCGTCAGTGGCGTTTTGGTTTTACGAACGTGATTGAGGAAGGTGTCTTGTAGATTTTGTGCGCGGTCTGCCGCCATTGTTGTTGTCCCGCCGTCTTGTGCTTATTTTTATTGAAGCCGCTCCTGCTCTCTGCCGGAGCCTCCGCCGGTTGCCCGCATCCCATGAGATCCCCCTCCGAGAGGCGCGGCGGCCACGATTAGAAGGCAGGCGCGGTTTTTAGGCAAGCCGCTTCGCGCGGCACTTCGGCCGGACGCATGCTCGATTCTCCGGAAAGGTCCGAAAGGGGATGAAATTTCCCAAGCAAGTGCATGAAGACTCGCGCGCGGGGACCCCTCAGCCTACGCCCAGCGCCTTCAGCTTCCGATGCAGCGCCGAACGCTCCATGCCGACGAATTCCGCTGTGCGAGAGATGTTGCCGGAAAAACGGCTGATCTGCGCAATCAGATAGTCGCGCTCGAACACCTCCCGTGCCTCGCGCAGCGGCAGGCCCATAATGTGCTCGCCATTGTTGCTGGTCGGCATCGCCGGCACCATCGAGCCCACGTCCTGCGGCAGCATGTCGGCCGTGATGATGACCTCCGGGCCGCCGCCGGCGAGGATCATGACGCGCTCGACATTGTTGCGGAGCTGCCGGACATTTCCAGGCCAGACATGCGACTGCAGCACCGCCATCGCGTCCTGGCCGATCTGGCGCTTCGGCAGGCCGGTGGTGGTCGAAATCTGATCCATGAAATAATCGATCAGCTCCGGAATATCCTCGCGCCGCTCCGACAGCGGCGGCACCCTGATCGGCACCACCGAGAGGCGGTGATAGAGGTCCTCGCGGAAGCGGCCCGCGGCGATCTCCTCTTCGAGATTGCGGGCGGTCGAGGAAATGATGCGCACGTCGACATGCACCTTGGCGGTGCCGCCGGAGCGCTGGAAAGTCTGATCGACCAGCACCCGCAGGATCTTGTTCTGGGTCTCGCGCGGCATGTCGCCGATCTCGTCGATGAACAGCGTGCCGCCATGCGCCTCTTCTAGCGCGCCGGCTTTGCGCTGCTGCTCGCCGTTCGACTGCTCGACGCCGAACAGTTCGACCTCCACGCGCTCCGGCGTGATCGCGGCGGCATTGATCACGACGAATGGCCCCTCGGCGCGGCCCGAAGCGCCGTGCAGCGTGCGCGCGGCGAGTTCCTTGCCGGCGCCCGAAGGACCGACGATCAGGATACGGCTGTTGGCCTTGGCCGCCCGTTCGATGGTCTGACGCAGCTGGTTCATGCACGGCGAACGGCCGGTCAGCACGCTCGCGGCCGGCGCGAGCTGTTTGAGCTCCTTCACCTCGCGCTTCAGCCGCGAGGTCTCCAGCGCCCGCGTCGCCACCAGGATCAGCCGGTCGGACTTGAAGGGCTTTTCGATGAAATCATAGGCGCCGCGCTTGATCGCCGCGACCGCGGTTTCGATATTGCCGTGTCCGGAAATCATCACGACCGGCAGATCGGCGTTGTCGCGCTTGATCTGTTCCAATAGCTGCAACCCGTCGAGCTTGCTGCCCTGCAGCCAGATGTCGAGAAATACCAGATGCGGGCGGCGATTGGCGATCTCCGTCAGCGCGGCATCGCTGTCGCGCGCGGTCCGGGTGGTAAAGCCCTCGTCGTCGAGAATGCCCGCAACCAGATCCCGAATGTCGGCTTCGTCATCGACAATCAAAATGTCACTTGCCATGGATCGCGCCCGCCTTGTCAGCTGCCGGTTGTGGCTTTGATTCTTGCTTCATTGTTGGTCGTCTCTACCCCCTCGGCGGTTTCGGCCGCCGGCTCTTTTGTTTCCTGCTCTCTGGTCTCAACGGTCGGCTCCTTCACCTCGATCTTGGGTGCATGTCCGGACACCGAAAACCGCATCCGCATCCATGCGCCACGCTGGCCGGGGCGGAACTCCGAGGCGTCCTTGAGCTCGATCCGGCCGCCATGGTCTTCCAGCACGCGACCGACGATCGCGAGCCCCAGCCCGGTACCCTTGGCGCGGGTCGTCACATAAGGTTCGAGCAGGCGCGCCCGGGCCATTTTCGGCAAACCAATGCCGTTATCGATGACGTCGATCACAATGTCGTCGTTCTCGCGCGCCGCGATGACTTCAATACGACCCGTGCCGAGCTGTTCCGGCGAAACCTGTTCGATGGCCTCCGTCGCGTTCTTGATGATATTGGTCACCGCCTGCGAGATCAGCCGGCGGTCGAACTGCGCCTTCAGCGGATCCTGCTTGATGTCGGTCTCGATATCGAGATCGGGGTGCGCGACCTTCATCAGGAACACCGCCTGCCGCACGGTATCGGCGACATCTTCACCTTCCATCACGGGCTTCGGCATCCGCGCAAAGCGTGAGAACTCGTCGACCATGCGCCTGATGTCGTCGACCTGCCGCACGATGGTATCGGTGCATTGGTCGAAAATGCCCTTGTCTTCGGTGATGACCTTGCCGAATTTGCGGCGAATGCGTTCGGCCGAAAGCTGAATCGGCGTCAACGGATTCTTGATCTCGTGCGCGATGCGACGGGCGACGTCGCCCCAGGCCGAGGTCCGCTGCGCGGAGACCAGTTCGGTGATGTCGTCGAGCGTGATGATATAGCTGTCGCGCGACTGGCTGGTCTGTTCGGCGCTGACGCGGACCGACAGGTTGCGCTCCTGGCCGTCGCGGGTGATCGTGATCTGTCCCTGTACCAGCCGCTGCGTGCCCTCGCGCGCCGCCTTCATCATGTCGTCGAGCTCGGGCAGCACGTCCGACAGCGGGTGATCGAGCGTTTCCGATTCCGCGTGCCCAATGAGCTTCTCGGCGGAGCGATTGAGGATGCCGACGCTGCCGGATGCGTCGACGCCGATGATGCCCGCACTCGCCGACGACAACACCGCTTCGATGAAGCGGCGGCGGCTGTCGATCAGGTCGCTGGCGCTTACCAGCTCGTCGCGTTGGGTGCGCAGCTCCTGCGTCATCTTGTTGAAGGTCTCCCCTAGCTGCGCGAGATCGCCTTCCGACTTGTGGACCGGCACCTGGACGTGCAGATCGCCGGTCGAGACGACGTTGGCGGCGCCCATCAGCCGCCGGATCGGCGCCACCAGCCAATTGGCGAAATTCAATCCGATCAGCACCGAGGCCATCAGGATGGTCAGCGCGATCACCGCAAACATCAGCGCGAAGGCGACCTGAATGCCGAGCCGGCGCGACTCCACCTGGGCGTATTCGGCGACGCTGGTCTCGGTTTGCTTGAGCTGCGTCACCACCCGCGGATCGAGCAGACGCGCCACGTAGAGGAAGGTATTGTCGAACGCCCGCAGCCGGATCACGGCCGCGACATAATTGGCTTCGGGGAATACCGCGATCTGCGGCTCGGTTTCATTGACGTTAGAGAGAAAATCCTGAGGCGGCGTCGTGAAATTCTGCTGGATGCCGGTCTGCGCCGTCTCCAGGACATTGCGATCCTGATCGATCAGCATGGCGCCCGGCAGATTGCGCGACTGCGCACTTGCCGTCAGCAGTTGGCGAAACGATCCGCGATCCTGGTCGAACAACGGGCGAGCGTGGGCGATATCGTTGGCCATCCCGAGAATGTCGCCGCGGATCAGTTGCGCGTGCTCGTAGGTATAGGCGCGGGCAATGATCAGCGAGTTCTGGATTACTTCGCGCGTCGGCCCCGAGAACAGCCGATCAAGACCGCGATCGATGGTCACGTTGGCGACGATGGCCACCATGACGGCCGGCAACACGGCAATCACCGAGAACAGGCTGACGATCTGGACGTGGAGTCGCGCCGCCGCCCGGCCGCGGCGGCGGGCCTGCACCATCAGCCAGACTTCGCGGACGATGATCCCGACCAGGAGCAGGATGGTGGCGGCGTTGATGAGCAGGAAGGAGCCGACCACTTCGCGCGTCGGCTCGATCCGCGTCAGCCCCGTCAGCACCACGAAGGTAAGGAACGCCGACAACAGCGCCAGGCCGACCGCGAACGGCGCCAACACCTTCCGCAGGGACCACCCCTTGGATTCGGCGAGCGACGGGTCGAACGATGCGGCTGAGGTGTCTGCGCTGGTCATTCCGGCAAGTTGATGCTGTGGAGGCCTCTGGCCGCCAGTGGCGGACTGATGCATTCATATCACATTGTTGCCGATTTGGGGCAATTGCGTAAGATCAACTACTTAACTGGAATCTAACACAATTTTCGGGGGGTCCTGTGCACGACCTGTGCTCGCAGGGCAACAAGCCGAAGGGCCGCTGTTTCGGAGACACGATTCGCGCTTCAATAGGGCCATGCCCGCCCTACCCCGCCCGACCAAGATCACCTTTGCCGAGATGCGCGACATGGGCGTGCGCGGCGTCCTGATCTATTGCTCGGATTACAAGTGCAGCCACTCCATCGCGATCAGTGCGGACCCATGGCCCGATGATGTCAGGTTGTCCGATCTGGAAGCCCGATTTGTCTGCAGTGCCTGCGGGAAACGCGGCGCGGATGTCGGGCCGGCGGCGTCTGCTTTGCTCCCGCGAACCGACATCATCGGGCTGGCCGCTGAGATCGGCCGTGGTTCAAATTGGAACAAGATCGGGAAACACAGGCATGCTTATGAGACGACGCCCGAGCCGTCAACGCGAGGTGTTGTAGACATCACGTAGGACGTTGGTTTCAAGCTCCAGCTCCTCCAGTCGATACTTGACTACATCGCCGATGCTGACGATACCGGCTAGCTTGCCGTCGCGTAGTACCGGCATGTGGCGCACGCGACGGTGCGTCATCAGGTTCATCACGCGATTGACACTTTCGTCCGGGGACACTGTGGTCACACCGCGTTGCATGATTTCCTTCACAGGCATCGACCCGGCTGACTCGCCATAGCGAGAAAATGCATCAACGACTTCGCGTTCGGAAATGAGACCCAGAACTGCGTTCCCACTCGTCACCACGAGAGCACCAATATTCTTTGCGCGGAGCCAGCCCGCCGCGCTCTTGATATTGGCTTCCGGACCTATCGTTGTGACGTCGGTGCCCTTCCGGCTCAGAATGCTTTCGATGGACATGGCCTCCTCCATCGTGTGCGCCAGCCACCCGAGCATAGTTCAGTCCGGCCAACCACGGTCTTCAAATTAAAGCGATAAGCGTTGCGCCCGGACCTTGTCGCCGCCATCGAGACCAAAATTCGTCGCCGATTGTACGGCCGCCGCGAAGGCCGCCTGATGCGATGGCGCGATGCCGGAGGGCAAGACGGCGACCGGTTCAGACGGCGCGATCAGCGGCCATTGGCCGCCGCGCGGCGCGGCCATCCGGCTGCTTCTTGGCAGACAAGCCGTGGTATGCTCGCCGAAAGCAGGAGGTGGCAGATGAAGGCTTTGATTCAGTTGCCCTACCCAATTGTGTTCGCCCTGACGGTCGGAATAGGACTGGGGTCACTGTTTTCCTGACCGAACCCATCTGGGCGGCCGTTCTTTCGCTCGTCGTTGGCTGTCCTTCGGCATACCTTCTGGCAAAGAAATATCTTGCGCCGGAGAAACCCGCCGCCGAACACAACAGCTGGCGAATATTTCACTGCCATGGCCCCCAAGAGAAGCGACCCGCCGTAGATGGGACCCGTTGGCTCGCAGTTGGAACCACTTCGCTGATTTGGGTCCCGCAAAAATTCCAGGAAAAAACAACGGCGGGTCCCATCCGGAAGGACGCGGTCAAGTTTCAGGCCTACACCGAACGGGTCCCCCTGTGAAACAACGAACCTCCTTTTGACGAGAGAGGGGTATGACGAAAAAAGAGGACACGCGCCGATTAGCGGCCCGTGGGGGGTTTACCCCCCGACCCGATTTGGAAACCAGGAGGTAGGCCGACGCCGCGCCGTCATGACGCCAGCATCGACGCGACCGACGACGGCGAGAACGTCACGCCGCGCTCGTTGACGAAGCCGAGCTTCTGCAGCTCGGCCGCGATCTCACGCCGCGATCGATCAGGCCGTCTGCCTATCCCGCACAGCCGCTTGGCCTCCGCGACCAGCTCGGGATTCCGCTCGGCCCACGACTTGCGGCCCTCGACCTTGCCGCCGTCAGCACGCTTGCGATCCCGCGCGGCCTTGAGCTTCGCGACCAGCCGGGCCTTTTCGTATTGGTGGAACGCGCCTGCGATCTGCCGCATCATCGTCCGCGACGGATCGCTATCGTCGGTCAGGTCGTCGCCGTTGGCGGTGAGCACGCGGACGCCGCGTGTGATCAGCGCGATGAGGCCGAGTTCCTGTGTCATGAGCTGGCGCGCAAACCTGCTGCCGTCCTCGATGATCACGACGCGGACGCCGTTGCCCTCGATGCGATCCAGCAACGCAGAGAAGCCCGGCCGGGTCTCAATGGGATCGGTGCCACGCACGGCGACGTCGGTGAACTCGCCGACCAGGACGAAGCCTGCCCGCTAGGCAAAGGCACAGATTGCCGCCCGCTGCCGCTTGTCGCTGTCCTTGTCGGTGCCGACGTTGGCCGCGCTGCTCGTCCGGATGTAGGTGTTAGCCCTGCTGTTAACCCGTTGAAGTTTCACGGTGTCGGCAAAAGTTGCCGAATTGCGACAAATCCGCGGCGCATTTTTCGGGCAAAATGTCGATCCCCAGCGTTCTAGCTGCCGGTGCGGTAGACCTGGATGTCGAGGTCGCGGATCTTCTTGCGCAGCGTGTTGCGGTTCAGCCCGAGCAGATCCGCCGCCCGGATCTGGTTGCCCCGGGTCGCGGCCAGCGCCGCGGTGAGCAGCGGCACCTCGATCTCCTTGAGGATGCGGTGATAGAGGCCCGGCGGCGGCACGCCGTTCGGGAAGCCGGAGAAATGCGAGGACAGATAGGCTTCGACGGCGCCGCCGAGATTGTCGACCCCGTGCTGCACGCTGCCGCCGGAGGTTACCGCCGGCGGCGCCAGTTCGCCATCGATCACCGAGCCCGTGATGACGTCCTGTGGATAGAGCGCGGCCAGCCGGCGCGCCAGATTTTCCAGTTCGCGCACATTGCCGGGCCAGCGGTGCTGCTTCATCCGCTCCAGCGCCAGCGTATCGAGCTTCTTCGGCGGCAATCCGTCCTTTTCGGCGAGCGCAAAGAAATGCCGGATCAGGTCGGGCAAATCCTCGATCCGCTCGCGGAGCGGCGGCAGGCGCAGCGGCACGACGTTGAGGCGGAAGAACAAATCTTCCCGGAAAAGTCCCTGCTGGATCAGGATCCGCAGATCCTTGTTGCTTGCGGCAACGATGCGCACGTCGGCCTTGATCGGGGTGCGGCCGCCGACGGTGGTGTATTCGCCCTGCTGCAGCACGCGCAACAGACGGGTCTGCGCCTCCATCGGCATGTCGCCGATCTCGTCGAGGAACAGCGTGCCGCCCTCGGCCTGCTCGAAGCGGCCGGAGGCGCGGGTGTTGGCGCCGGTGAAGGCGCCGCGCTCATGGCCGAACAGTTCTGATTCAATGAGGTCGCGCGGGATCGCCGCCATGTTGACGGCGACGAACGGGCCGTTGCGCCGCTTGCCATAATCGTGCAGCGCGCGTGCGACCAGTTCCTTGCCGGTACCCGACTCGCCGGAGATCATCACGGTCAGGTCGGTCTGCATCAGCCGCGCCAGCACCCGGTAGATTTCCTGCATCGCCGGCGAGCGGCCGACCAGCGGGATCGAATCGAACTCGGATTCGTCGACCGGGCTTGCGGTCCGCTCCTTCGGCTCCGCCAGCGCGCGGCCGACGATCGCAATCAGTTCCTTGAGGTCGAACGGTTTCGGAAGATATTCATAGGCGCCGCGTTCGGAGGCGCGGATCGCGGTCATGAAGGTGTTTTGCGCGCTCATCACGATGACCGGCAGGTTCGGCCGCATCTTCTTGATCCGGGGCAACAGATCAAACGCGTTCTCATCCGGCATCACCACGTCGGTGATGACAAGATCGCCCTCGCCCTGGCTTACCCAGCGCCACAACGTCGCCGCGTTCCCGGTCAGCCGCACTTCATATCCGGCGCGCGAGAGAGCCTGGTTCAGAACCGTGCGGATGGCGGTGTCGTCATCGGCGACAAGTATGCTACTTGCGGGCATCGTTGTTCCTCATCTTGCATCCTGTGAGGCATGCGACGGCGTACCCGAAACGTCATCGCGATGGCTTTGATCGAATTGCTTGGTGGTGTTGAACATCGGCAGCAGCACGCGGAAGGTGGTCTTGCGCGGTTGCGACTCGCACTCAATGATGCCGCCGTGATCGCCGACGATTTTTGCCACCAGTGCTAACCCCAACCCGCTGCCGGTTTGCTTCGTCGTCACGAACGGATCGAACAGGTTTGGCAGCAAATCCTCCGGCACGCCCGAGCCGTTGTCCTTGACGCAGAATTCGAGCGGCAGCGAGACCCGCGATTTCTTGCCCGGCACCGAGAGGCGAACGCCGGGGCGGAACGCGGTGGTGAGCTGGATTTCGGCATCGCTGCCGAGATCGACCACGGCCTCGGCGGCGTTCTTCACCAGGTTGAGGAACACCTGGATCAGCTGATCCTGATTGGCGAGCACCGGCGGCAGCGACGGATCGTAGTCCTCGACGAAGCGGATATTGCGGGCAAAACCCGATTGCGCCAGCCGCTTGACGTGGTCGAGCACCGAATGAATGTTGACCGGCCCGCGCGCCACCGGGCGGTCGTCGCCGAACACTTCCATGCGATCGACGAGGGTGACGATGCGATCGGCCTCGTCGCAGATCAACCGCGTCAGCATGCGATCCTCCGAGGAGGCCTGCTGCTCCAGGAGCTGCGCCGCGCCGCGGATGCCGGACAGCGGATTCTTGATCTCATGGGCCAGCATGGCGGCAAGCGCGATCACGCTTCGTGCGGCGCTGCGATGCGTCAACTGCCGGTCCATCTTGTCGGCGATGGTGCGTTCCTGCAGCATCACCACGATATGGCCGGGCCGCTCGGTCAAGGGCGCGACGTGAAGATCGACCTGGCGATCGCCGCCGATCCGCGGCGTGCCGAGATCGACCTTGTATTCGTTGACCGGCGAGCCGGCAGCACGGACCTGATCGATCAGTGCCAAGAGCGGACTGCCGAACGGCACCAGCTCCTTCAACGACTGGCGTTGCAGGAATTGGGTGGAAATCTCGAAGAAGGATTCCGCGGCGATATTGGCATCGACGATCTTGCCGTCGGGCGCGATCAACAGCACCGGGTTGGGAAGTGCGTTGAGAATGGCCTCGCCGTCCGACGGCACTACCCGGCGATGTTCTGCTGATAGCGTCATGCAGCAACACTCCATGCGAAATCGTCGAAGGCGTCCTGAAGCGATCGATCCACTCGGTCGGGATCCTCCGATGTCAGGATGCTCTCGCGCCAGGCCTTCAGCTTTTGCGCCGGCGCCCCGCTATATCGGGCGGCGATCTGAAGCGCCCAGGAAAGATGCTTGCGCGCGTGACGAAGCCCGACGCGCAGTCCGTAGTGACGGCACACCTCGGCATAGAGTGCGCGGATATGGTCGAGCTGCTGGGCGAGCGACGGCGCCCTCTCCGCGATGCCGCTTTCAAGCTGTCGCCCGATCTGGCCGGGCAACCAGGGCTGGCCCTGCGCGCCGCGGCCGATCATGACCGCATCGGCGCCTGACATTTCGAGCGCGGCGAGCGCAGATTCGAACGAGGTGATGTCGCCATTGACGACTAGCGGAATCTTGATCGCGTCCCTGACGGCGCGCACCGCGCCCCAATCGGCATCGCCCTTGTAGAACTGGCAACGGGTGCGGCCATGCACGGCAATCAACTGCACGCCCGCAGCCTCCGCGCGGCGCGCCAGTTCGCCCGCATTGTGCGAGCGCTCATCCCAGCCGAGCCGCATCTTCAACGTCACCGGCACCTTGACGGCCGAAATCGTCGCTTCGATCAATCGCACTGCGTGGTCGAGATCGCGCATCAGGGCAGAGCCGGATTGACCGCCCGTCACGTGGCGTGCCGGACAGCCCATATTGATGTCGACGATGTCGGCGCCGCCGGCTTCCGCAATTCGTGCGCCTTCGGCCATCCATCCGGCTTCGCAGCCCGCGAGCTGAACCACATGGGGACCAATTCCGGCTGCCTCAGCGCGCAGCCGCGACATCGGGCGGCCCCGGGCCAGATCGTCGCTTGCGGTCATCTCGGAGACCACTAAACCCGCACCAAGTTCCGCTGCCAGACGCCGGAAAGGCGCGTCGGTGACGCCGGACATCGGCGCGAGAAGAACCCGGTTGGCGAGCGGAATACCGCCTATCCTCAACGGCTTAGAGCTAGTATTTGCCGAGCCGGTCACAGGCTTCTCGTTTTTCCGGCAAACGCCTCATCGCGCATGCCCATATCCATTTTGCGCACAATTCTTGTGCAGTCAAGTTGCATGCCTACAGTTTAGACAGTTCTTGCAATCTTGCAAGTGCA